>VAPK010141897.1_pt1 | contig 11233 bp, 15 predicted proteins | sample 3395031 | NCBI WGS metagenome assembly VAPK01 (sample SAMN08290443, study PRJNA428436) | hydrothermal vent metagenome | isolation source: Deep-sea hydrothermal vent chimney 1 | place: Pacific Ocean: Juan De Fuca Ridge
AGATTCTCAATATTAAAACTTGCCGGTTTATTTGATATAAGCTGCCTAATATCTTTGATTTTAAGTTTAATTTCTCCAAGTTTTTTACTTCTAAATACTACTTTGTCATTGTAATAGTAGATAAACTTGCCTTTTAAACGTTCACTGTTTTTAAGTTGAATCCAATCAAACTGTTTTGCATCAGAAGTCAATTTTAACCACTGCAATGCATCTTCTTCAGCATAAACTAAAATACTCAAACTACACAACAGAAAAATTACATGTAAAATAGTACGTCTCACTATATACTCACCCACTACCATTTAAAACTGTAAATTATCAATCAGTCGTGTAGAACCGACTCTTGCAGCTATTAAAATGATGGTATTTCCAATCTCTACCTCATCGATATGATTAAATTCTCTATCTACAAAGGCAATATACTCAACATCAAGCGTTGCCATCACCTCATTCATCTCTTTTAAAATACTTTTAGTATCCAAAATATTTTGAGTAATCATCTTTGTTGCACGCTTAAGTGCAAAAGAGATTTTTAAAGACTCTTTCCGCTCATCATCACTTAAATAGATATTTCGACTGCTAAGCGCTAAACCATCACTCTCTCTTACCGTCTCAACCGCAACAATATTTACATGTAAAAAGAAGTTTGCCACCATCTGCTCAATCAGTGCCAGTTGCTGCGCATCTTTTTTTCCAAAGTAGGCATGTGTGGGCATCACAATATTTAAAAGTTTAAGAACAACGGTTAATACCCCGTCAAAGTGCTTGGGACGTGAATGTCCATCTAAAATATACCCTCGAATATCAGGTGCTGCTACACGTACCTCATCCTTGCCGTAAATATCCTCAGCCTTAGGGTAAAAAAGGTAATCCACACCACTAAGTTCACAAATTTTCTTATCTGCTTCTTCTTTACGAGGATAACTTTTTAAGTCTTCACCCTCTAAAAACTGTGTTGGATTGACAAAAATAGAGACCACGACAATATTATTACTCTCTCGTGCCTCTTGTATTAATGTGCGATGTCCCAGGTGAAGTGCTCCCATTGTCGGAACAAAACCAATGGTTCCACTCAGACCTTTAAGCTCATCTTGAAGTGCTTTTGGATCACTGAAAACTTTCATATTTTAAGCCTCGATTTAATATAATCATTATTATATATTAATTGGAGACAATTTTGGACCATTATGAGTATTCTGAGCTATTAAAAACACTAACAACTAAAATGGAAAACATAAAAGGCGTTATCCGTCCCGATATTATTACTAAGCGGCTAAGCGAAATAGAGGCATTGGAAAATTCTCAAGACTTTTGGAATGATGCGGCTTATGCTGCTGAAATTCAAAAAGAAAAAACTCAAATTGAGAGAAAATTAGAAAAATACAGTGCTACTGCTGATGCACTTGCTGAAGCAGATGAGTTTTATATGATGGCTAAAGATGAAAATGATGATGATACTATTGAATCACTCTTTAGTGATGCCGGGGAACTTGAAAATCTTGTTGAGAGTATGGAGATAGCCGTTTTGCTTAGTGGTGATCATGATGGCAATAACGCCATCCTTTCCATTCACCCCGGAGCTGGAGGTACTGAGAGCCAAGATTGGGCACTGATGCTTCTGCGCATGTACAAACGCTGGGCAGAACGTCATGACTTTAGTGTTGAGACGCTCGACTACCAAAGTGGTGAAGAGGCCGGTATTAAAGATGCCACCATTATGATTAAAGGCGAGAATGTTTATGGCTACTTAAAAGTTGAAAACGGTATTCACCGTCTAGTTCGCATTAGCCCATTTGACTCTAATGCAAAACGTCACACTTCGTTTAGCTCAGTCATGGTATCACCTGAGATTGATGACAATATTGACATCGTCATTGAAGATAAAGACATTCGAATTGATACTTACCGTGCATCTGGCGCGGGTGGTCAACATGTTAATAAAACCGAATCTGCCATACGTATTACGCACATTGAGACCGGAGTGGTGGTACAGTGTCAAAATGATAGAAGTCAACATAAAAACAAAGCAACTGCCATGAAAATGTTAAAGTCACGTCTTTATGAACTGCGACTTGAGGAGCAAAAAGCAGAAGAAGCAGGTATTGAGAAGAGTGAAATCGGCTGGGGACATCAGATTCGCTCTTATGTAATGCAGCCCTATCAGCAAGTTAAAGACACTCGCTCCAACATTGCTATGTCCAATGTCAGCGGTATCTTAGATGGTGATATTGACCAACTTATTGAAGGGGTTTTAATTGCCCAGAGTAGAAGTTAACTTACATGTAATTTACATCGGCTTTTTCTTTATAAAACTATAACCAAGTGAACCTACCCCTAAAAGCATTATCATAATGAGCATAAGTTTCATCTGTTCTTTAGAATGCTCGCTATAGACATCTCTATAATTTGCTTTAGACTCTTGCTCGGACACTCCCGCTGATGAAGCCCCGCTGACGCGTGCTTCCATTCTTGCAACACGCTCGGCAGCACGCTGTTCGGCTACACTAATGCCACTCTCATTGCTGTTTGCCCAAAAAAAAGCTCCTAAGCCTACTACCAATAACAGTGCACCCGTAAAACGTGAAACCATTATTTGATTTACATAAAACCACTCTTTCATTTTAGAACCTAAAAAAAATATAATTACTATTATGCCATAATTCGTACTATGAATAGTCTGTTAAAAGAGTGCGCACTTGATGAGAAATGTGCTTATATCCAAAATCATTCACAAACAACACATTATAAAATCATTGAAAAGTGTACTATAGAGCAGTGTGCACTACTAATCGAGAGAGGTTGGAGACGTTTTGGAAATATGTTTTTTCGTCCCATCTGTCAAGATTGCACCTCATGCCAAAGCATTAAAATTGATGTCAAAAACTACAGTTTTTCCAAATCACAACGTCGCGTCATCAAAAAAGCACAACATTTTCACTCAGTCATTCAAACACCTACTATAACTAAAGAACACCTCTCGCTCTTTAAAAAATATCATGATCATATGGAACATAAACGAGAGTGGGAAAACCATGGAGTCAGTGCTAATGGTTACTATGCCTCTTTTGTTCATGGTTACAATGATTTTGGTTATGAGATACTTTATTATGATAGCGACAAACTTATTGGTGTCGATTTAATTGATATATTGCCTGAAGGAATTTCATCTATATATTTCTATTATGATCCCGATTATGAACCATACTCGCTAGGAACATATACTATTTTAAAGCAAATTGAACTCGCTCGTAAAAAAAACTTACCATGGATCTATTTAGGCTACTACGTCAAAGAGTGCCAAAGCCTCAATTATAAAAATCGATACAAGCCCTATCACACCCTACAAGGAAGACCTTCAGAATACAATATCCCCTTATGGTTTTCATCAGAAAAATAATGATAAAATTTTTTCATGATAAATATAATTAAAAAAGAACTCATCATTTACACAGCACTACTTACGATGCTGACTTTTCTAATGCACCCTGATTTACTCAGTGATCCTACGGTTCGATTAGGATTTATGCAAGAGAAAGAAAACTACATTCACCCATTGCTGTACACATTTTTTGTATATTTAATTCTCTACTTTTTTAGAGCTATTTTTAATTTTGTTCTGAAGTTTTTTAAGAAAGAGAAGTAATTAGCTACTTATTTTATTAACATTTATTTTATTTAAAAGTTGTATAATATTATAAATCAGAAGAAAAGGATGAATCATGCAAGTTGCTGATAGTGGATTAATTACTGTCAATCAAAGTCTTAACAGTCGTGACCGGGGTCTTTCAGAGATAGCGTCCGGTGTTCAAAATAGAGTTGACAATGCTGCTCCGGCCTTCCTAGCAGATCAGCTGAATATGCAAACAGCTGGATTTTCTCAAGGGATTACCAATGGGAATGAGGGTATTGCAATGATGCAAGTCGCTGATGGTGCAGGCATGCAACTTAATGAAAATCTTGAGCACTTAAGCGTACTTTCACTACAGTACCAAAACGGGACACTCGGTAGTGATAATCGAGCGATCTTACAACAAGAATTTGATGCTGTTATAGAAAGTATGCAAGATATTATGGATACGACAAGCTTTAACTCTCAAGCACTTTTTGGCTCGGAATTGAGCTTTAATGTTGGTGATAGCACGGTATCTGCATCGATTCCTACACTTGAGCTTAGCACTCTTGATATCACGGATTTAGGCACTATGGAAGCGTTTTCTCAAGAACTCAACTCCGTCTCTTCAGAAATTGGTGCAACTACAAAGGCATTGGAATCAAGTACAAGAAATATTTTTGCTACCATGAGCAACAGTGCAGCTGCAGCATCACAGATGAGTGAAACCGACTTTGCTAAAGCAATTATGGACCTCAACCAAAACAATTTTCAAATGGAAGCATCTACTATTGCTCAAGCGCATAAAACTACGCAAATGCAGCAGAACATTCAAACACTTTTGGGATAGAAGATATACATGTAAAAAATTACATGTATATTTAGAAGTGCCCTATAGATAGAATTCTTTACAATCTTTCATCTCGATATTAATTTTAAAAAGATCTGTTTTTGTGATTGCATTTTTATAGCGATACTGCAGTGTCATACCGTTTTCAAAATGTATTTTTGAACGTCGGCATTCTCCTTGAATAATTGCCTTTTTCATGCGTGGCATATCATTTTTTCGGACACTTTCGTCACTCTTTGCGCCCGCATTGATTTCATACATGTAAATAAAAGTTTGACCTTCAACAGCAACACCGGTGAATGTTGTATAGGCATCAATTTTTTTAGGCAAATCTTTAGAAAGTTCTTCTTTCATCATCTCTAAAATCTGAGCATTTTGAAGTAACTTCTTGTCTATATTCTCATCGGATTGGGCATGAACACTCAAAAGCAAGAGTGTTGCCATGGCTAAAAATAGTCTCTTCAATTTATACCTTTTTATGTTTACATCGAATCTTTTGCAATGATTCCCATTAATGAGAGCCCTGTTCGTAACGAAAGTGCTGTCACTAAAAAGAGTTTTAGCATTTTAGCTTCATCTTCTGTTCCGATAATTCGATGGTCATAATAGAACTTATGCAGACGTGATGCAAGGCTTTTGAGGTAATCCGTCAGCTTTTGTACTTGACGTGAATGGAATGCATCATCAATCACTTCTGGAAGCAGCAGTGCTTCAAAAAGCAGTCCGTCGGCATCTTCACTTAACCCCGTTAGTGATGAAGCGAGAATCTCTTGTATAGAGTAGTCACTTTTAGAAATAATAGTTTGAATTCGAGCGTGTGCATAGTTAATATAATAAATAGGGTTAGAGCTATCTTGACGTTTTAACTCTTGGACATCAAACTCTAAAGCCGTGTCACTCTTTTTACTTGCAAAGATAAAACGCAGAGCATCAGCTCCAATCTCTTCAATAATATCACTCATTAAAATAACATTACCCGCACGCTTACTCATTTTAAACGGCTCACCGTCTTTTAAAAGGCTCACCATTTGAGAAAGTAGTACTTCTAGCTTACTAGAGTCATAACCTAAAAAGTCTACCGCAGCTTTAACACGAGGAATATAACCGTGATGATCAGCACCCCAAATGTTAATGTAATGGTTAAAACCTTGCTCAAACTTCTGGTTGTGGTAGACAATGTCACCTGCTAAGTAGGTTGGACGACCATCTTCACGTACAACTACACGGTCTTTTTCATCTTCTTTATCGGTTGAGCGAATCCAAAGTTTACCATCTTCTTTGTAAACATTATCGCCCATTTTACCAAGTACACGATCCCACTCACTGTAGAGTCCGCTCTCAGCTACAAAGGTATCAAACTCAATATTTGCTGCTTTCATATCAGCAACAATAAGTTCCATAATTTTGTCTTTTGCCCAGAGTGCCAACTCTTTAATGCGAGAATCATCATTGAAAATTTCATTTCCAAACTTTTGTGATGCATCACGCGCTAAGTCACAAAGATACTCACCACGATAATACTTTTCAGGCCACTCAACATCTTCGTTTAGAATAGCACTTCGCCCTTCAAGCTGAAGTGAAGTTCCCAGTAAATCAATCTGATTACCCGCATCATTAACATAATATTCTGCTGTAATGTCATAACCAAGCTGACGTCCTAAACGCAGCAGCGTATCACCATAAACCGCTCCACGAGCATGACCAATATGAAGTGGTCCTGTCGGGTTAGCGCTTACAAATTCTAAAAGAATTTTATCAGTTTTATCTGACTTTCCAAATTCATTTCCATGTTCAAGTGCCCACGAAGCGTACTCATTTAAAAAATTCTCAGATAGTCTAAAGTTGATATAGCCTTTAACCGATTCAACTGCACTGAATACTTCTGAATCATCAAATGAAGAGGCAATTTCCTCAGCTATAATCATTGGAGATTTTCGTAGCTCTTTTGCTAAGGAAAAGGCTATAGGGGTAGCAAAGTGTCCAAAAGATCGATCTTTTGGCTTCTCTAAAACAACATCACGGTCAAACTTATCGCGCAGTAGCGCTGAAACTCTTTGCTTCAATGCTATGCTTGTTTATGAGAGTCTTTTGGAGCTTCAACACTGTCGTTATCTGCTGAACCCTCTACTTTTTTTGAAGTATCTGTTTTTGTTACTTCAGTCTCATCGTCTTCTTTTATTGATTTTTTGAAGTTTTTAATTCCTTGACCAAGACCTTTTGCAAGTTCCGGAATCTTTTTTCCTCCAAATAGCAGAAGAACAACTACTAAAATAATTACTAGTTCTGTAGTACCTGGCATACCCATATAATATTCCTTTAAAAAATTAAAAATTAGTGGTGATAGTATAGCTTTGCTTTGCTGTAAGAGTGCTTACAGCTATTCGAGCTCTTCCCATTGGCGAATGAAGTTACTAATATCAATACTCGGTATTTTCAACTTTGCTGCTTTTGCAATACGTGTAAGGTGTTTTGCCGCTTGATCCAAATCTTCATTAATAATAAGATAATCAAATTCACTAATACGCTGAATTTCACGCTTTGCCATCTTAATACGATTCTCAATCACCTCCGCAGCGTCAGTTGCTCGATTACCGAGTCGTTTTTTAAGCTCATGAAGTGTCGGTGTGGTAATAAATACCGATGTCATAATATCGCCTAAGCGATTGCTTACTGCATCATGCCCTTGAACATCAATATCAAAAAGTACTAACTTGCCCTCTTTAAGTGCCGCTTTTACAGGCTTAATTGATGTACCATAATAATTACCGTGGACTTTAGCATACTCTAAAAAATGTTCATTTTCAATATCATCTTTAAATGCCGCTTGGGATACAAAATGATAATGTACTCCTTCAACTTCACCTTCACGCATGGGACGTGTTGTTGTTGAAATTGAGAAATAGTACTCACCTATATCATTTTCTATTTTTTTAATCAAAGAACTTTTCCCTGCCCCGCTGGGACCTGAAAGTACTAAAATTGCACCGGTATCATAATTCACTCACTTCTCCCCAAACGATATATTAATCGTAATATTCATCTCTTTTAAAGATTTTGCAACCTCTTTGTTCTGAAGTGCTGTAAGTACTGCTTGCAACGCTTCAATGCCATTTTTTGGATTCGATGGTACAGCAGAAGTTTCATCTGCTGCCTCTTGAGGTATCACCTCTTCAATATTTTGCTCAATGCTATCTTCTTCAATATTTGCAACATCTACTTCTTCATCCTGAGCAGATACCGCCTCTTCACCTAGAGCACTTCGCAATGCGCTCGCATCAAGAGTATCAAACTCATCAAATAGATCACTGCCGAAGTTTTCTGTCTCATCATTAACAATATCCAGAAGGATATCTTCATCTATGGGAGCATTAAGTTCTTCTTCACTTAGATTTTCTACAGCACTCTCTAAAGTCTCTTCATAGAGCTCTAAATCGTCACTATCGCTTAAATCACTTTCATCAAGAAGCTCTTGTAAATCATCATCGAAACCAAGCTCTTCACTTTTGGCTTGTGCAGCATCGCTCTCTTCTTCGCCCTCAACTGGTTTTTCTTCATCATCGAGATCTGGTTCATCTATAAGTGTATCCATATCATCCTCTTGAAGAAGTGCTTGCACTTCTTCAAGATCATCTTTATCTAAAACACCGGCTTGTGGCTCGTCAGGCAACGAGGAGAGTTCCTCTTCAGTAAGCAATTCATCATCTAATATATCATCGGATGTATCATTAAGAGTCTCTAAGTCCAATTCGTTATCGTCTAAAGAGTCTATGGCACTCTCAAGGTCAATCTCAATCTCATCATCATCCAAAGCTTTTATTGCACTCTCAAGATCTATTTCATCTTCATTACTATCAAGAACCATCTCATCTACAGGCTCAAAATCTTCAAAAATGCTCTCTTGCGGTTCTTGAGTCGGTGCAACAATTTCTGCAGAAAAATTTGTAAACAGATCAACTAAATCTGTCGGAAGAAACGGTTTATTTACCATTGTATCAAAATCATCAGGTTTCTCACTTCCCCGACTCCCCATATACATTTTTTTACCAAACATTGTTTCAGATGTAATCTGCTCATACAATATTGGCTCAAACAGTTCATTATCAAAAATCAATAGATCATAAGCTCTAGCATCAATCTCTCCGGCTGATGTAACAATCTTCAACTCATCACCGGTTTTTTGTGCACTTAAGGTCACTAACTTCGTAACAACAGGGTTATCATTAACAAGTAAAATATTCATCTATAAACTCCAATGTGATTGATAATTGAAAAGTATTTCTAAAAATGCTATCATTGTAGCTAAAAAAAAATGAAAACACTGTTAGCTATTCTATTTTTATCTACTGTTTTACATACTGCAAATATCTCGTATATCCTGCCACAGCGGTATGATGATGCAGTGCATCATCTCTCAAAACAGATTAAAAAAGCCAAGTCTAGTGTTACCATTATTAGCACTAAAATCGACAACTATACACTAAAAAAAGCAATTTTATCACTTATTAAAAAGAATGTTTCCATAATTTTGAGCTCTTCATCAGATGATGATGTTGGCACAGAATTGGTTCAATACAGTAATGTTTCCCTCTATATTTTAGACAGGGCAGATGCTATGCCTTTGACATTTTCTCTTATTATCGTTGATGATACTACCACATGTAAACTATCCTGCGCTCTTGATGAACAGAGCATGAGAACCACCCTTTCACTCTTAGAGTGCAGTAATACAAAATATGCTATGAAGGATGCAAAAAAAATTATTAAAACAGCAATGCAATATGCTTCACCCTATTTAAAAGAGCATTTCTAGCCAGTTAAATGCATCAAGCATTTGTGCTTTCATAATATGCATAGTCGCTGCTAATGTGGTGATTAGAACAACAAACGAGACGGCAATTTTAATGGGAAATCCAATAACGAGCAAGTTAAACTGTGGCATTGTTTTCATCAGCATTCCAAAAATAACATCTGCAAGCCATGAGAGTGCAATAATTGGAAATGCAATCATAAAACCGACTAAAAACATATTAGCACTCGCATGTATGATGTAACCAAAAATATCTTCAGTTAAAAGAAATCCGCCAAGAGGAATGGCTGAGAGCGAATTGTTAACGTAGATCAGTACCCAATGGTGCAAGTCAAGTGTAAATAGAGTCATCAACGCAATTAATGAAAGAAACTGACTAATTATTGGCATAGAGATACCACTTTGAGGATCAATGGCTGAAGCCAATGAGAAGCCCATTATAAAAGAAATTTGCCCTCCTGCAAAGGTAATAATATGATAGGCCAATTGCAGTACTAAACCAATAGTAAGCCCAAAAAGAAACTCACCTAAGATGGCTACAAGCAACGATGCAACGCTAATTTCAATCATTAAAGGCGGTAGTGAAGGAAAAAATACAACGGTAAAGAAAAATGCCAATGCTGCTTTGAGCGTCATAGGAATGCTTGTATGTGAGAAAATTGGAGTCTCTAAAAAAAGTGCCCCAAAACGGATAAAAAGCAGAATAAATGCTACGACTCTATCTTCCTCAAAGAGTTGTACCCACTCCATGCTATTTTACTTTAATAAGTCGTTGATCTTCTAAGCGATAGACATAATCACATGTAAATGCCAACTCTTCATCATGTGTTACCAAGACCATGGAACTCTCTTGCTCTTTAACATATTCGTAAAAAATATCCATCACTTCAGCAGCAGTCTTGCTATCAAGGTTACCCGTAGGTTCATCTGCAAAAATAAGCCGCGGTTTTTTCGTAAGCACTCTGGCAATAGAAATGCGCTGCTGCTGACCTCCGGAGAGTTCAGTAACTTTCTGCTCTAACACATGGTGTACGCCAAGACGTTTTAAAAGTGATTCGTCAATCGCTTCACGAGAAAGAATCGATGCAACCTCAAGATTTTCTCTAGCACTGAAACCTTTTAAGAGGTAGTGTGCTTGATAGATAAGTCCAATATCATGACGTCGCAGTGAAATCAACTTTTTAGTGTTTAACTCATAAATATTTTTATTAAAAAGTTCTACTTCTCCTTCTTTAGGTGGCAACAAGCTTGAGAGAATATGCAGTAACGTCGATTTTCCACTTCCGCTCACGCCAATAATGGCTAAAGACTCCGAAGATTTCAGTGAAAGATTAACATCAGAAAAAAGTGGATAATCAAAGGTATGTGCTAAGTTGGTAGCTTTTAAAATTGTCATAAAGGATTATACTAAAAAATGAAGAATATTAGGTAATTACTTCTTAACATATTTCACTCTTCATCTTCTATTTTTATATCTCTTTTTGCTCTATTACGGATCAGCAAAGCCCACAATAAACGGTGCGGTTGGGTCACTGACATCTACAATTTGTAAACCATAATTTTCATCTGCAATATATGCTTTACCCTCCTCAAATACGGGTGTATCATCTACAATAATAGATGTATTTACAGCTTGACAATATGCCAACCTTTAACGTGGACATAGCCTTCATTTTTTATTAATTTTAAACTTTTTTCCGCATCACTAGAAGAGTTCATAATTCAATTTGCAAAATAAATGTCAGTTACACATTCGTTAATAAGTTCAGAGTCTGCTAATAGAATAAAAGGAATTAAGAGTAAAAAGAGTACTTTATACTACCCCAATTAGTCAAGACAACTTTTTCAAAAATCTAATTCCCTAAACACCTGTTACTCTATGCCGCACTTTCACTAGATTTAGTGTAATTTTTATCATTAACTTTTAAACTATTGAAGTAAACATTCATAGGTTTTTTATACTTTA
>VAPK010244058.1_pt1 | contig 11230 bp, 6 predicted proteins | sample 3395031 | NCBI WGS metagenome assembly VAPK01 (sample SAMN08290443, study PRJNA428436) | hydrothermal vent metagenome | isolation source: Deep-sea hydrothermal vent chimney 1 | place: Pacific Ocean: Juan De Fuca Ridge
AAAAAAATACGGCTGCCAAATACCAGGGGGTAAAGTGCAAGAAAACATTAAAACCTCGTGGCATATAACTACCTGCTTAACCAACTAACCTGAAATCAACCACTTGTACTGACTTGTACTGGACAGGGTAGGCTCTGCCCGCCGACAACTCATTGTGAAGGCGGGGAAAAGGTGGGCATGCACTACCAGATTAAAAAAGCTATCCGAATATTTGTTATTGTACCAAAATCTCAAGGGGAAAATAAAGTTAGATGTTCACTTGCGGAACGAAACCTGATATTCTTGTAGATTACGAGCTATGGGCAGTTTAGGGTCGTGCCCGGGACATGAGCGTGTGCCCTTCGCCGCAATGAGCAGTCGTGGGAATCATGAACCTTTTCATAATCTGCCTCCTTTAGTTAATTTTTTTTTTGTAAACTGTTAACTGCTAACCCTTTAGTCTTTAGTTTAAACACTGGTCTATAGTCCAAGGCAATTTTTTTTTAATATGATTTTGAAATAATAAATAAATTCTGTTATTTCGTGCGGTTATGCCTGGTTAGGCTCTTCCGGCGGAGAATAGGGGCCTTTCCCCGAATATAAGTTACGATATGCATACGCCTATGCTCTCTCCAGAAAAACTGGTGCGTGAATTTGACGATGATGTGAGTTTGTTCTACGATCTTATGCCTCATAAGATTCGTGAGATACTGCTTATTTCAAGCCCCTATGATGCCTTTGTTCTTGAGCAGGACGGCAGTCTGCCCCGTCGGATAATCAATGAATATCATGGCCTGAATTTAAGTGCTCCGCCTCGTCTGCGCCGGGCCTCATCCCTTGATGAGGCCCTTGAGATGCTGGGGCGTCGCTCCTTCGATTTAATTTTGACCATGCCATTTGTGGGGGCTATGGATGCCTTTGCCCTCAGCTGCCGGATCAAGGAATCGCATCCTGATATGCCGGTGGTACTTTTGGCGGGGCATACGGCCCAGGTCTGTAATTGTCAAAGGTCGATTAAGTCCTGTGATATTGACCATCTCTATATATGGTCGGGGGATGCCGGCCTTCTTTTTGCTCTGATTAAGAATCTTGAGGATAAGGCCAACGCCGGCCCTGACACCGCCAAGGCCGGGGTCAGGGTCATTATTCTGGTGGAGGACTCCCCTGATTATATCTCTACTTTCCTGCCTATTTTATATAATGCCGTGGTGCGGCAGACCCAGGAGGTGCTTGATGAGGGGCTGAATGAGGAACATCGGCTGCTTAAAATGCGAGCCCGCCCCAAAATATTGACGGCTGCGAGTTATGAGGCGGCGGTTGCCCTCTATGAGCGCTATCGGCCTTTTGTCTTTGCCGTTATCTCGGATACCCGTTTCCCGAGAGGCGGGCATCTGGATGATGAGGCTGGCTGCCGCTTCCTGCGTAAAGTGCGGGCTGCCCGCCCTGATATGGCCCTGCTACTGATGAGTTCCGAGCCTGCCAACTGCCGGGCTGCCGCAACTGTCCCGGCCGCTTTTCTTGATAAGAACCATGATGACCTGGCCGGGGAGATGGAGCAGTTTCTGGTCAACAATCTGGGTTTTGGCCCTTTTGTTTTTCGTCTTCCCGACGGTAGTGAGGTGGGGCGAGCGGCGGGTTTTAATGAATTTGAACGCTGTCTGCGTGATATTCCGGCGGCCTCTCTGCTTTATCATGCCAGGCGTAATCATTTTTCCACCTGGTTCATGGCCCGTTCCGAGATAGGTCTGGCGCTTCGGCTCGGTGCTATGAAAGCAGCGGATTTTGCTGGCGAGGCGGAGATGCGTCACTACCTCTCCATCATGATTCACGCCTTTCGCAAATGGCGGCAGTTTGGGGTTGTCTCGGCTTTTGAACCACTGGACTTTGAGCCTCAGATTAACGATTTTGTCAAGATCGGCCAAGGGTCTATGGGTGGCAAGGCCACGGGAATAGCCTTCTGGGCCGCCCTTTCGCGCCGCCATCGCCATCTTCTCGCCGACTTTAAAGGCAAAATCACCATCCCGCAGACCTGTGTCATCGGCGATGACGGTTTTAAGGACTTTGTCGGCCGCAATAAATTATTTTATCTCTCCGGCGGGGAGAATGATATTATCAGCCAGCGCTTTCTCGCGGCTCCGCTGCCTGGTTGGTTGCGGGATGCGCTAATTGCCTATTTAAAGAAGGTAACCTGGCCCCTTACGGTACGTTCTTCCAGTATCATGGAGGATGCCAAATACCGGCCTTATGCCGGATTGTACCGCACCTGTATGCTGGCCAACAACGAGCCGGATTTTGATACTCGGCTGGCCCGGTTGATTCAGGCCGTGAAGCTGGTTTACGCCTCCACCTATTTTTCTGGGCCTCGGAAGTTTTCCCGCCTCACCGGTCAGAGCAGGCAGGATACCATGCCGGTTATTATCCAGCAGGTGGCGGGTCGTGATTATGGCGGCTGGTTTTACCCGGCTATCTCCGGGGTGGCCCAGTCCTATAATTATTATCCAGTCTCCCATATGCGGCCGGAGGACGGGGTGGTGAGCGTGGCTCTGGGCCTTGGTCATACCGTGGTTGAGGGCGGCAGCTGTCTGCGTTTTTCTCCCGCCTGGCCGCGGATTTTGCCGCAATTTACCAGTGTTGATGACACCCTGCAAAACTCACAGCGCCAGGCATATGTCCTTGACCTTAAATCCTCAATGCCGCGGCAGGATGGCCAACTTGTCGATCTGGTGCGCAAAATTTCGTTAAGTCAATTGGATAGTGTTCATAGCCCTCTGCCTCTTCTAACCAGCGTTTATCTTAGGGATGAACACCGCATTCGGGACAGCGCCGGGCCTGGAGCCAGGGTGTTGACCTTTGCCCCGATATTAAAATATAATAGTTATCCCCTGGCAGGTATAATCCAGCAGATGCTGAACCTGGGCAGTGAGGGGATGGGTTGTCCGGTTGAGGTTGAATTTGCCGTTGATTTGGGCGAGTCGGGCCTTGAACCGGTATTTTATCTCCTTCAGATTCGGCCCATGGCCGTGGGCCGAGCCGCCCAGGAGGTGGAGATAAGCCCGGCCGAGCGCCAGGCCGCCTTTTGTCGTTCTCAATCCAGTCTGGGGCATGGAGTGTTGCGGGTCAGGGATCTCGTGCTGGTAGATCAGGATAGTTTTGAGGCCTCTAAAACCAGGAATATAGCTAAGGATATCAGCCGCTTAAACAGTCTCCTTGCTGGCCAGAAACTGCCATATCTCCTCATCGGCCCCGGCCGTTGGGGCTCGGCGGACAGCCGCATGGGGATACCGGTGCGCTGGGAGGATATCTCTGGAGCCGGGGCCATTGTAGAGCTTACGGGCGGCAGGCTGCGGCTTGATCCCTCTCAGGGTACTCATTTCTTTCATAATATAACCTCTCTCGGCATTCCCTATCTCACCGTCAGTCTTCGGGACGGCTCTCTTGACCGTTTAGATCAGGAGTGGCTAACCAGGCAGGGTGGCAGCCGGGAGGGGCTGGTCAGACATATAAGTTTTACGGAGCCCATTGTCATCAAAGTTGACGGTGCCAGCGGCGAGGGTATCGCTGTACATTCCACCAAGGAGAGAAAATGGATAAAATAATGGCTTTAATAGATAGTCGCGATCCTGCTCAGGACGAATTTAAACAGGCGGTGTGTGAGGTCTTAAACACGGTACTGCCGGTTCTGGAACGTAATCCTCATTACCGGCAGGCGGCAATACTGGAGCGGATTATTGAACCGGAGCGGGTTATACTTTTTCGGGTGCCTTGGGAGGATGACGCTGGGCAGGTGCGGGTTAACCGCGGTTTTCGGGTGGAGATGAACAGTGCCCTGGGGCCTTACAAAGGAGGCTTGCGTTTTCATCCTTCGGTTAATCTGGGGATTATGAAATTTCTGGCCTTTGAGCAGGTGTTTAAAAACTCTCTTACCACCCTGGCCATGGGCGGCGGCAAGGGTGGATCTGACTTTAATCCCAAGGGTAAGTCGGATAATGAGGTTATGCGTTTCTGTCAGAGTTTTATGATGGAGTTACAGCGCCATATCGGCCCTAATACCGATATCCCGGCGGGTGATATCGGGGTTGGAGCCCGGGAAATTGGTTATCTATTCGGGATGTACAAGCGCCTGCGCAATGAGTTCACCGGGGTTTTGACCGGCAAGAGTCTCAGCTGGGGCGGCAGCCTGGTGCGGCCTGAGGCCACGGGTTATGGTAATGTTTATTTCACCTCCGAGATGCTGGCCACCCGCGGTGATTCGCTGGAGGGCAAGAAGTGTCTAATCTCTGGCTCCGGTAATGTGGCCCAATACACGGCCGAGAAGATTATTCAATTGGGCGGCCGGGTCTTGACCATGTCCGATTCATCGGGCTATGTCTTTGATGAGGAGGGGATAAATCAGGAAAAACTGGAGTTTATCAAGGAATTAAAAAACGTGCGCCGCGGCCGGATAAAGGAATATGCCGAGGCTTGGCCCAAGGTTGTCTATACAGCCGTTGACGCTTCTGATGAGTATAATCCCCTCTGGAATCACAAGGCCCATTGTGCCATGCCCTGTGCTACTCAGAATGAGATAAACGCGCGGGATGCCGGTAATCTCATTGCCAACGGCATCTTTTTGATTTCCGAGGGGGCCAATATGCCCACCAGCCCCGAGGCCATTGACCTTTTTATTGATCATAAGCTGCTCTACGCCCCTGGCAAGGCCGCCAATGCCGGCGGGGTGGCAGTCTCCGGCCTGGAGATGGCCCAGAACTCCATGCGTCTTAAATGGCCCCGTGATGAGGTAGAAGGGCGGCTGCGCCATATAATGAGCGAGATTCACCGTACCTGCCTTGAGGCGGCGGCGGAATATGGTCAGGCCGGTAATTATATGGCCGGGGCCAATATAGCCGCCTTTGTCAAGACTGCCGATGCCATGCTGGATCAGGGGGTGGTTTGATATTCATTGCTGGTGTTTTAAACCTGCCCTTTAACGATGTGCATAAGTTCGTCCACCAGCTGATGTAATTTGAGTGCTTCGCTTTGCATTTCTGCCGCTGTCGCTGATGCCTCTTCGGAGGTGGCGGCATTTTTTTGCGTTGAACTGTCCATCTCGTTTATCCCCACGGTGATTTGATCAACTCCAAGAGATTGTTCGCCGTTGGCATGGGCTATTTCATCTAATAGAATTGCCACCTTGCTGGCGCCGTCGGCGACCTCCTTGAAGGCTTCTGTTGCCTGGTGTACCATATCTGAGCCGCTTTTGATGCGCTGGACGATATTTTCGATTAATTTGGAGGTTTCGCCAGCCGAATTGGCGGATCGTATGGCGAGATTTCTTACCTCGTCGGCCACCACCGCGAAACCGGCCCCTGCTTCACCGGCCCGAGCCGCTTCCACTGCCGCGTTCAAAGAAAGCAGATTGGTCTGAAAGGCAATCTCGTCAATGGTTTTGACAATCTCCTGGGTCTCATGGCTGGCGGCTCGAATATCATCCATGGACTTATTCATATTCTCCATAAAAACGTTGGCTTTTTCCGCGACCTCTTGAGTCGCCTTCATCTTCGCGTTGGCCTCGGTGGTATTTTCGGCGTTTTGGCGGGTCATGCTGGTTATCTCTTCAAGGGAGGCGGCTGATTCTTCAGTGGCTGCCGCCTGGTTGGATGCTTGATCGGCGATATTGCCGGCGGCGCTGGCCACTGAGGCGGAAAGGTTGTTAAGGCTTTGCGAACTGGTGCGAAGGGTATTACCGGCTTCATTTAATGGTACAACGATTTCACGATAAGTGAAAAGCCAAGATAAAATAATAATCGTCAAAATAACGCATAGAAGCGCCCCCTGAATCCAGAGAATGGTGTTTAGGTTGTTATTTTTTTCGTATAAGCTAACCGCCTTATTCATGGTCTTCAGCAGTGGTAAATTATTATGCTGTATTATCCGCATGGCGTTATTATACGAGGCGGTGCCCGGTTCTGACTTGACAAATGTCTGAACAGCCGTATTAAAATTCTGCCACATTTTTTTGACCTCAAGCAGTTTCTGGCGGGTGTTGTTGTCGACCACAGGGGTCAGTCCCTGCTGGCTGCTGCCATGCAAAAGACCGTTCAGGGTGATATTGAAAAGATTAGCGGTTTTTTTAATTTCGGCCAGCATTTGATTCAGGTTATCAGCCTCTTGGGGGGCTTTTGCAAGACTGTGGGCAATGAAGACCTCCTTGCTCAGCCTCTGTGTGAGCATACGCTGGCGTCCGGCCAGGTTAATGGCTCGGCCGGCTTCTTTCTGCTGGGCCACCACATAAAAAATTATGGCGGCATTTGTCAGGCCAAGAATAAGGAAGGCGATTAAAATTATATTAAGCTTGGCTTGTAGGGTTATGCCTTGTTTCATTATTATCTCCTGTGATGCTAAAAATAAAAAAAGATTTGAACAGTTAGACTTCGGTGGTTGTTATATTTAGATATCAGGTTGAATAATTACCAAATATCCAGACATGACAGCTAACCTGTGGTTTAGTTGCCGCATGTTATTTTTATTCTATGAAATGCATTTTAGGTTGGCAAGCAGGAAAAAATAAATGGCGTAAAAGTGGTCAGAGATGATAAATAGGTTATATGGTAAACTGAGATATTTTCTGTTTATACCTCGTTGTGATGCTAGCCAAGGGGATTAAAATTATGGTTTGAGGGGTAACTGCTCACAGGGTAGCGAATCTTTCTCCGATCAGCCTGATTTACGTATGACTAATACGCTGCGTCAGACTACTCGAAAAAATCTCCGGCACCCTGTAAGCAGTTATAATTTCGGTGGTTATTGCCATTTTTGTGGTCATGGGGTGAGTAGTTACGTTTGAGGATAAAAAGAGTGAAAGTCCCTGAATTAGATACTTGGACATGTTCGAAATGTGAAGGTTGTGTGGAAGTCTGCCCGGCGGTTTTTAGGATGAATCGTGATACCGGCAATATAGAGGTCATTGAGCTTGGCGAATACCCGGTTGATGAGGTTGATGAGGCCATTAAATGCTGTCCGGCCGACTGCATCTCATGGATAGAACAGTAGTGTTGTTTTAGAGGTTAAAGGCCTGAAATAAACCCTTGGGCGGGCTGTGGAATTTGCTTTACAACCGCGGGGTTGTTCACGGATCTTGGCTGGTTATTCTGGCCTCGTGTAACTTCTCCAAAAGTGTGGGTAAATTCTCTTCGTAGATGATAAGCCTGTTTACTGTTGGGCTTAGCCAAAATAGCTCAACACCAACCTACATTTCTAATATATTCGCCACCACTTTTGGAGGAGTTACGGCTTTGTCTGTTCAGCTGGGCAGAACTATCGGCTTTGGTACCCTTAACCAAGATCGTCAGCCCTCCCAATATCCCGGTAATGCTTATCACTTGAGCCGTCATCTCTTCAGAAGTGCTGGCCGATTCCCCGGAGTTGGCGGCGATCTCTTGTACGGCTTGATCTAACTGGTTAATAGCCTGATTTACCTGGATGATCCCAGTAGTCTGCTCGTTTGACGCAGTTGCGACCTCCCTGATTAGCTGGCCAATTTTATCGGCGTGTTTATTGACCTCTAGAAAGGCCTGGCTGGTGTCATCAACAATGATTTTGCCATGGTTTACCTTATCTATGGTGCCCCGGATCAAATCGTTAGTATTTTTGGCGGCCTCTGCCGAACGTATTGCGAGATGACGTACCTCTTCGGCAACCACAGCAAATCCTGCTCCGGCCTCCCCTGCTCTGGCGGCCTCAACGGCGGCATTTAAGGCCAGGAGATTTGTCTGGAAGGCAATTTCATCAATGGTTTTAATGATTTTAGAGGTGTCAGCGTTGGCTTTGGAGATTTCGGTCATGGACGTGGTAAGTTCATCCATGGCCGTATTCGCTTTGCTAACGACCTCAATGGTCTCGCTCATAAGTTGATCGGCCATGGAGGTGTTGTCGTTATTTCGCTTGGTCATGGCTGATATTTCCTCCATAGAGGCGGAGGTCTCCTCCAGGGCGGCTGCCTGCTCGCTGGAATTATTGGCTAATATCTGACTGCTGGATGCCACCTGTTGGGCGGCGTTACCGACCTGTTTTGTTCCCTTTTGCAGTTTTTTTATGGCCTGATCAATGGGTATGGAAATACCGCGGCCCTGGCAAAAAGCTAAAAATATACTGATGAGGATAGCCGTGGTTCCTATGGCCATTGAAATGACACTATTTCGGGTGGCCTCATATTTGGCGGTTGATACTGCTTTATTCGCGGCGTTGGATTGTTCCTCAACAATTTTGCTGATGGCGGAACCCATTATTTGATAAGTGCTGTCCATTTTCCCCTGGGCTATATGAATTTTTTTATCCAGGTTGACTAAGGAATCAAAATATTTCTGGTAATTGGCTTCTTGCTGGGCAAGGGATTGCTCTATTTTAGAATTTAGAGTGGAGTCGTTTATAGCCGCCTTGAAATTTTTGAGGGCTCTGTTGGTTTCTTCGGCATATTTTTGAGTACCGCGCAGGAGATAGTCCTTTTCAAACCGCTGTATTTTAAGCATGGCAACCTTCAGAGTTGGATCGGCATTATCCTGGAGGGTTTTTTCAATGGTACGGGCCGTGTCTCTAAAAGAACCCTGCAGGCCTGATTCTTCATTAAGCCCTTTTTTTTGCCAGCCCTGCACCACAATTTTTAGATTGGCGTTGTAGGGTTGCAATAATTTCTGCATTTCATGAGCTTGAGAGCTTAGTCTGTTATTATGGATTCTGGCGGCAAGATCCGCTAATTCTTTGATATCTTTTTGGCTGGCAAAGTTTAGTGTCTTCTGGATTTTAAGGGAATCCTGATTGTGGTATAAAAGAAATTTATTGACGCTGCGGTCATAATCTATGGTGGCGGCATCAATCTTGTGGCCGATCATGGTGGCTCGCATTTCATTTCCGAGGAGATTGTCAAATCTTTTAGAAATCTGATTTACGGTAAGCTGATAGCTGATAATTACCGCGGTTGACAGAGCGATAACCAGACCTGTACCGGCGTAAATTTTGCCTCGTAATCCCATGTTTTTAAGCATTAACATTCTCCTTGCTGAATAAAAAATAAAAGAACTATTGTTAATACAAATAATTACTGGTATTAGAAAAATTGTTGCACAATTTTTTATTAAAAGCAATAAGTTTTTGATAAAAATTACCAACTGCTAAGGGCTGGTAGAACAATTGGCAACTGTTTGTTAGCCCGTCGTTTATTCCAACCTTCTATTATTTGTAAGAGATAGATGTAGTAGCTTTTTGGTAAGTTCACCCGCATCTCATCTCCGTTTGTTTCAGTCTTCTCACGTACAGGGAGTACAGACTCTAAGGCAGAAATAAACGGATCTAAGGCACTAATAAACCCTTACACTATGGGGCAGCATCAACTTTGGTACCCTTGGTGAACTATTACGTTTTTTGTTACTTCAAATTGGAATCCTTAGGTATAAATTTTGCCATACGGATCACCGGCAGATATACCTGATACGGGGTAATCCGCCGAAATTCGGTAAATCCTCAGAACTATAAGCGGTTTCATGGGGGCTGGAGATGCGAGGCCAGTATGCGAACAGGACGATAACACCGCGGATTCGGTGCCCTGTGACTGCTTATGATCCTGGAGATCTCAGGGCCGTAACGCATGGCTTAACACCAGTTATACCCGCTAATGTAAATTCTCCAAAACTGGTGGTAAAATTGCTGGATCTCCGATGACGACAACGGAGTCTTTGTTTACCTCGGGGATGACGACCGTAATTCCCTGACTCCGTTTCAGAAGGTTGAAAATAACTATTCAGTACCAGTTTTGCAGAGGTTCCCCTGCCATTATTGAACGATTTGTTTTGATTGACAAATTAACCGGGATAAAGTAACTGGTTTCACAGCAACTTCTCCAAAAAATGTTGGGTAACTGTTCAGCAGCACCCCATCTTCGGGAATGACAGCCGTAATTCCCCGTAAGCCCGTCCTTCGGTATATTTTCTGCCGGAGGTAAGCGTGGCTCCGGGATGGGTGCTGCTGAATAGTTAAAAGTCTGTCTGCTTATAACTGGTTATCCTCTGATGAAAAACAGATCCTTATTATTTGTTATTTTCACCGTCCTGGTGTTGTCGATACCTCTTGCTGCCAATGCCAGGGTAGGGGACTCGAAATGGGTTGCTTTGGGCGGCTATGGTTTCACTCATACCAATCTCGGGCGGACAAAAGTTTGGGTTGATACTGCTTTCCTGGCCTTGGGCTATGAAAGGGTGGCATCTGAGGAGTTTGGCCCGCCATTGTTGAAGGGCTATTATTCCGTCCGGGTTGAAGTGCCGGTTCACTATATTATTGCGCCGCATAACGGCTTGATGACGGGGATAAATTTTATTGGCCTCTGGACATTAACGGATGTTTCCAAAGAATATAAACCTTATTTTCTGGCCGGCGGCGGTCCGGTTTACATCGGCCCCGATATCCCTGGTATGTCCAAGCATCTAAACGGCAATTATATGTTTGGAATGGGAGTTGATCTTGACGTTGGACTGGTTAGAAAGATTAAGCTTGAGTACCGATTTAATCATATTTCCAATGGGGGGCAGAAAGAGCCCAATGTGCCATTGAACTCGAGCCGTCTCATGGTTGGATTTTCTTTTTAAATCAGGGGGATGAAGGCAGAATGGGCCATGTTACTTTTATAATTACGCTGAATAGTTACACCAATTATCTATTATGCAAAGAGAAGAGATTCAAAAGCAGATATTAACAATTTTTGAAGATTTATTTGAATTTGAGAACCCTGGATTAAACGATAATCTCCGGGACGATCATGGATTTGATAGTATTGATGCCATTGAATTATTGGGTGAAATTGAAAAGATTCTTGGTTTTTCTCTTTCCAGGGCAGAAAAAGAGAAGGCCATGACCATCCGCACCATCAATGATATTTTGGACTATATTGAAGTTATCGCGTCTGAGCATAACAAGTAACAACCATCTCCGCTCACCCCGGCACAACGAAACATGAGAGTCGTTGGCAGGGCCAACAGCCCCGGCCGGTGACTTTCAGACAAAATTAGGCGCTTTTAATGGAACGAAGAGTTGTTATAACTGAGTGCTCAGCAATTACCCCCATCGGCTACGCCAAGGACGATATAATCCAGAGTCTAAAGGAGGGGATATCCGGCGTAAAACCGCTTCGTGATGACGGCTTACTGACCGATTATATCCACTCGCGTGTTTTTGGTACAGTTGATTATCCCATTGCCTATGACTTCAAACGCCTCTACCGCAAAACCAT
>VAPK010397729.1_pt1 | contig 11230 bp, 8 predicted proteins | sample 3395031 | NCBI WGS metagenome assembly VAPK01 (sample SAMN08290443, study PRJNA428436) | hydrothermal vent metagenome | isolation source: Deep-sea hydrothermal vent chimney 1 | place: Pacific Ocean: Juan De Fuca Ridge
GCCCAGGGAATAAAAAACACCATGGCTGAATGAATAGGCATTCATCTATAATTTTAAAACCAAGGAGAATTACTATGCTGAAAAAATCATTAACTGTTGCCATGGTTGGTACCCTGATGTTTTGTTTTGCCATGATTAGTGCCGGGGTATCCTTTGCCCAGAACACCGGACCTGCTACCATAGTCCTGAAAACCGCCAGAGCCAGGAAACCCGCATTCTTTCCGCACCATAAACACCAGTCCTTTCTTAAATGCTCCGTATGTCATCACACCATGACCGCTGATGGTAAGCAAGGCCCCTATGTTGCCGGTCAGGAAAAAGCCTGTACTACCTGTCATAATAAATCCTTTCCCAACAAGAAATTAAACGGCTTCCGGAAGGTTGGTCACGCCCGTTGTCGTACATGCCACAAGAAGATGAAGAAAGAGGGGAAGCCAGCCCCGACTAGATGTAGCGGATGTCATCGTAAAGGTCTTAAATAATTCCCAACGATTATCTGATTCAGCTTAACACAAGGCTGCAACCCCTGAAAAGGGTTGCGGCCTTTTTTTATCTGCTTATGCCAGATTAAAATGCCAGCCACCAGCAGAAAAAAATTATCTAAGCGTCGTCCTTCTCAGCCATGGCGCTGGAGCCACATCCACCTGAGTGTCTTTCTGCTCGCCATATGTCTTTTCCTATCCGCCCTCATCACCGTTAGTCTTTACGCCCTGGTTGCCCTTCATATTCCCGACATTTCGTCCCTGAGCCGTTATAATCCACCGGCCGCCACCATTATTTTTGACAAGGACGGCCGAGAGATTGGTTCGGCCTATCTAATCAATCGGCGTCTAAAAACCTTAAAAGAGCTGCCACCTTTATTACCCAAGGCCTTTATCGCTGCCGAGGATGCCCGTTTTTACAGCCATCCAGGGATAGATGGCTGGTCAATTCTCCGCGCCCTTGTCCATAATATAAGGTCAGGCGGACGGGGACAGGGAGGCAGTACCATCACCCAGCAGGTGGCCCGCGCCCTGTTGTTGTCACCGGAAAAGACCTATACCAGGAAATTAAAAGAGGCCATCCTCGCCTACCGCATGGATAAGGCCCTTGGCAAGAATGAGATACTGCACATCTACCTAAACCAGATTTATCTCGGTGAGCGTTCCTATGGGGTGGGGGCAGCGGCCATGACTTATTTTCATAAACCGGTGGAAAAGCTTAATCTGGCCGAAATAAGTATTCTGGCTGGTCTGCCGCAAGCCCCCAGCAGTTATTCACCCCTGACCCATTTCCGCAAGGCCAAAATACGTCAGGCCTATGTCCTGAACCGGATGGCCGAAGACGGCTATATCACAGATCAGGAGGCCAGAAAAGCCTTTGCCGCCCCTCTATCATTGCGATCCGGCAATAACCAGCAAGTTAAAGCCGATTATTTTGTCCAGGATATAAAAAATTATATTAAAAAGAAATATGGGGATTTGTTGACCACTGGCGGGCTGCGGGTTTACACCAGCTTAGATTCAAATTTGCAGAATGAGGCGGTAACGACCCTGCGCCGCAGCCTGAATCGACTTACAATCAGGCAGAACATATCCACCACCCCTCTCCAGGGCGCCCTTATTGCCATTGACAACCAGGGGATGGTCAGAGCTCTCGTGGGAGGTAATAATTTTCAGGCCAGTCAGTTTGACCGGGCCACCCAAGCGAAACGGCAGCCAGGTTCAGCCTTTAAACCCATCATTTACGCTGCCGCTCTGGAGGCGGGCTTTGCCCCTAATTCTATTATTAACGACGCGCCCATTGAGTATAAAAATAAAAATGGCGTCTGGCGGCCAAAAAATTTCAGCGGCCGCTTCTTTGGCCCCACCACCCTGCGTAACGGCCTGATTCATTCCCGCAATATTGTGGCCATCAAACTCCTGCAGGAGGTGGGAATGAAACGAACAATCAAGCTGGCTAGAAGTATGGGAATCGAGTCGCCTTTAAAGGCAAATCTTTCCCTGGCTCTTGGCTCATCGGCGGTCTCTCTGCTGGAACTAACTAATGCCTACCGGGTATTCGCTCAGGCTGGAAAATTTCAACCGCCGATATTTATCAGCAAAATTTTGGACCGGCATGGCAGCATATTGGAGCAGAATCATCCCCAAAGCCGACAGGTGATGAGCCCGGAAACCGCCTTCCAGATGGTTAAACTCATGCAGGGGGTGATTAAGAACGGCACCGGGCATCTGGCCCAGGGCATACCATATGCCGCCGGCAAGACAGGAACCACCAATCATAACATGGATGCCTGGTTCATTGGCTTTACCCCAAGATTATGCGCCGGGGTATGGGTTGGACACGATAGATACACATCTTTAGGACCCGGAGGAACAGGCGGTCGGGACGCAGCCCCCATCTGGCATGATTTCATGAAAAAGGCCGTCGGCTATCGTTCAGCCGCCAACTTCAAGGCCCCGGCAGGTATTACCTTTATCCCCATTGACCGCCAGACAGGTAATTTTGAATATCTTGATCCGAACCACGCCCTCTGGGAGGCCTTCAAAAAGAAAAATATGGCGGCCTGGCAGCACCGGAATCGCCAGCGGCACTAACTCAAGGCTGTCCGATTATAGTTATGCCTTATAAAAAAAGTCCTGACTGATAGTTTTAGGCCGCACCCCCGAAGTCTCGCCGCCTCATTTGAGAGTCCCATGAGGCGGCCGCTTACACTATGAGGATTATTAATGGCTGCTTTTATGGGGCAATTGTTCCAAATCGTCAGTTGCAGTAAAGACAAGTTCAAATTTATCAGATAAAATTTTGGTGAGTTCGTCTGGCTTCATATCCTTGGCAACTGTTACCCGAATCGCTACCTGTTTCATACCGTCCCCGGCATCTTCATAGGAGGTCAGGATACTGATAAGCCGGGAGTTGTTTTCCCGCAGCACCTTGACCAGTTCCGTGACCGATCCCGGCGCGTCGGGAAGATTAAAAACATATTGAATCGCGCCATCTTTGATGCCGGTGGCATGGATAAAGCCAAGCAGAACATCTGTTTCACTGAGCAGACCAATAATCTGCCCAGCGTCGTCCAAAACCGGAATCCCGGATATTTTGTTATCTAGCATGATTAAGGCCGCCTTTTCCAGGGAATCGGTACCATGCATGATGATGGGATCATTGGTCATCACATCCTTGACCTTCATCTCAGAGAGCAGATAATATAATTCATGAATATCCAGTGAGGTGGTTTTGGAAGGAGAGGCATCTTTCACATCACGATCCGAGATAATTCCCACCAGCTTGCCATGTGAGACCACCGGCAGTTTTCGTATATTATTCTCCTTCATAACCCTGGTTGCCCGCATCAATGAGGTGTTTTCATCGACGGTAAGAACATTCTTGGCCATCCAATCCTTAATTAACATTATATTCTCCCTAAGAGTTTTAAGCTGTTGACAGGCACATATCCCGCCAATTTCATAATTTCTGGTTCAGCCTGCGATTTTTTACAGACCATATTTTCTTATTTTAAGATAAAGTACTTTTTCTGGCAAGATATGATTAAATTTCAACCGGAAAAATATTGCCTTTTCCGACCGCGAGGGTTAAAGAAAACGGCAAATTTAATAAATTACCCACCTCTTTAATATGCGCCCTCTATCCGATAATTTACTGAATGATATCCTCAACTTTCTGCGAAGAGAGCAAGATTTTGTTTTCCTGGAAACCAGCAAGGTGTCAGAGGAGAACTATACCAGCCTTATTTTCAGCCGGCCGCTTAAATATATCAATTATACTGCGGGCGCTCAAGACCCGGCCAATTTTTTTGCCGAACTGGAGGAATACCGCCAGCGGGGATATTTCCTGGCCGGCTGGCTGGATTACGAATTTGGTCTCAATCTGGAGCCCGCCCTGCGGGGGTTGAGGCGCCAAATGAAGGATGGTAAAATACTGGCCAGCTTTGGAGTATTTGAAGCACCGATAACCTATGATCATCGGAAGGGCGAATTCAGCCGTCCCTTACCGGTTGTCAGCAAGCAGGAGACGCAGAAGAGCTTTCAAATCAGCAACCTGCGGCCCAGCATGACTCGTGAGCATTTTATGCGGGCCCTGCGGGCCATAAAAAACTATATCCTGAGCGGTGACACCTATCAGGTCAATTTCACCCTGAAGTATCTCTTTGACTTTGCTGGTGATCCCGATGCCTTATACCGGCGGTTGCGTCTTAACCAGCCGGTGGCCTACAGCGCTTATATAAAGGTTGGTGGCCAGCGGCTGCTCTCCTTTTCTCCAGAGCTTTTTTTCCGTAGAAAAGGCCGAAAGTGCTGGGTTAAACCCATGAAAGGCACCATGCCAAGGGGGCGCGGACTTCAAGATGACCAACGCCTGATTAGATTTCTAACTGCGGACGATAAAAATCGCAGCGAGAATGTGATGATTGTCGATCTGCTTCGTAACGATTTGGGCAGGCTGTGCGAGCCGGGCTCGGTGCGGACAACCGCCATGTTCGAGGTGGAGACCTTTGCCACCCTGCACCAGATGACCAGTACCGTTGAGGGCACCCTGCGCCGTCACACCAGTATTGAAGAGTTGTTTAAGGCCCTCTTCCCCTGCGGTTCCGTGACCGGAGCCCCCAAGATCAGAACCATGGGAATCATTAGTGAACTCGAAGGCGGGGAGCGTGGCGTCTATACCGGAGCCCTGGGTTTTATCGCCCCTGACGGTGAAGCGGTATTCAACGTCCCCATCCGCACTATTGCCTTGGGGGATGGCAAAGGAGAAATGGGAATCGGGGCTGGAATCACTCACGACTCTGAGCCGGGGGATGAATGGCGGGAAACCCTGCTCAAAGGGAGATTTTTAAGTAATCCGCACCCTGAATTTCAGCTCATTGAAACCATTCTCTGGCAGGCCGAAGACGGTTTTTGGCTTCTTGACCGCCACCTGCAAAGGCTGCGGGCCAGCGCCATTTATTTTTCTTATCCTTTGGATATTGAGCGGATCCGTCAGCGCCTGGGGGCTATAGCAGAGAGCTGGGCCGCCCTGCCGGCCAGCCGGCGGGTACGTGTCCTCCTCTTCCGGGATGGCACCGTTGACATTACAGCAGTGGAATGCAGGCCGCCGGCGGTTTTCTCCCTCTCCAAACGGAGTTGGGCCGGGGGCGGTTCGGAACGGGATCTTTTGCCGCTTATAAAAATCAGTCCCCAAAAAATCAATTCCAATAATATCTATCTCTACCACAAGACCACCCATCGAGAGCTATATAACGAAGAGCGCCAGAGGGCCGGACGGGAAGGTCTTTATGAGATAATTTTCTGTAACGAGAAAGGCGAGGTAACCGAGGGTACCATCAGCAATATAATTATCCGCCGTCAGGGGCGCTTCCTTACCCCGCCCGTTGAATGCGGCCTGCTACCCGGAATTGGGCGGCAGATGCTCATCGAAAGGCGGCAGATATGGGAGGAGGTGTTGACCCCGGCTGATCTCTATGCCGCCGAGTCTATTTATTTTCTGAACTCCGTCCGGGGCCTGGTGGAAGTCAGGCTTGGAGCTCCTTAAGGGCCAGGGGCACCTCATCAGCCACCTCTGAGGCCAGAAAACCGGCCGGAGCCTGCCGGGCCAGACGGTCAGCGGCCCGACCATGAATATAAACTCCGAGGCGGGCCGCGTCCCAGGCCGAAAGCCCCTGGGCCAGGAGGCCGCCAATAATTCCGGAGAGAACATCACCCATCCCGCCAGCTGCCATGCCGGGATTACCGCTGGAGTTGATGGCCGCCATCCCCTGCGGATGGGCAATAATCGTCGCCGCCCCCTTTAAAATTAGAATCACCCCCTGGCGGCGGGCGAAGGAGAGGGCGGTCTCCAAGCGTTTGGTCTGCAGATCCCGGCTGCTCATCCCGGTAAGACGCGCCATCTCTCCCGGATGCGGAGTCAGCACCCGCCAGGGCTCGCCAGATCTGGGCCGCAGATCATCCTTTAAGCAATTCAGGCCGTCGGCATCAATTAACATGGGGATTTCAAGCTCATTATAGAGTTTTATCACCACGTCTTTTGTTGCTGCGTCCTGTCCCAGACCCGGCCCCAAAACCACGGCTTTCTTACCGCTCAAGGCCTGGATAATGGCTGGATAATCATCCATGGTCAAAAAATCATCCCCGCTCAGGGAGAAGGTCATGGCCTCGGCCAATCTGGTTTCGTAGATGGTATTCAGAGCCCGCGGACTACCCATGGTCACCAGACCGGGCCCGGTGCGTAAGGCCCCCTGGGCGCAGAGAATCGCGGCTCCCGTCTTGCCGCGGGAGCCGGCCAGCAGCAGAAGATGACCATAACTGCCCTTATGGGAGTCGGCGGGCCGTTCAGGCAGCAGGGCCGAAACCTCGGGCTGCCGCAATAATTCAAGATTAATCCCAGCCCCCTCAACCACCTCGGGCGGAATTCCGATATCAACCACCTCTAAGCGACCGACTAAACCGGCCCCTGGATAAATCACCTGGCCCGGCTTGGCGAGTCCATAGGTAACGGTAAGTGCCGCCTTGACCCCTGTCCCCATAACCTGGCCGCTGTCGCTGTTCAGGCCGGAAGGTATATCGACCGCCGTCACCAGCCGTTTAGAGTTGTTTATCAGCCTGATTACCGCCGCGAACCGGCCGCTAACCTCCCGCCGCAGGCCGGTACCGAAGATGGCATCTATCACCTGCTCTGATTCCCGCAGGGCCGTTTCTAATTCATTCAGGTCATCAGTTACCTGACGCAGTTCAATGGGCAGCTTTTCGACAATGCTTAGATTAAGCGCCGCGTCACCGGTCATCTTCACGGCTGGAACCAGCATAAATACCCTGGGTACAGCCCCCAATTGATGTAGATAACGGGCAATTACCAGTCCGTCACCGCCATTATTGCCGGGGCCTGTCACAACCACAAACTTTTTGCCGTTTAATGGGCCATGATGAGTCTGGATAATATCCACAGTACTCCGACCGGCGTTTTCCATCAACACCACACCGGGAATGCCGTAATCGTTAATCGCGGCCGCGTCAAGACCGCGCATGACTTGGGATGCTGCCAGTTTAATCATGGTTGTCCCCCTTAAAATTAAAGGCTGAAACGAATGAATATTGGGTGTTGCTGAACTCTGACGATTATACAATACCCTCAAGTGAAGATAAAAAAATATTTAAGTTTGTTATTCAAAGTCCGATATGGTAATTAGATAATAGGGTAAGATAACATTATTGGTCACGGATTGGCCAGAGGCGAAGTTGGTAGCGATGGAACGATATAATGTTTAGGGGGGTGCTGTATGAAAATAGGTGATTTTATACCCCAGATCAAGACAGATAACAAAATCGGCAAGACCAAGGGGGCCAAGAGAGCAGAATCATCCTCCACCGCCTCACTCGTTGGCGACCGAGTGGAGATTTCCGCCGGTTCACTTGATGTCCAAAAGATGAAAGGGATCATCCAGAATACCCCCGACCTGCGCATGGATAGAGTACAGGCTTTAAAGGAACAGATTGAACGAGGCGATTATGAGGTTGACCCTTATCGGGTGGCCGATAAGATGCTCATGAACCTGCTTTCCGAGAGTGAGATTATAAAATAGTCTACGGTTTTATAAAAGCATACAAAGGCGACGGATTTAATTCCGCCGCCTTTTTTTTTATCCATCCTCTAACGGGAAAAGATTCATAATCTCTTTTTCACTCGCCCCGCAAATTCCCCGTTCCGTAATCAGGCCGGATATCAGCCGGGCCGGGGTGACATCAAAACCGTAATTAGCCCCCCTGGTATGGGGTGGAGCGATTGCCACCCGGCCTATCCCGCCATCGTCCAAGGTGCCGCTGACGTATCTGATTTCGGCGTCGGAACGCTCCTCAATGGGAATCTCCGCCAGGCCGTCACATATCTGCCAGTCAAAGCTGGAAGAGGGCAGGGCCACATAAAAGGGTACCCCGTTATCATGGGCTGCCAGGGCCTTTAAATAGGTGCCTATTTTATTCGCCACATCCCCACAGCGTGTGGTACGGTCTGTGCCGACAATTATTAGATCCACCATACCGTGCTGCATAAGATGGCCACCGGTATTGTCGGCAATGAGGGTGTGCGGCACCCCCTCCTGCCCCAACTCCCAGGCCGTAAGCCGGGAACCCTGCAGCCAGGGGCGGGTTTCATCCACCCAGACATGGAGATCAATCCCGGCCTTATGCGCGGCATAGATGGGGGCCGTGGCCGAGCCATAATCAACAAAGGCCAGCCAGCCGGCGTTGCAATGGGTAAGTATATTTACCGGGCCTTGTTTCCGGCGACTGATCTCCCTGATAATACCTAGGCCATGCTCTCCCAGACGGCGGCAATAGTCGGCATCCTCATCGGCTATTTTACGAGCCTCGGTCAAGGCCCGGCGCTCTCTTGCCGCCGGGGTGGCCTCCTCGTTAATGGCCCGCTGCATCCGGTTTACGGCCCAGGCGAGATTACGGGCCGTGGGCCGGGTGGCGATGAGAATTTCCGCTGCCCACCGCAGATAGTCCGGATCATTTTGCGGGCTTCGCACCTGGGCCATATACATCCCGAATCCGGCCGCGGCCCCAATGAGACCGGCACCTCTGACGTGCATATCCCTGATTGCGGCGGCGAACTCCTCAACGGTTCGCAGTTCTTCCACCACAAATTGATGGGGCAAAAGGCGCTGGTCAATTATTTTAACGAGATGCGGGTTCTCTTCATCAAGCCAGATTGTACGGTATTGCTTACCATTAACCTTCATATAAATTTACCATTGGTTTAATGTTATAATTGGTCTAATTTGTTCATAACTATTCAGTAGCACCCCATCGTTGCCCATTTAGGCTTTCTCAAATACGAAGGCATGCTTCAAAAGCCTGAATGAACAGGAAAGCGCGGACTCCGAACCTGGAGTACTGCTGAACAATTACGTTCTGGGATTACTGTTACTTTTGTTACTTTTAGACGTCACCCTGAATAGTTACCCTGATTTCAAAATAATTACTAAAGGTTTTCTGGTGGAAAATATCACCCTAACATTGGCGATTTTACTGGGAGGCGGCTTTTTAAGCGGCCGTCTCTGCCAATTAATCCGTCTGCCCTCGGTTACCGGGTATATCTGTGCCGGCCTGCTGCTTGGGCCCTCAGGATTTAACCTGATCCCAGGGGCCGCGGTGGGTAATCAGCTGCAGCATTTTATCCAACTGGCCTTAATGATGATCTCTTTCGGGATTGGCGAGCATATGGAGATTGCCCGCCTCCGTTCAGCGGCCAGGAGTCTGGCTTTGATCGGCATCACCGAGGCCTGCGGGGCCTTTTTAATGGTGAGCCTCGGCAGTCTTTTGGTTATGAAAGTCAGCGGCCTGACTGCCGTTATCCCCCATGCCCCGGCCGTGGCGCTGTTATTGGGTACAGTCTCCATTGCCACCGCCCCGGCCACCGTTATGCATGTTATTCGTGAGAATAAGGCGGCCGGCCCTCTGACCACCATGCTGCTGGCCGTAATAGCCTTAGATAACGGTCTGGCTATTATGGCCTTCGGGATTGCCATGGCGATAGTTAACCATCTTAATGCCGCCGGGCAGGGGGGCATGCTGGCCATGATCTCCGCCAGTATTCTGGAAATAGCCGGGTCGCTGGTTATTGGAATAATTACCGGTCTCCTGCTGGATTTTATTAATAGTCATATGAGCAGAAAAAGTGATATGCTCACTGGCGGGCTGGCCATTCTTCTTCTCTGTGGTGAGGCCGCCCGTTTACTGAATATGTCACCCCTTTTAGCCGGTATGGCGGCCGGTTTTACGGTGATTAACCGTGAACATCGGGATTCGCGCCTTTTCCGGGCCCTTAACGCCTTTGAACCTCCCATCTATGTCCTTTTTTTTACCCTGGCCGGGGTACACCTCAACCTAACGGCTCTAACCACGGCGGGCTGGCTGGGACTGACATATTTTTTCTGCCGCACTATCGGTAAGATCGGTGGAGCCGGGATTGGATCTCTGCTGTCCTCAGCTCCGCTCCAGGTAAAGCGTTATCTCGGCCTGGCTCTTACCCCCCAGGCCGGGGTGGCCATTGGTCTTATTTTTCTCATCGGCAACAATCCGGCTAGCAGCGGTTATTCCGAATTTATCACCCAGGTTGTTTTGGCCGGGGTCTTATTGTCTGAGATTTCAGGCCCGATTTTTGCGAATCTGGCTCTTAAACTGGCGGGCGAGACCCCCGCTGACCAACTGCTTGAAGACAAAAATCGCCATATGCCCGCTGTTTCAGTCTCCACCGTACCAGCAGGCGTTCCCCTTGTACCCTGGACCTGGCCCCGGCTCAGTCATTTAGAACGTCCGGAGGGGGTCGTGCTGTTTGGAGTCAGTCATATCGCCACCGGGGCTGCCCTGGCCCGGATAACGGCCATTATCGCCCATTTCCATCAGGCCTATCCCCTCATGCTCAGAGTAGTACCGCCTGCTTACCAGTTAGATAAAAACAGACGGGCAGACGATCAGGCCCTGCTATCCGCCGTCCAGAGCGAAGTGCAGGGGATGGGCTCCGAACTTTATACCATTGTCAAAGAGGATAATGATGTGGCCTCCTGTATCCTGAATACTGCCCGGCAGTCCGGGGCCTGGGCCATCGTTATGGGTTGTTCGCCCCTCCCCGCCTCTCAAAAAATCTGTGGCAAAATAATTGAAGATGCCCCTTGTCCCACCCTGATTATTAAATTTGGCGGGGTGTTCCATACCGAACGTATTTTAGTGCCGATCATTTCCCTAACGGGCTTAGATGAAATCAGAATTCCGCTGCGAGCCATGGCAGCCGTAGGCCGCCATAGAATCACCCTCTTGCTGTTAATGTCTTCCTCTGATTCGGAGAAGGATATTAAACGGGCGGCCAAAGGCCTGGAAGACTGGGCGGCGGCGGAGGGCTTGTCAACAGTTACCAGCTGTCAGGTGCTGGCTACTGAGGCCCGCAAAGATACTGTCCTGACAGAGGCCGCCAGCCATGATCTGCTGATAATGGCCGCTCCACCGCCCCAGGCCCTGGCTCAACGCCTGATGTTTGGTTCGCTGTACGCCGCAATTGCTCAAAGCTGCGAAAAAACAATGATAACCGTTTATCCAGCCTCAAATCTTTAGCTTTTCCCAACGGGGGAACAATTGAATAGTTGTAACTATTTAGCTAAAGCGGATAACCTGCCCTAAACTATGAGCTGTAACTGTTTAGATGTGCCCGAGATGTGGTTGATAATGCCGTCCAGCTATACATA
>VAPK010867835.1_pt1 | contig 11230 bp, 16 predicted proteins | sample 3395031 | NCBI WGS metagenome assembly VAPK01 (sample SAMN08290443, study PRJNA428436) | hydrothermal vent metagenome | isolation source: Deep-sea hydrothermal vent chimney 1 | place: Pacific Ocean: Juan De Fuca Ridge
CCTTTTACAACTATAGCTCCTTGTCCAGCTTTATCTTTTTCATTAGATATATTCCTTGCATCAACTTCTGTAGATGCAGACTTAACAATTAATACTTGCTTAAATGTAGCGGTAAAATGAATCGACCTAGATGTATCTTTATCTTGTTTTACAGAAATAGATTCAAAAACTAAATCTTTATATAGCTGCAATGTAGCTTGTATTTCAATTATTTCTCTTGCGTCTAATAATTTAACTAGCTCGCTAAATATTTGCTGCGAACGAGTTTGCCCACTTTCCTCTGACTTTCCAAATACTCCAGAAACAGAGTCTACAATTCCAGTTATTGCTTCCGTGGCTAGAGGAGTATCTGTTATAACTCCTTCCATGATATATGCTAATGGAACACGTATAACATGGTCAGAAATAGTTGTGGCGTCTTCAACTGGATGTTCTGTTATTCGCACACTTCTATTTGTAGTTTCCTCAATGACACCGTCAATAGCGATACCACCAATTTTTCTTTTCTTTCTTATTAATAAGTTTTCAAATGCCATTTAATTCTTCTCAGGATTTTGATATTGTCTTACTAACTGGTTTATACTCTTTGCTATTTCATTGGTGGTCAGACTCTTAACAAGTGAAGAGCTAGCCGTATTGATATTATTATTAATAGTTATTGCAGCATCTTTAATTCCGATTCCAGCCGCCTGTAGTTTTTTAGAACGACCTAGGTCGAAAACGCTAGATGGATTTTGGAAGAAAAACTCAGCTTCCTTTTGAATATTGAATATTCTTTTACCAATTTCTTTTTCAATAAAATCGTATGTTGTAGTCAATAGTTTCGTAAAGCTTTTAGTTAACTTAGGAATTACAGAGAGCAGGTCTTCAAATACAGGTATCATTTTTTCAACTAACGGTTCAATATTCTTTAAGAAATCGTCACCAAAAGTGTCTGCCATTCTTGAAAATATATTATTTAATTTTTCTATATTTTTAGTGTTAAATTTTTCAGGTGTTATTTTTTTTAACAGAGCAGCAGTAAGACCCAATACAAAATTTTGAGCTTCAGCATCAAAGCCACCTCTTACAAATGTTCGGCGCTGTTCCCTTTTGCCTTGTGCCTGTATCGCTTTTGATACTGCTAGTATTCTATCAGGTAAAGATTTATTTATTAAGTCTCCAAGACTTAATCGTAATCTTGAAAAGGTTTCAAGGTCTTGCTCTGAAATTAATCCTGCTTCTTTCCGTGCTCGTAAATCACTAAGCATGTCTAAAAGTCTATTTGCTCCAGAGCGAGAACCGGTCAGCTCATTGGCCGCTCGATTTATACCTTCAAGTTCTTCTCTTGTTGTATTAAATTGTTGACCTAATCTTTTTTGTGCAAGTACTTTGTTAGCAAATTTAGAATACATTATCCCCATAGAAGTTGCTAAGCCGATTGCAGCAATGGCGAGTTTTTTCATGAACCCTAAAGTTGACTTAACACCTTTATTGAATTTCTCCATTTTTTCTTTGTCATATTCATAACCAAGCTTAACGAAAAATTTATCAAGTATCATCTGTTTTCCTAATTTCTATTATTAAGTCCAATGCTTCATGCATATCGTAAAGGTCACATATATCATAAGTTCCATCTTGTAGTTCTTTATATGTGCATAACTGTGGTTCACTTAATATTGGTCTCCATATAAATAGGTCAATGTTTGGTGTAATCCTATCTATATTATTTTTTACAGGTTCACCGCCTACAGTTCTTCGATGAACCCTTCTATAAAATTTCCAAATTCACACTTTAATATCCAGAATAAAACTTCATACATTTCACCCATGTGATTTGTAAAGTGCTTGTCCATGTCAACTCGTTCGGCTTCATCACCAGTACCACGAAAAGCAGGAACAAAAATCCGAACTATTAAGTCAACAACTTGGTCAGGGTCATTGTCTGTAAAAACCTTTTTCATTACATTTCCAAATGCGGCTAATTGCTTTTCAGAAGTTTTGTCTTTACCCATGGCAGGCATGATTTCAGTTAGTGCTCCACCAATAATTTTAGCTAAACGAAACTTTAATTTTAAAGACTTCGTTGCAGGCAATTGAGTATAGGCATAATGACTACCATTAATTTCCGTGGTGAATGTTTCGCAACTCATGTTATAACTCCGCTGTTCCTATGTTTAATATGTCTAGTCGTTCTACAGTGATAATCCATTCGTTTTCATTTGCATTTTGACCGAATGATAATTTAGAAGGTTTTGTAATATAACCCTGAGTACCGGAAATTAATTCGCCGCCCTGAGTATTTTTAATCTGAACAAACACCGGAACGAATGCACCATTTTCTTGAGAAGTAATTAGTGCTGTTAGCAAGGCATTACTTTCAGAAGTTTGCATTAACTTAAATGTTATTGAACCAGAACGGTCATTTGAAATAGATAATGTCATTTTTCCATCAACACCAATAAGATGTTGACCACTATCTTCAAATCGTTCACACATAATAACATCGTCACCTTCCGGCCAACCAGTAATTTCCTGACCTTGAACTAGCATTATTACATTACTAAAACTATATGCTTTCATTATTTTTCTCCTAGCGCTCAACTACGCCATCAATTTGAATAAAGTGAACCGCACCTGCTAACAATGCGGTAAATGCGATTGCAGGAGCAATACGATTTCCTTTGTCTACTGGATTCATGTCAGCAACTTTTTGCACGGAAGTAATATATCCATTACCTAAAAATACTCCTCCGCTAGTAGTGCCTGTTCCAATCATGCCGTTACTATTGGCAGCATCCAGAGCACGGATTAATTGTTGCTCAATTGAAGATGCACCGGCATCGGTCAACGGAATTTTAGTTGGTCGTGTAATTAAATAACCAAATACATTAGATTCAATTTCACCAACTAGCCAATCAATGCTGTGTCGTTCGTCAAAAAATAATTGAGAACTCATGAAGCTTTCCGCCAACATTGAAGTTCCTGCAATTGATGTTAGAGCATTACCACGTTTTTCATCAAGCGCACTTTTTTGAGAGGTAGTTAAATTTTCAGTTGAAATACCTGCAAGTGGTTTGAATTTTAATGTTATAACACTATTAGGAGAATCAAAATTAACTGTGAAAGCTTTACCTAATACCGCAGCATCTGGATATTCTTCTGTTACGGAAGAAAAGATAGCCGTGGTTCTTTGATAATTTGAATTACTGAGCTTATATATATTGTTGTCAATATTTCCAAGAACAAGTGAATTAGGATTATGGGAAGTTGTTGAAAACAATTTAACTCTTGCCTCAGCCCATGCAGCAACATCAAGTTGAACTTGTGTGTCAAAATGTAGTGATTGAATTAAAACACCATACCAATTTGAACTTGCAAATTCTGCAGCGGATAATGAATCTGGTACAGTCTCTACTGGAACTCCTGCAACAACTTTCACACCACTTATGGAAACATCTGTAAACATGTGAGTTATAGATATATCTACACCTGAAGCGGCTTGTGATGTTGCCGTAATGTTACCACCAACTAAAGCATTTCCAATTTCAATATGGTCTACATTCCATATACAAGTTGCGGAAGTCCATGCCGCATCGGCATTTTGAATTCCTGTTTCAATTAGGGCAGCTACAGCGTCCATGTCGGCAGCACCAGAAAAATCAAGTAGAAGAACATCGGCGGTAACGCTGTTCATTGTTATAGCGAAACTTCCAGTTGTTATTCCATTCCATTGAGCTACTGCTGATTGAGCAGTAACACCAGTAAGAGTACCTTGGAATCCTGCATCATAATTTGCGATTACAGCGAATAAAGTTGGAGAAGGACTTTGACTGAAATACGAAGTCGCGGCCTTGCTAACATCGCTAGACGAACCCCAGTCTGCATCAACTTCCGCAACCGTTGAATAAAATAATATTCTATCACTAGACTGTGAACCTGAAAGTAGATTTTCTTTAGTTACGAATGCAGCCGTGCCGAACCCTTGTTTAGCCGGAACTGATGGAGCAACAGAAACATTCACTGTTACTATACTTGAAATTGGTAAAGTCATTTCTTAACCTCCTACGGTTATTGTAATTTGTTCAACTATTTCTTCGGAATTATCAACAGTTCCATTTATATTTATTGTATCAATTCCAGTTATTGATTCAACCGCTGAAGTTAATTCAAATTGCACAAAGGCATCAAACTGACTACGTTCTTCATGACTTGCATCAAATACTTCTGATAGTTCTCTAACATCAGAAATTCTTGTTAGTCCTGCTCCTGCTGCACTAAATCTATCTGTTACATGTTGGTCATATAAAGAACCTGCAACTATAGCCGCATTACCTAAAGCATCACCACGGAAAAAATTAAATGAAATCATCGCTTCATATAATTTAACTGTCTTAAAATCTAAATCATTTACATTAGTAGATATTTTTTTATCTATTGTGCCAATTTTTCTTAATGGACCAACATGAATAGAAGCAAATTCTCCTGAGGCACGAGGACCATTAGGATGATGATTAATAACATCGGATATAGTTATTAAACTATTTACCGTATCTCTCATCAGGGTTTGCAATTCATCAATTGTCATTTTTCAATTTCTCTAAACAATCCTGCTGTGTGGCCGTTACCACTCCAGTTATCAAAATCAGTTAATCTATATCTTTTAGAGCCATCTGTTATTTCATCAGGCTTAATTTTTTCACTAGGCATTTGCAATTCAATGTTAGTATAAATTTGTCTAAACTTAGCAGGACTATCGCCTTCCGGTAGCAATCTATATTGAGAAGATGGAACAGGCTGTACGCTTGCTCTAATTTGGCTTGAAGTAGAACCACCATCAATCCAATCTCCATTAACATAAGAACCTTCTTTAAATCTGTTTAGTATAACACTTTTCATAAAAGCACTAGGAACTTTAACTTTAATCACTTACCACTACTCCCTCAATTCCTTGCTTCAGTGCTCCGGTGTCATTCAATGGATTACTACTACCATCTTTCCGTGGTCTATCAAGAGGAGTAAAATTGGAGGCTCCTCCTGCAATATATTCTTGCACTAAACCTTTTCCAAATAATGCAAACTGCTCCATTAGTGCTTTAGCTTCTTCACCATTCAGTGATTTCTTTGCAAGTATTTCAAAGTTCTTTTTAATTTCATCTGCACCATTTTGAACAGCACCTCTTAAAAAGCTACGTTCAGGTATTTCATTTAAACCGAATTCATGTATTGCACCTAATTCTGAAAGTGGTAGTCCAGATGGATTATGTATTCTATCGCTAGGTAATCCAATTTCAACTGCTAGTCCACCTAACTTCGCATATTGAGAAACAGCATCTTCTAGCTTTTTCTCAAATTTTTTCATGTCACCTGCCATTATGGAGTAACCATAGCCGCACCACCACGACAATATTTTTGTAGCACTAAGAACTTTCTACCATACTGAGTACTATTATAATAATCTTTTAGTGAACCGCCTTTTTGTGCAGCCTCACTCATTTGATAAGTTACAGAAACTGAACCTACCGAAGCATTCGTTATTGGACCTGATGAATCGTCCATTCCTTCTGGATTAGCCCCAGACTTTGCGACACAATGCGCGGACATTGCCAATGTCATATTTTGAGCAAGATTAACACATGGCGGAGCTCCCAATATTGCAATGCTTTCATCAATACAAGCTTGTATTGCGACTTCGTTTCCGTCACCGCAAGAAACAAGTTCTGGATAAAGAGCTTTGAATGTTGGAAAATCTATTGCCATGTGTTAATACCTTTTTGCTAATTAACTAACTACTATATTACTTATTCAGTAGGTTCGTCATCGTCTTTTTTGTCGTCACTATCATCTTTAATTTCTTTTGTTGCATCGCCTTTTTTGGCTTTAGCACCAATAACTAAAGATTCGTTATCACACCATTCTGCAAATACACGATGTTTCTTAAGATGGTCAAGGTCTGACTTCTCAACAACTTGCATTATTCCAGGAACAAAATTGATAACACGTTTATGACATGTGATACTCAACATTGCCTGAGTTTTATTTAATACCATAGGCATTTTAATGTTCTCCTTATATACCAGAAATTTTAAGTAAAGACAATGGATAGTAGACATTCACGCCTGCTGTTTTACCCCATGCAGGAACGATTAATTCTAAACCACGTTCTTGAGGAGGAAGGAACTCTAGTTCTTTAGGAATTTCAAGTTCAAGTTTATCAGCATTGTTAGAGTAAAGTAAACCACTACCAGTTAATTCATTTACCTTCTTAATTGTGTTGATACCCTCAACATTTTGAAGAATGAATTGCATGATAGTAGTGTCACTATTTGATGCCCGTGGTGTTCCATTGATGTGATTGTATTCAGCAATAGGCAGAATCAATGTATCTGGAACTTCTTTCATTTTTGTTGCAACAGCCATTTGAGAAACAAGGGCATTACAATCAGCAATGATTTCATCAGGAGTTGCGGCAATCCAACCCGTACCAGTTGTTGATGCAAAAGTTGGAACATTAGGATGAGTTAAAATTCCTAGTAAACCATCTTTAGCTGAACCGTTCCATGCGATATCATCTACAACTTCTTCCCATGCTCGTTGAACAGCATTTGCTCGACGTTGGTCTAATGAATTTCCAACTAACTGAGCTTGAAGAATTTCGTTACGATTATAACCGAAACTAGAACCAACTGAACGAACTGGAATGGTAGTTTCTTTACCATAGATATCAGCCCGTGGTAAATCATCAGCATAGTGACTGATAATCTTAGCTGAACCAACCATGTCGTAAGTAGTGTAAGTGATTGTGTCAACTGCTGGACCTGCTTCACCTGTTACTGGAAAAAGTTGACGTGCTACCAAGTCGGCATGTTTAACGTCGTATGATTTAGCTTTCACATGTTCTAATTGACGAGCAAAGAACGCTTGTGAGGAGCTATCTAAAATTGTAATATTTTGCATTTAAGTTACTCCTTATTTAGCACTTATGCGAATTAAACCAACATAGATTGGAGATGCACCTTCCAACAAAGCGTCAGATGCAGGTTTTTCAATGTATGCTGCAAGACCTGTTACTGCTGTTCCTGTTCCTGCTGCAACAACTTGACCAGAAGCATTGATTGTAACCGCTGCATCTAAAGTTCCGCCTGCTGCATCAAATTCAGCCCAGATGTAACCTTCACGAAGAACTGCCACAGTTTCTTCATCTTCGTATTTTCCAGCTTCAACTGCATTGGCAGGTTTATAGTCATTTTCACTTGCATGACGAATTGAAATACCGATTGCACCGGCAGCACCATTAACAAGACATTGTCCTTGTGGGTCTGAACCACGAGAAACAAAACGACCATGATTAACTACACCTTCAGCAGCGAAAGAATCGATATTAGTGTTACCAATATCGTAAATCAAACCTGCTAATTTACTAGGAACATTTTTTGTATAACTTAATTGAGCAACCATTATTTGTCACCTCCATTGTTACGAGCGATTTTTGCTTGACGAGCTTTAGCAACCATGTCACCATCACCATCAACAATGTCCTTACTCATGTGGTCCATTAAACCTTTTTCAAGTTTACTAGAACCCTTTAAGTCTTGGTCTTCAACAAGGATTTGGAATCGTGTATCAATGTACATTTCATCTTTATCTGTTAAGTCAAGTTCAGGAATTGCGTCAGTTAAAACATCGCGTTTGATTTCAGTTAAAGACTTACCAGTCGGGTCATAGTCTTTTAAGAATTTAGAAGCAGAAATTAAAGTACCAAGACGAGCATTCACTGCGTCTTGAATCTTTTTTTCCTTTTCTTCTTCATCTTCTTCATCTTCCATTTGCTTTTTCTCAGCTTCTTTGGCTTTTTCTTCAGCCGCATCTGTTAGAGCTTTTTGCTTGGAAACTTCTGCTTTGGAATCAGTAAGTGCCTTTTCGGTACTTTCTAATTTCTTAACAGTCTTGTTAATAATTGGTGCAACGGAATCTGATACCTCGTATTCCACGCCATCAATGTTTAGCTTTGCCATAGTAATATTCTCCTTAGGCTTGTTATCAAAAATGCTACACTCTTTACCACATCGTGCAGCGTCGACAAAGGCAACGTGATTACCTCGTATTTTCCGTTGAATGGCGGTTTTGCCATCATCTGAAAATTCTAGCTCAGCGGTATAACCTGCTGACAATTCTGTTTTCCCATCTTCAATTTCTTTTATCAATATTGAATCATAAACGATAATTTCACATTTAACGTGACCGGAATCTGTTGGTTCCGCATCAGTTACTGAACCCTTGCTGTATTTAGAGAAATTTTCTGGAGTAACCTTTTGACCTACCGGATGCTCATTTGTTACTGGCATGTTAAGGAAGCTACTCACAGAAATGGAATCCGTAACCTCTGAAATTGGTCTATCAAGTGTTATTATTTCATTAGGCATTCTATCCGTTAGGCCGAGCTCACCTGCAAGGTAATCTTGCTTCCCAGAACGAGAGATAATTCCTTGTAGCAGAAGATAGCCTTGAGGTGTTTTCTTAAAACTTTTATCGCAAATTTGCAAATTTACGTCTAGGAAAATATACTTCATTATATGACACCTTATTTTTGCCAATTATAACACAGATTAATCAATATTACAAATCAATCTTCGTATGCATCTAGACTTTGCTTCTTTACTGCGATACTCTTATATTTTTCAATTGACCTTCCACCTGCATAGAAAACTGCGAATGCCACTGTTAGTGTCGTCCATAATTGAACCCATCCTTCTTTAACTGTGAATCCTCCCAAATTACCATCCGTAAAAGTAAATAGAGTTGTCATGGAAAGCATATAGATAAATGAGAGTGGGCGTATATTCTTAGATAACCAAGAATCTGAGGCCATGTCAATACTTTGCCTCTTTGTTATTTCAGCTTCAGCCCTTAATTCTAATTCTTTAAATTTCAACCTAAATTCAGATTCAATCTTTTTTAATTCATTCCTTAATATTAGTCTTTCTTCATCGCTTGTCACATTATTGTCAATTGCACTGCCTATGCTACTAACTAAGCTAGTCGCACCACTTGAAAATAGATCACCGAAAAAACTCATTTACCACCTCCCATTATGTTCTAAAGAATAATGATTTCCGTCCTTGTTCCCATTAGAACCACCCCACCTGCATAGATCATGGAGACCAATCCAGTATTCCCCAATTTCAGCGTGATCCTCCGTGCTTGTTTGGTAGACACCATCAAGGGTCAAATTTAAATCTGTAGCCAACTTCAACTTGTGATTTGAAAGACTAGAAGAGTATCCAACCTTCTCACCATACTTACCATGTACTCTTTCATCACGGAATGAATCTCCCATTCTTATTTGAAATCCTCTTGAGTAAATGAATGGTATTAGCATTGTGAATACTAGCCTAGAAAATAGTTCTTGCTTATGACCTAATTTCATTTTTCTGCCCTCCTCATATATTCAACATTATTGTCTATAGAAGTTAACTTTTCATGTATAGGTTTTAGTGACCTGTCAATTATACCCTCAACTTCTTCTCTTGATAATTTCTTACTTATTTCAATTTGTGCTTCATCAACTTTCTTTCTTGTTATTGTTGTATGTGCATATATCCATGTCACCGGAATCATAACCAGTGTCCATGCCCATTTTATTAAATTAAAGTCGGTTTCAATCGACATGTGTTTTCTCCAAAAAATAATTTTTAATTTTCCTTCCTCTACCTTAAATTCAAGGTTTCCTATTCAACAAAAACATCTTGGTCATCGATAGACAATGCCCCCAATGTAGTGTCGGCCGTGCAGGTGACACTTGATTTTCCAGAGGCTATAGCCGTAACTAAAACTAGAACCTTTGTACCTGAAATATTTGGTGCTCCTAATGAAATTATAGAACCACCTGAGCTTTCCACAACTGTTGGAGCTCCTGTTAGGGAATCTCCATCTGCTAAGTATTTGGAATGTTCAAATTCTAATATAGTCTTTTCTCCAATTACCATTTCTAAAATTTCGCAAATCATGCTGCTACCTCTTTTGTAAAGGAACTACTTCCTTTGACTATTTTCGTAAATACGCTTTTACCAGAAACATATCTAGTAAACGAACCATCTGTTAAAATAACTCCAGAAACAATTAAATTAATTTGAGTATCTTCTAAACTTAAAGAAATATTCAAGTCAATTTCTACAGTAGCAACAATGGCCGGAACTGTATCTTCCAACACTGTATTTAGTGAGACTGCTCCAACGCTATCTAAGCTTGTTATTATACTCGTGACACTATCATCTAACGTAACATTACTATTTACGTTAATAATATTTTGTGCCTGTATGGCTACTGTAGTGTCCTCTAGTAACAGGTCTAATACTACGGCTTCAACTTCGCTAACAACAATATTCGTAATTGTATCTTGTAGAACTAGATTTAGATTTACATCTTGAATCGTACTGGTATTGATACTAGTAACTGTATCATCAAGAACAATGTCTAAATTCACATCATATTCTAAAACGGATGCAACCTGAATATCAGTAATAGCATCTTCCAGTGCAATTGAAATTGAAGTGTCAAGCTCAAGTGCCACACTTAAAGCAGAAACAGTATCGTCTAGATTAACAGAAATTGAAACTTCACTTTCAACTCCTGCATTTATAGAAACTACAGTATCATCAAGCGTTAAATTTAAATTAATTTCTTCTTCTATGTCAGTTTCTATAGAAGTAACGGTATTTTCAAGAACCAGTTCTAATACAACGGCCTGTTCTTCTGAAACGATTATGCTGACCGTGGTGTTTGCCAAAACCACGGAAATTGATAAGTCTTCTTCTAGAGAAGTTTGAATTGAAGTTGCTGTATCTTCCAATGTAATATCTAAATTTACATCTTCTTCTATGTCCGTTGCTATTGCAACCACAGTATCATCAAGGACAACGACTATGGAAGTGTCTATTCCTGCTCCTAATGCGACTCCACTAAAACTAATTAAATTCCACGCTCTACGCTGATGCAGCGTTGAACTTTCTTCTGTCATTGTTTTCGCAGTTGCCGCACCAACTTGAGTAAATTGACTCGCAATAAAAGCACCGTTAGTATTTCTTGCTTGCGCTAAAAAGGTTTGACTAGTTGTATAAGTTGGTTGTGCGCTGTGACTAGTTGTCCACATATCAACAATTAAACAGTCGTCGTCCACGGGTGTTATTGAATCACTAAATGGCGTACCTGCTGACACGTCGACAGTACTTAAATTTTGAACTATTGCGTCATA
>VAPK010807153.1_pt1 | contig 11224 bp, 10 predicted proteins | sample 3395031 | NCBI WGS metagenome assembly VAPK01 (sample SAMN08290443, study PRJNA428436) | hydrothermal vent metagenome | isolation source: Deep-sea hydrothermal vent chimney 1 | place: Pacific Ocean: Juan De Fuca Ridge
ACTAAATTCTTTTGAAGCTTCAAAAAAAATAGGAATTTCAAAATATTATTACGAAAGCTGTAATCGTGGCAATTTTTTTAAGTCCGATGAAAAATTATTAAATGCTTCCCGTGCATTATTAAAAGCCGATTTAAAAATAAAAACAACTACAATTGATAATAAAACATTGATGACAACGCTTATAACAGAAATTCTTCAATAAAATAAAAAAAATCGTTTTCATTTCAGTATTTTTATGAAACTATTTATAAAATAAAAAGTATAAACAAAGTTGAAAAAATTATTAACAGAATTATCCGATGAAGAACTAATAAAAGAGTTACAGGATAGCAACAATATTGAGTGCTATAATTTATTGGTCAAACGTTATAAAGATCCGTTAATGAATTTTGTTTTTAGATTTGTTGGTGATCGGGATGTTTGCACAGATATTGTGCAAGATACGATGATTAAATTCTACTTGAAAAGAGATTCGTATAAATCTGTTGCGAAATTTTCTACTTGGATTTACACAATTGCCGGAAATTTGGCAAAGAATGAGTTGAAAAGAAGAAATAGAAGAAAGATTTATTCAATCAGCAATCACGATGATGATATGCAAATTCAAATAGAAGATAAAAAATTTGTATCGCCGGACAGGTTGGCTGATAATAAAATAAAAAATGAATTTGTTCAGCGAGCATTGTTGAAAGTAAAACCGGTTTACAGAGAGGTTGTGATTCTGAGAGATATTCAAGCCTTGTCATATGATGAGATTTCGGAAATGACAGGGCTGACAATCGGGACTGTAAAATCCAGGATTAACAGAGGACGAAAACATTTGCAAAAATTACTTAAAAATATTTATAGAGAGTAGCTATGGAAAAAGATTTATACAATAATAATGAAAGTGAATTTTCAGAAGTAATAGGCTTTCTAAAAAATCTTCCCAAAATTGACGCACCCGAAAATTTTGAGTTTAACCTCAACACGAGAATTCAAAACGGTAATTTTACTCTTTCGCAAAAGGAACAAGTTCCCAAATGGTTAACTTGGGGTTTGGGCCCTGTGGCTGCTTTGACGCTTTCTGCAATAGTTTTCTTTTTTGTGATTTCCGATTCCGGTTTACAAACGGAGAATTTGCTTATGCAAAACCCCGAATTAAGACAGTCTGTTAATGTTGTTGAAAATTCAGGCGATGTAAATGCTTCAAAAACGGTGAGTGAAAAAAATGAAATGTCGGAAAGGAATTCGAATAAGTTGAAAGCAATTATTGAGCCGAATGATGTTGTTATTGCAAAGCGAACAGATTTTCCTTTTAATAATAGTAATTCAATTGATTTGGATGCTTACATTAATGGAAATAAAGGAACTTCACAAAATGGAGGCAATATTAAAACAGTAAGTTCGGGACCTGCAAGTGTTGGTTTTAACGGATTTGGAATTCCGGTAAAAATCAGTCCGAGTAAATTAGCGGCTATGAGAAACAGAATTGATTCTTTAAACGCAAAGAATTCCGCTAAATAAATAATTTTTGAAATTGTAATTAGAATTGAATATTTCTATATTTAAAATCAAAATTTTTTAGAAAGAGGCAATATTATGAAAGAAGGAATTCATCCAAATTATCAGTTGTGCGAAGTATCTTGTGTTTGCGGAAATCATTTTACTACTTATTCAACTGTAAAACAAATAAAATTAGAAATTTGCAATGAATGTCATCCTTTCTTTACCGGAAAACAAAAAATGGTTGACTCCGCCGGTAGAGTTGAAAGGTTTAATAAAAAATATGGAATTAAAAAATAAATTCAATTAATATTTTTTAACAAATAATTTTAAAAGGCTGCTTAATTATTGCAGCCTTTGCTGTTTTAAATAGTTTATAATGCGAAGAATATTTTTATATCTTTGCAAGTGTTTTAGAAATTAGAAGATGAATGATAAATATGGGTAAGAAAAACGACAATACGCTAATTGCTACTTCTCCGAGCGAAAATCTGTATGCCGGTGTTCGTGGAATTGCAGTTAAAATTTTAAATAGAATTGATAGAACAGATGCGTATCTTGATAAAATGCTTCAAGTTGAAATGAAGAATTCTGATTTAAATGGATTAGATAAATCATTACTTTACGAAATTGTACACGGGGTTATTCGTTGGCTCGGTAGAATAGATTGGGTACTTAACGGCTTTTACAGAGGACAATTTTCAAAATGTATGCCGAATGTAAAAAACGCAATGCGCGTTGCATTGTATCAAATTATGTTTATGAATAAAGTCCCCGATTTTGCTGCTGTTAATGAAGCTGTGGAATTTGTAAAAAAACTGCAAGGGCAAAAACCCGCTGACTTAACAAATGCAGTGCTGCGAAATATCATTAGAAAGAAAGAAGCTATTAAATATCCCGATACAGAGGGAGGAAAAGCTAATTATTTTAGTGCTTTTTATTCTCATCCGAGCTGGCTTGTAAAGCGTTGGATAAAAAGATACGGTGAAGATTTTACGGAAGAGTTATTAGTTAGCAATAACAATAAACCTTCATTAATAATCAGGGTAAATAATCTTGTTACAAATAAAGTGGAACTGAAAAAACTCTTAGATTCTGTTGACCTTGATTATTCGGATACCAAATATTTGCCAAACTTTATTAAAATGTATAAGTTAACGAATATAGCCGATTGGGAATATTTTAAAAATGGATATTTCAGTATTCAAGATGAAAGTACGGGATTACCGTGTAAATTGTTGGATGTAAAACCCGGAATGAAAGTTCTGGATTTTTGTGCGGCTCCCGGTGGTAAAACTGCACTTCTTGCTGAATATATGAATAACGAAGGTGAGCTTGTTGCACTCGATAAATATGAGAGCCGACTCAAAATTCTAACGAATAATTTAAAACGACTGCAAGTAAAAAATGTTAGGGCGGTTGCTGTTGATGCTATGGAGTTTGAGGAAGATAATTTTGATCGGATACTTGTGGATGTTCCTTGTACAGGTTTAGGGACATTGCAGAAAAAACCGGATATCAAATGGAAACGAGATATTGGAGATATTAGAAGATTAAATGTTACTCAAAGTCAATTGCTTAAAAAAGCCGCATCATTATTAAAATCCGGTGGAATTTTGGTGTATAGTACGTGTACAATTGAGCCTGAAGAAAATTATGAAATTATTAAACAGTTTCTTTCAGAAAATCCGAATTACAGTTTAATAAATGTTTCTGAGTTGTTTGATGAACAATTGGTCGATGAACATGGATGTATTCAGACAATACCGAATAAGCATAAAATAGATGGAGCGTTTTCAGCAAAATTAAAAAGAAATAGATAATTATTATGTCAGAAGAATTATTAAATCAATTTGCCCGGTCTTTGCAAGAACAAAGAGAGAAAAAAGGTTTTACTTTACAGCAAGTAGCCTCCAAGACTAAAATCGACATTAAATTTCTAAAAGCAATTGAGTCAGGAGAATTTGATATAATGCCGGAAGTGTACATTCGCGCATTTATTAAAGATTATGCTGATTTTGTTGAACTGGATTCTGTTGAAACTTTAAGAAAATTTGAAATTGCAAAAGAAGGTAAATCTGTAGAAATACCTCTTGCAAATTCTGATGCTGATACTGAAAGTCAAAAATCCGCTAAAGATACAAAAACATTAAAATTTATTTCCCCTGAGGTAGGAGAAAAGGAAGTAGAAAATAACAATACGTCTAAATCGACTAATTTAATTTTCTTGATTGTTGCAGCCGCTCTTGTTATTGCAGTGGGAATATACTTTTTATTTTTCACTTCGTCCAAAATTGAAATAGTAAAAGAAAAACCCTTTAACCAAGTTTTAAAAGAAAATCAGCGATTTAAAGCAGAACCGCCAAAGAGTGTGAAAGATATTACAGACAGTGTTAAGAACTCCATTAATAATGAAGAACCTTTTTCTTTGACATTATTATCAAAAGATACTGTTTGGATTAGGCTGCGAATTGATAACAAAATTGACAAAGAATTTACATTAAAGCCTGATGAGAAACAGATTATTTCGGCGACCGATAACATCAAATTATTAGTTGGAAACTTAGGCGGAATAAAATTTATTTTGAATAATAAAGATTATGATTTCAAAGGTATTAAAGGAGAAGTTCAAAATTTTCTGGTAAGTAGAGATAACATTCAAAAAATTTTAGTTAAAGATATTAACATTGATGAATAAAGACGCAGAACAACGCATTCAAAAAATTAGAGAGCAATTACGAGAGCATAATTATAATTATTATGTCTTAGCACAACCCAAGATTAGTGATTTTGAATATGACCGTTTGGTAAATGAATTAATAGAGTTAGAAAAAAATCATCCCGATTTGATTACTGCTGATTCACCCACGCAGCGGGTTGGTTCGGATTTAACAAAAAATTTCCCTTCTGTTACACATAAATTCCCAATGCTAAGTCTGTCCAACACATACAATGAAAATGAATTGTTGGATTTTGACAGACGTGTTCGTGAAGGATTAACTGCATCTGAAAAAATCGAATATGTTACCGAGTTAAAAATTGACGGAGTATCGGGAAGTCTTTTGTATAAAAACGGAATATTTCAAAAAGCGGCTACTCGCGGCGATGGTTATTCCGGTGAGGAAATTACTAATAATGTAAAAACTATCCGTTCAATTCCTCTCAGAATAAATGAGAATATTTCTGAAATAAAAAATATTGATGAGTTTGAAGTTCGAGGCGAAATATTCATGGGGCTTAGCGGCTTCAAAAAGTTGAACGAAGACAGAGAGCGAAATGGCGAAAAACTTTTTATGAATCCGAGAAATTCAACAGCCGGAACTATCAAACTTCAAGATCCAAAAGTTGTTGCTCAAAGACCGTTGGATATTTTTGTATATTATTTACTTGCTGAAAATTATGAATTCAGCAGCCAAAGCGAAAATCTTAAAATTCTTCAAAAGCTTGGTTTTAAAGTAAATACTAATTACAAACTTTGCGGAAATATTCAGGAAGTTATTGATTATTGTCGTTATTGGGAAATTAATAGAGACGGACTGCCATACGAAATTGACGGAATTGTTATTAAAGTTAATTCAGTGAAACAGCAAAAAATTCTCGGTAATATTGCAAAAAGTCCGCGTTGGGCTGTTGCCTTTAAATTTAAAGCAAAACAAGTAAAAACAAAATTGCAAAAAGTTACATGGCAAGTTGGCAGAACCGGTGCCGTTACTCCGGTTGCTGAATTGCAGCCGGTTTTACTTGCAGGTTCTACAATCAGTCGTGCAACTTTGCACAATATTGATGAAATAAATCGAAAGAACATTAGAGAAGGCGACACTGTTATTATTGAGAAAGGCGGTGATGTAATTCCAAAAGTTGTAGCAGTTGATTTGGATACAAGATTGTCCGATTCCCAAAAATTAATTGCTCCGCAAAATTGTCCGGTTTGCGGTTCACTTTTATTTAAACCTGAAGAAGAAGTTGCAATATATTGTGAAAACAGTGAATGTTCTGCACAGGTTAAAGGTAGTATTATTCACTTCGCATCAAGAACAGCAATGGATATCGAAGGTCTTGGCGATTCGCTTATTAGTTTATTTGTGGATATGAGCTTCTTAAAATCATATGCTGATATTTACGATTTGTATTTGCACAGAGAAGAACTGATTACAATTGAGCGGCTTGGTGAAAAAAGTATTGATAATCTTTTAACTGCAATTGAAAAAAGCAAAGAAAAGCCATTTAATAAAACCCTTTATGCTCTGGGAATCCGATATGTTGGTGCAGGCGCAGCACAGAAACTCGCTTCTCATTTTAATTCGCTGGATGAGATAATTTCTGCTTCACCGGAGCAAATAGAAGAAATTAAAGATATTGGACCGAGCATAAGCGGAAGTATCAAAAACTTTTTTCAAAATGAACAAAATATTAGTATTATCACGAGGTTAAAGAAAACCGGACTAATTTTTGAAAAATCTTCAGAAGAAGTAAATAAAAATATATTTAACGAAAAAAGTTTTGTCCTCACCGGCACTCTCCCAATGCTAACGCGAGAAGAAGCAAAAGAATTAATACTTAAATTTGGAGGAAGAACAGTTTCGTCGGTCAGTGCAAAAACGGATTTTGTACTTGCAGGTGAAAAACCCGGTTCCAAGTATGACAAGGCTAAAAAATTAGGGATTACAATTATTAACGAAAATGAATTCTTGAATATTATTGGTAAATAATCAATGCTTCAAAAATTAACAAAATATATTGCCGAACTAAAACTTTTACAACTTTCACGAAAACAAAAACCGGAAATAAAAAACTTTACTAATTTTTTTACTTTGTCTGATACTATTTTACTAATCCTTCCTTTGAGAAACGATTCTTTGTTAAATGTTAACGAGTTGATTAACTATTTAATAGGGCAAGGTAAAAAAGTAACAGTATTTTCCACCGTTAAAGATTTTAACAAAATATCATTAATGAATAGATGCAGTTTACTTGAATTTGCATTTGATGAAATAAATAGAATTGGATTGCCCAACAGTTATCTTTTAAAACGCTTGCAGAGAGAAAAATTTGATGTAGCTATTAATCTTGATTCATCAATGAATATATTCAATGTAGCGGCTGTTAAATTATGTAGTGCCAAATACCGTATGGACTTCAGCGGCAAACAAGTTGATAAAACATTTAATATTCAGATATTAAAGAAAAGTGAAGGAAAAGATTATCTTTCGTTAATTAATGCTTTGAATTTATTCTGACGCTTAATTAGTTGGAGAATATTATCTTAAAATACATTCATCTTTATTTGTTATAAATTTATTAGGAAAATCTTATATTAATTATTAATTATTATTAATTGAGCAAAAAAAATGAACGAAGAAGTAAATTTTGAGTTAAAAGAAATTGATGGAATAGGAATTTTTACACTAAACGAGGAACGATTTGACAGTCAAATTGCCGGTTTAATTAAAGGTGAACTCACGATATTCCTGAATGCTGAAAATATAAATAAACTAATTTTTGACTTTTCTAAAGTTGAGTATTGTGACAGTTCCGGTTTGAGTTCTATTCTACTTGCTTTTAGAATTTTGCAATCTCGCGGCGGGCATATTAGAATTGCTGCTCCGCAGAAGAGTGTTCGTACTTTAATAAAAATATCTCAATTAGACAAAGTTTTGCCGGTATCGGAAACGGTAGAATCTGCAATTAGTGAACTCAAAAACCTTTGAGGCATTTACTAAGTGGATAGAACCTTAGATTATGTAATTATTGCTGGGTATCTGATTTTCGTTGCTGTTTTTGGTATTTTATCTGCCGGAAAACAAAAGACAGTTGATGATTATTTTCTTGGGGCTAAAAAAATTCCTTGGTGGATTGTTAGTTTTTCAATTGTTGCTGCGGAAACAAGCTCGCTCACATTTATTTCAATTCCCGGTTTGGCGTATCTTACAAATTTTAATTTTTTACAGCTTGCATTCGGCTTTTTACTGGGGCGAATATTTATAGCCTACTACCTTTTGCCCTCTTACTTTCAAGGTGATTTTACAACAGCGTATTCTTATCTCGGTAAAAGATTCGGGAGTAAAACAAGAACGTATGCCTCTATAGTTTTTCTTTTTACTCGAACAGCAGCCGATAGTGTCCGCTTGTTTGCAACGGCAATCCCGTTAAAATTATTGCTCGATATTAGTTATCCTGAGGCAATTTTAATAATTGCTGCTGTTGCTTTGCTCTACACCGTTACCGGCGGATTAAAAAGTGTTATTTGGGTCGATGCAGTTCAAATGATTACTTACATTGGCGGAGCATTATTGGCAGCGTACTTTTTAATTTTTAAATTGCTTCCGGGCGGGTTGTCTGCTGTAGTTGATATTCCTAATATTAGCGAGAAGTTAAGTGTAATAAATTGGGGATTTTCCGGCGGAATAAAAGAATTTTTTAGTACACCTTACACGTTAATTGCCGGAATAGTCGGTGGTAGTTTGCTTTCAATGGCTTCACACGGAACAGATCAATTAATTGTTCAACGGTTATTGGCTACTAAAAATTTAAGAAACAGTCAAAGAGCAATAATAGGCAGTGGAGTATTAATTATTTTTCAGTTTGCAATTTTTTTAGCACTCGGCATTCTATTATTTACTTTGAACGAAGGTGCGAGTTTGCATTCACTTGGGCTATCAAAAGCAGACGAAATATTTCCGCAGTTTATCATTAATAAAATCCCGGTTGGGTTTTCCGGAATTATTATCGCAGGATTATTTGCTGCTGCAATGTCAACACTTGCAGGATCAATTAGTGCACTATCATCATCAACTATGCTTGATTTATTTCCATTATTTAATAAGAAATTTACTGAAATTAAAAATCTGAAAATATCAAGAATAATTTCCTTACTATGGGCTATAGTTCTTGTTTTTGTTGCAATGCTATTTTTAGAAACTTCTACATCGGTAGTGGAATTAGCATTGAGTATTGCCTCATACACATACGGCGGTTTGCTTGGTACATTTCTGCTTGGAAGATTTGTTAAAAAAGCAAAAGAAGAAGATGCACTCGCAGGATTTACCGCCGGAATATTTGTGATGATTTCGGTTATTTTGCTTAATATTGTTGCTTGGACGTGGTTTTTATTAATTGGAGTTTTTACAACAGTTTTAATCGGATTCGTACTTAGCTCAATTCCTTCGGGGAAATATAAAGTTGATAGTGAATAATGAAGTAAATTGCACATTTTAGTAAGTTTGTAGTTATTAAAAAAAATTTTGATTATGATTGACATTGAAAGATTAAAACGCTTAAAATTTATTGTATTTGATTTAGACGGAACTTTATTAAATTATCAAAATGAAGTTGGTCGTGAATCCATTAATTTGGCTCTCAAGCTCGAAAAGTTGGGAATGAGATTTACATTTGCAACGGGAAGACTATACAGCGCCGTTGTAGAGCATGCTAGAGTTATGAATATTAGAACTCCACTAATTACTTTGGACGGCAGTTATATTAAAAATCAAAAAACAGATAAAATTTTTTTTGAATCATGCATCCCTGTAAAATATACAAAGAAAGCCATCAAGCTAGCGGATGAATATCTTGTGCAAATTGCTCTATGTCATGCGGATGCAATTTACGTTACTGAATACAATACAATAATTCCTCAATTATTGAATAAATTTGGTGCATTGTACAAAGAGGTTAAAAATTATGATAAAGATATAGAAGATACACTCGAAATTGTTTTAACTTCGGATTATAAAGATTCAATTAAGAAAATTGAAAAGGAAATGAGTTTTCCGCACAGTTTTGGATTAAGAAAAAATTTCTATAAAACTAAGGAAAGCGGTAAAAATTATTTTTTGGAGATTAGAAAAAAAGGAGCATCCAAAGGCACCGGATTAAAAAGATTAAAAAAATATCTTGGTGTTAATACAAATGAAACGGCTGCTATTGGCGACTGGTACAACGATAGAGAACTATTTGATGAAGCCGGTGTAAAAGTAGCTGTTGCAAACGCTGTTCCTGAAATAGCAAGAATGGCTGATATTGTTACCAAAAGAAACAATGATGAAGACGGTGCTGCAGAATTTTTAGAAATGGTTTTGAAGGCAAAAGGTGGATGAAAAAACTGAAAAAAAAGTATCATTTCAAAATAGCGGTAAAATAAAAGCAATTATTGTTTTTATTACTACTATTTTACTTGTGATGATGTTTCCAAAGGGAGAATCGATTGAATCACATGTTTCCGTTGGTTCGATTTGGATTAATAATGATTTGATCGCATCAAAAGCGTTTCAGGTGCTTAAAGATCCTAAAGTTTATAAAAAGGAAATAGATGCAGCAACCGCCTCTGTTTTTCCCATTTTTGTTCTGGACAAAAATGTCAGTACTGTTGTAAGGGATTCGATTAAAAATTTTAATAAATTTTTATTACTTACAATAGATTATCAATTAAAAAATCAAATTGTTCAGCCACATGCTCCTCTATTTTTAACTTCCACAGCGTTTAATAAATTTAAACAAATTCGCGAAGCTCAATTAGGCGATAGCTTAAAAACAAAATCATTAAATAAAATTTTTAAAATTGTGTTGAACCTGACAAGAAAAGTTTACAGAAGAGGTTTACTCGACCAAAGTTATAAATCCCTTAAACGTGATACAATGGTTATTAGAGTTGGAAAATATGAAAGGCTTGTTTTTCCACGGACTTATTTTGATGATTCAAATGTGAAACAGTTTATTGAGTCATATTTAACTTCACAGATTGGAAATAATCAACAATTAGTTACCGCCGTTAGTGAGTATGTTTATCATTTTATTACTCCGGATATTAAGTTCAGCAAAAAATTAACTGAGGAAGCAATTAAGGCGGCGATTAATAAAGTTCCAAAGAACGAAGGAATTGTAAATGAAAACGAAAGAATTGTAGCAAAACACGATAGAATAACAAAAGAAATTAAGAGAAAAATAGAGTCTTACAGGATTGAGAAAGGCGGCAATATTTCTACTTTGGATATTATAGAGCAAAATGTAGGTAAATTTTTGCATATCCTCCTAATTCTTTTTCCATTTATGATTTACATTTTTTTATTCAGAAAAAGAATTTATAATAGAACTTCTCATATTTTTCTTATTGCTATTATAATTTTATTCGTAAGTGGACTGGCGTTTTTGTTTACTTCATTGGAAGTGAGCGTTCCCGTAAAATATTTGGTGTTATTGCCTGTGGCACCAATGCTGCTTACAATTGTATTCGACTCAAGAATTGGATTTTATAGTTCTGTAGTTATTTCCTTAATAATCGGTGGTATTTTGGGAAATGATTATGTGTTTAGTGTTATGAATATTGTAGCCGGTAGTTTAGCTGCTTATTCAGTGCGTGATATGAAAAATCGCACACAGATATTCAGGTCGTTCACTTTAATTTTTTCAGGATACTTTTTAACAATTTTGGCATTCGGTCTTGAAAGATTTGCTCCGGTTAAAAGTATTTTAATTGATTCTTCTTTTGCGGCAGTGAATGCATTAATTAGTCCCGCATTAACTTATGGCGTTATCATTTTTATTGAAAGAATTTTTCACATAACAACCGATTTAACTTTACTTGAATTAACCGATTTTAATTCTCGTTTATTAAAAGATTTGTCCCAAAAAGCTCCCGGTACTTTTACTCATTCGATGACAATTGGTGCATTAGTTGAAAGTGCTGCTGAAAAAATTGGGGCTAACCCAATATTGGCAAGAGTTGGAGCATACTACCACGATA
>VAPK010136481.1_pt1 | contig 11222 bp, 10 predicted proteins | sample 3395031 | NCBI WGS metagenome assembly VAPK01 (sample SAMN08290443, study PRJNA428436) | hydrothermal vent metagenome | isolation source: Deep-sea hydrothermal vent chimney 1 | place: Pacific Ocean: Juan De Fuca Ridge
ATCGAAGATGACACCTTCGCCGATATGGACCGACCACCAGCGCTCAAAGAGGGACATGCCGCTTTGTAGGACCGAGGCGCCAACGATGAAGGCTGCGTAGACAACAAGCAGACTCTTGTTGGATTCGGGGATGGCGCGATCCAGGATCCGCCCAAACAGTATTGGTGGAACTAGACCCAGCGCTGCCTGGGCGACTACGGCCACCAGAAAGCCAAACACCATGCCCCGGTAGGGGGCGGCAAACCGCCAGACTCGGGCGGCGGCTTCCCGTTCAATCTTGACTCCCTTGAGAGAGTCTCGATCGCGCGGCCAAAGGGCCATCATCTGTTGCATCAAACCAGAATACGAGCGACCACCGACAAGGCGGCGTAACGAAGGAGGGTGAAGTTCGGGATACGTGCATCAGAACAACGAGTCACTGGTCCGCCGCTTAGGAGCGCTACTACCTCTTTGCTGGGAGAATCAGCTCACTTCGAGTTCTAGACGCGGGTGCGGCGATTCCGGTAGCGGCGAATCAGCGCGTTGGTAGAGCTGTCGTGATCGAGCAGGGGTTCGGTCCGCGATTGCAGCTCGGGGATGATGGAGTTGGCCAGTTCCTTGCCCAACTCAACCCCCCACTGATCGAACGAGTTCACGTCCCAAATCACGCCCTGAGTAAAGACCTTGTGTTCATAGAGTGCAACTAGTTGGCCCACCACGCTTGGGGTCAGTGTCTGGGTCAAGATCATGTTGGAAGGACGATTCCCGGTGAAGGTGCGGTGGGCCACCAGATCCTCGCTGGCACCACCGGCTGCAACCTCTTCGGCCGTCTTTCCAAAGGCCAACGCCTCGGCCTGGGCAAACAGATTGGCCATTAAGAAGTCGTGCTGACCGCCAACATCATCGGCTGGATCGATGGCCCCAATCAGGTCGACGGGAATCACCGTGGTTCCCTGATGGATGAGCTGGTAGAAGGCGTGTTGGCCGTTGGTTCCTGGTTCGCCCCAGATGATGGGCCCAGTTTCATAGTCGACGGTGCTTCCATCTTTACGAACGTGCTTACCGTTGCTTTCCATGTCCAACTGTTGGAGATAGGCGGGGAAACGATCCAGCGCCTGAACGTAAGGCAGGACGGCGTGGGTGGGGTAGTCGAAGAAGTTCCGGTACCAGATACCAAGAAGGCCAAGCATGACCGGCAGATTGGAGGTGAACGGAGTGGTGCGGAAGTGCTCGTCCATTTGGTGGAAGCCGTCCAGCATTTCCTCAAAGCCATCGGGGCCAATGGCAATCATCAGGCTGAGGCCGATGGCAGAGTCGACCGAATAGCGTCCGCCAACCCAGTCCCAGAACTCGAACATGTTCGCGGTATCGATTCCGAATGCCTCCACCTCATCAGCATTGGTGGACAAGGCGACAAAGTGTTTGGCCACGGCGGCCATGTCTCCACCAAGTCCGTCCACTAACCAAGACCGGGCCGAGCGAGCATTGGAGAGCGTCTCCAGGGTGGTGAAGGTCTTGGAAGCAACGATGAACAGGGTTTCTTCTGGGTCCAGCGGTTTGATGGTTTCCAACAGGTGGGCGGGATCAACGTTGGAGACATAGAAGCACTGGATGTCGGGATGACGGAACGAGGCCAGGGCCCGGTAGGCCATGAGGGGCCCGAGGTCAGAACCACCGATGCCGATATTGACGATATTGCGCATGCGTTTGCCGGTGGCACCAACCCATTCACCGGAGCGCACCCGGTGGCTGAAAGCAGCCATGCGATCCAGGACCGTATGGACCGGTCCGACCACATCGGCCCCATCCACCTCCAGCCGGCTACCTTTTGGCTTACGCAGGGCCGTGTGCAGAACGGAGCGGTTCTCGGTGGTGTTGATCCGCTCGCCGGCAAACATGGCATCTATCTTGTCCTGTAGCCCCTCCTGCTCGGCTAGAGCGACCAAGGCCTCAAAGACTTCACTGCTCAGCAGATTCTTGGATAGGTCGGCGATCAGGTCGACGGCGTTGATGGTGAACTGATCGCCGCGTTCGGAGTTCTTGGCGAACAGTTGGCGTAGCGAGGTTGCACTCATCTGGGTGTGGAGTTCTTCCAGGGCCAGCCAGGCTGGGCTGGATGTGAGATTGGTCGACGAAGGTTGGGGGGCCGCTGGATCGGGCATGCTCGGGGGCTCTCTTTCAGAACACGGGCTTTGGGAACTACCGCTGGGGGTCGTGGTTACACATTGATGAGCGACCATGACCGTGACACGAACCGTAGTCAATGGAACGAGCCCAATCAGGTAGGGCTATCAAGAGAAACAACCCGTACTCTGCGGTGGTGATTCCAATCCTTAGGCCGCTACCTGAGAGTCCTGTTGCAAAGCCACTAGAGCACGACTTAAGCGGCTCTTCACCGTCCCACTGGGGATGCCTAACTCTCTGGCGATCTGGTTGATCGACAGATCGGAGTAGAAGCGAAGCTCAACCACGGAACGATGCTCCTCCTTCAAACGGGAAACCGCCCGTTCTAGGTCGGTATCTGGTTGCGACTCTTGACGAATGAAGGATCGTGCCACCAGCTGGTCCTTGAGCTTGCCCATACTTCGGCGGCGAATGACTGAGACCGCCCAGTTTCGTCCGGTACGGAAGACCCAACCTTGGGGGTTGGAGTAGGAGGAAACGTCGGTCCAACGCTGAAAAGCCCGACTCATGGCCTCATCCGCGGCTTCGAAGCCAAGTTCCTGATCTCCAACCGACGCTGCCAAGGTGGTAGCGATTGTCCGGCGGTAGTCACGATAGAACTCCTCGAAATTGAGTTCATCAGATGGTTCGAGCGACAGCCCCGAAACAGGGCGGTCCGGCATCAGGGCGGTCATGATGCCAGCTGGAGTTGGTGAGAGAAGAGTGCCATATGGCCAGCATGAGGCAAAGGACATAAAGCGGGGATCCGGGATATCCCCCAAATAACCCCTAGGGAGACATGGCCCATCAGGCAGGCCTCACGGCTTCGGCCGGATCTAACCGGGCCGCCCGCACCGCTGGGTAGAGACCGGCGACTGCGCCAATAACCAGGGCGACCAAGACTCCAAGAGCCAGCCCTTCCAAGGGAACGCTGACCGTCCAATCCTGGCGTTTGGCGTAGCCAACGGTGACAAGAGCCCCGACTCCAACACCAACGGTCCCGCCAATCAGAGCCAGTGCAGCACTCTCAACCACGAATTGGGCGGCGATATGTTTCCTGGTTGCTCCCAGAGCACGACGAACACCAATCTCTCCTCGACGCTCCAGGACCGAAATCACCATCACATTGGCAATACCAACACCGCCAACGACTAGGGCAACCGCTCCTAGACCAAGCAGCAAATTGGTCAATGACTTGTTCACCTCAGCCTTAGCCGAAAGGGCCTCGCTCGGCCGAGCGACACTGACAGAACTGGGTGATGATGGATCAACGGTTCTGGCCAGGATGTTGCGGACCTGCTCCACATAGTCGGGGTCAGTCCGCAGGTAGACGGTGCCTGGAGCTCGCTTGATTTCAAACAGGTTCTCGGCCACGTCGTAACCGATGAGAGCCATGCGATCAATATCGGGGTAGAGGGCCAGCGGATCAAGGATTCCAATAACAGCAAAGCGGTGCTCACCAAGTTGTACCGCCGGACGGTGCTTCACCGAGGTGATTCCGAAACGCTCGGCGGCCTCGGATCCAAGCACCACCACCGGAAGCCGCCCATCGCCGGTGTTGAGGAAACGTCCGTCGGCAACGGTTCCGGCCAGGGTGTCCAAAAGCTCAGATTCGGTTGCGCTCACTCGAACTCCTCCGTTTCGGCCGTTGGGCATGACATCGCTCTTGAGGATGTCCACTGATACCGGCGTCAGCGCGGCGGCATTTTCTGTGGCCGGAATGCGTCGAATCCGAGCCGAGGTTGTATCGGGCAGACGGACATCATCATCAAGGAAACTGGCTCCAGCCTCGACGGCCAGCAGGTTGGTACCTAGCCGATCCAATTCAGACAAGACATCGGCAGTGCTGGAAGAAGAAATACCAAGAACCGAAACCATGGAGGCAATACCAATGGCGATACCACCGGCGGTCAGAACGGTCCGTCCAAGCCGGGTGGTAAGTCCAAGCAGACCGGTGCGGATGAGATCACTAAAACGAAGTCGACTGCGATTCATCAAATGGCTCCGGTCAAGATTGGGGTCTGCACATCGGAATCGATTCTTCCGTCGAGAACCCGGATTCGTCGTGGAAACAGTTCGGCCAGTTCGTTGTCGTGGGTGATGACAACAATGGTTGAGCCTTCGGAGTTGAGTTCGAGCATCAGGTTTACGATCTCCTCGCTCGTCTTACTGTCCAAGTTCCCGGTTGGCTCGTCAGCCAGGACAATGGCTGGTTCACCGACTAGGGCCCGGGCAATGGCCACTCGTTGGCGCTCACCGCCTGACAGAGCACCGGGTCGGTGACCAATGCGATGGCCAAGCCCAACCCGTTCCAGGGCAAGGTGAGAACGACGCTCCCGCTCCTTTGGTCTGATCCCGCGATAGAGCAAGCCGGTCGCCACGTTGGCAGCCGAACTCAGGCCTTCCAGCAGGTGGAACTGTTGGAATACAAACCCAATACGCCGGGCTCGCAAGCCTGCAAGCTGGGCGTCACTCATCTTCGAAGTTGCTTCTCCTTCAATCATGACCTCACCGTGAGTTGGCCGGTCCAAGGTCCCGATCACATTCATGAGGGTCGACTTCCCCGATCCAGACGGACCGACAATGGCAGCGAGTTCACCGGCAACGATCTGCAGGCTTACATCATCCAGAGCTCGGACCACGGGCTCGCCGCCGTATTCCTTGGTAACGGAGGTCAGTTCAAGCACACTCATGAGGGGATCACCACCTCGTCCCCCTCAACCACATCCCCGGTGATGGCCACCATGGTGTCGTCGAAGTCGATGACGTCAACGCCACGAAGAGCATTGCCCCCACCAGTTTTGACCTCGACGGCGTAGCCGCCTTCGGCCAGGGCAATTAGGGCATCAACGGGAACGGTCAAGGCATCGGCAGCCAAAACCTGGACCAGCTTGACCTTCACCGGCTGAGCTTCAGAGATTGCGGCGTTGACCAGGTAACGGATCTCATAGCCAAATGCTCCAGTCTCATCGGCTGGTGTTGACTTGACCTTGTCAAGTGTTGCCGGCAGTTCGGTGCCATCACCTAGGACAATCAAGACCTCAGGGTTCCGCTGGAAGTTTGACAGCTGGCGCGAACTTGAGGTCAGGGTGACAACGGCATCAGCATCAGTAACCGACAAGACAGGACCGCTGCTGGTCAGGTCACCAATGTTGGCCCGGGTCTCCACCCGAAGCGGCTCATGACCAACCATGATCTTGGCTGGGCCGAGGAGCCCATCCTCGGTCATGGCCCGCTCTTTCTGGAAGGCCTTGACTGCCGCCCGGGTTCGAGAGTTGAAGGAGTCATCGGCAAGCCAGCCTTCGGGCCCAAAACCTTCGGCTATTAGGAACTCTTCGAGCTGGAGGATGTCGTCGCCCTTCTTCACCCCTTTGTACAAGTCGCGGTACATGGGCAGATCACCGGGCATGTAGATGACGGGCTGCCGGTCGATCTCCCAAACCACCTCACCTGGTTTGATCTCTACACCAATATCTGGAACCCAGGTGAGGGTGCCGTCGCCTTGGGCGAACAGGTCCCGGGTCTTACCAAAACCAAGGTCGGCGTTGAACTCCTGCTTGCGACTCAGTGTTTTGATCTCTACCGCACTGGTTCGTTCAGAGACCTGAGACTCTTCTGAAGCATCACCGGAGTCTTGGGCCGAGGCCGGGGTTGCCCGGTCGAGTCTGGAAAGGCCGAACCATGCGGCAACGGCCACAACAGTGACGACGCTCAGGGTGAGCACGCGATTCCGACTGCTCATTGATCGTCTCCTTCTTCCTTGTCAGTAGTCAGATTCCCGTCATCATCCATCAGGTCACCAAGTGTTTCTTGCAGGCAGGCCTCGATGGCTTCGTCTTGTTCCGGCGTTGTTTCCAGATTGGTGAGAGCAAGCATCCGGGGATCGTCCTCATCAAGGAAAAGGATGTCATCGGGAATCTCGATATCGAGGAACTCGCGACCGCAGGCAGCCAGCCGTACCGACCGGTCAGCCAGGTCAGCCTTTACCGCCGGGTCAAGTTCGAAGGATCCGAAGGCATCGACGATGACCTGGTCACAGACACGTGAGGCGGCGACATACTCGAGGCCAGTTGCCGGGTCCTCTTCAATGAAGTCAGCGTAGGACTTTCCCTCAAGATCGCTGATCCCCTCTTCGATCATGCAGCCCTGCCATACGGCAAAGATCTGGTCGTCGGAGCTGTTCTCGTCCAGTACCGGCAGATCAGAGGTTGAGTTAGATCCTTCGTCAGTATTGGGAGCTGGTGCTGTTGTCACTGATTCAAGCGAGGGGACTCCGGAATCAGCCAGTTTGGTTTCGGTGGTTGTAGTAGCGTCGCCACCAGTAATTTCGGTGCTGGCGTCTCCTGATCCGGAACCGCAGGCTGATAGGCCAAGTCCAAGGCCAACCAGCAGCGGTGCCAGTCGGTAGGATCTCGGCTTGGGTTGGGCTCGAGCCCAAAGGGTGGTCAACATGGCTGATCTCCATCCGGTTTGGTTGATGCCAAACCATGAAGGACCAGCCTGTGATCAGGCTGAGACCACTTGAGAAGCTCCACAGTCAGTCTCAGCAAACTCACAGCTTGCTGGTTCACACTGTTTCCCGGTCAGCCAGTTCTCCACACTGCTATTTGAGTCAAACTGTCTGCTTTCCGGGCCAAACTGCAGTTCAGGCCAAACTGCTATTGCGGAGGAAACCTTGAGAGTGTTGATTGTTGAAGACGAGGTCAAACTTGCGACAGCCATCGAACGACGTTTGGTCGCTGAGTCCTTCGATGTTGATGTCTGCCACGATGGCAAGGACGGCTTGTGGCGCGCTATCCAAGGCTCCTATGACGTGATGATCCTCGACATCATGCTGCCATCCATGAACGGCTATCGGGTGTGCGCCGAGATGAGAGCCCGAGACGTCTGGACCCCAATCCTCATGCTGACAGCCAAGGACGGCGAATACGACGAAGCCGAAGGCTTGGAGACGGGGGCCGATGACTATCTGGTCAAGCCGTTCTCCTTCATCATCTTGTTGGCTCGACTCCGAGCGCTCGCTCGGCGTAGTGGCATCGTGCGCCCACCGACCCTGCGGGTTGGCAACCTGGAGTTGGATACCGCCTCTCAGATCTGTCGCCGTTCAGGAACCAACATCAGCCTCACCCCAAGGGAGCGATCGCTATTGGAAGTACTGATGCGGAACAAGGGTGATGTGCTCAGTAAACAGATCCTGGTCGATCATGTGTGGGGCATGGACTTTGACGGAGAAATGAATGTGGTCGAGGTCTACGTTGGCTATCTCCGCAAGAAGATCGATCAGCCGTTTTCTTCTCCCCTGATTCATACTGTTCGGGGCCTTGGCTATCGGCTGGCTCCGTGAGGCTGCGCTCGCTTCCGGTACGTATCGCCATCCTGGTTACCGCCTCCTTCGCCATTGTGCTCCTTGTTGCTTCTCTGTTTCTGGTGCAATGGTTCGAAGGTCGTCTGCTGGCCGAAGTCACGGCCGATGATGCCGAGGAACTGGATCGGCAGGTTGAGATTCTCCAAAACATCGAGCTTCTCCTGGCTGATGAGCCTGAAGGCCTGGATGAGTTGGATGAGGGCGGCTTGCTGGCGCTCATCCCCGATGACGGCACCTACATCACCATCCATAACGCCGATGGCACCCTGATCGGAGATTCAATCGAGAGCTTCCAGGTACTCACAACCTCAAATTCAGAGTCGATCGAAAACTTCCCTGTCTATGAGGGAATGACCGAAGAAGAAGTCCTGACCGGACTGCTTCACCTGTCAGAGTTCTATGAGTTACTCCTCTCCGAGTTGTCTCCAGAGACTCTTGCCGAGTTCGAGCTGGTCATGCAGATCATGGAAGCCGAGGTAATCGGGGCTGCCGATCTGCCCCTGCTTCTGGAAGAGTCAGAGCGGAGGCGCCTGGACCAGTATCAGTCAATTCTGTCCGACCTGATCTTCGGAGCAGGAACGCGGTCGGCCGCGCCGGAGGGGCGCCTGGTGGCTTCGGATCGTGTCGTGGAAGTCTTTGGAGAAAGCCTCACGATCCGGGCAGAAAGCCGGGTGGCCGGGATTGACCAGGCATTGGGGGCAATCAAGACCGTGCTGTGGTTCGCCAATCCGATGCTGCTGGCCTTGGTGGCCGGGATGGCCTACGTTGCGGCGCGACGAGCCCTTCAACCGGTGGCACAGATCACCACCCAGGTTGACCAGATTCGAAGTGCCGATTCTTCCGAACGAGTTCCGGTGCCAGCCAACGGTGACGAGATTGCCTATTTGGCGGTGACCATGAACAAGATGTTGGATCGCCTGGAACGCTCATCCCTCAGCCAGAGACAATTTGTCTCGGACCTATCCCACGAGCTTCGTACGCCGGCGGCAGTGATCCGCGCCGAGGTGGAAGCAGCGTTGGCTGATCCCGCCAACGACTGGGACACGACCGGTAGATCGGTTCTGGTAGAGCAGTCCCGGCTAAGCGCGCTGGTGGACGATCTGATCTTGCTGGCCAGGCTGGATGAGGATCGAGTGAGCGGCGAAGGAGCGGGAGGGCCTCGTCTCGAGCTGGACCTTGATGACCTGGTACGTCAAGAGGCTGCCAGGGGTTGGGATCACCCGGTTAGTACCCGCAACGTCCAGCCAGTACGGATCGAGGGAGATCCCCGCCAACTGGGACGGCTGGTGCAGAACTTGTTGGCCAATGCCGATCGCCATGCAACTTCAACCATTGAAGTGAGTCTGTGTCGCCGGGACGGTGTGGTGGTGTTGAGGGTTGATGATGATGGTCAGGGAGTTCCCGAGGAGGAACGTGATCGAGTCTTTGATCGATTCACTCGCTTGGACGAGGGGAGGGTTCGTGATGTGGGTGGTAGCGGTCTTGGCCTGGCCATTGTCAAGGAGGTGGCCCAGGCCCACGGCGGGCTTGCCCTGGTAAGGACCAACGATTTTGGAGGAGCCCGTTTCGAGATCCAGATCATGGACGAAGCGCGAAAGCGGCTTTCGCCTCAGTACGCCTGGTGAGTCCCCGAATCGGTTAGACCGCGTCGGCGCCGACCTCTCCGGTTCGAATGCGAAGCAGACTTGACACCGGGGTCACCCAGGTCTTCCCGTCACCAATTTTGCCGGTTTGCGCGGCGCTGGCAACAGCTTCGACTGCCCGGACAGTATCGGTTCCGTCGACCACAATCTCCAGTTTGACCTTAGGAACGAAGTCGATCTTGTATTCCGCTCCTCGGTACGTCTCGGAGTGACCACCCTGTCGACCAAAGCCCTTCACCTCGGTGACGGTCATTCCCTGGATGCCAATGGCAGCCAGGGCTTCCTTTACCTCGCCGAGCATGTGAGGCTTGATTACTGCGGTGATGAGTTCCATGGTGTTTCTCTTTCGTCGATCCGTTGGTATCTGGGAGTCGGGCGTGAGCCGGTGATGGGCTGTCAAGCGGCCACAGAATTGTCCGGGCCGTAGCCCAGGGCGCCGTGTTCGTGGATGTCCAAGCCTTCGACCTCTTCTTGAACCGTGACACGCAGGCCAACCGTGGCCTTGAGGATCGAGAAGAGAATACCGGTGCTGATCAGGACCCAGGCGGCAACGATGACCACGCCGATCAGCTGAACGATCAGCTGATTCAGTCCGCCACCGTAGAAGAGCCCGGAGGCCGTGTATTCGGTGCCGTCCTCAAGAGGGAAGGCGGCATCGACAAAGGCGTCGCCGTTTACCGCGAACAGGCCAACGGCCAAGGTACCCCACACTCCACAGACACCGTGAACCGATACGGCTCCTACGGGATCATCAATGCCCCGGCGGTCAATGGCCAACACGGAGACCACTACCAGCAGTCCACCGATGAAACCAACCATGACCGAACCAACAGGAGTAATGGTTCCTGTCCCGGCTGTGATGGACACCAGACCGGCCAGAAGGCCGTTGCCGGCCATGCCAACGTCGGGCTTCTTGGCGATGACGGTAATCAGGAGGGTTGAACCGAGGGCTCCAGCGCAGGCGGCCAGGAAAGTTGTGACAAAGATGCCGGGAACAAACTCATCGGCGGCTAGTTCGGAACCTCCGTTGAATCCAAACCAGCCAACGAACAAGATGAAGACACCGGTGATGGCCAGGGGGATGGAGTGACCGGGGAGGGCTCGGGGGTTCCCTTCTCGGTCGTACTTGCCAATTCGGGGCCCCAGCATGAGGGCTCCCATGAGGGCAGCCCAGCCTCCGGCGGAATGCACGATGGTCGAGCCAGCGAAGTCGCCGAATTTTGCGTTCCCGATCTGGAGACTGGCGATCAGTCCGCCACCCCAGAACATGTGCACGACAACTGGGTAGATGAAGGCCGACATGACAATACTGAAGGCGAAGTAAGTCCAGAACTTGGTTCTCTCAGCCATCGCCCCGGAGGCAATGGTGGCCGCCGCTCCAGCGAAGGCCACTTGGAAGATGAAGAAGGTTTCGGTCGAGAAGCCACCGGCATAGTCATCGGCTCCCTTGAGGAAGAACAGGTCGGTCCCGATGAAGCCGCCCGCATCGGTTCCGAAGGCGAAGCCGTACCCAACGACGAAGAAGGCGATCCCCGCCACTGCCATGTCCATCATGTTTTTCATCATGATGTTGGCGGCGTTCTTGGATCGGGTCATGCCTGCTTCGACCAGGGCAAATCCGGCCTGCATAAACAAGACCAGGACGGCGGCGATCAGAAGCCAGGTGTTGTCCAGAATGTCCTGGGTTGTCCACTCATAGCCCTGAGCACTGGCCGGGCTAGCAAACAGGCCAAAGAGCAACGCAGTGAGCCCTCCGGCAGTGAGCCACTTTCTTCTCATGAGATCTCCCTGTGAGGTTGGCCGAGGAGATGGTTCAACGGCCAGACGGGAAATCTAGAAAGGCAGTATTTCTGATTTGTTCACCGATCGTTACTTGCGTGCGACGCCTTGCTGACAGTTTTCTTTCGATACTTCAAGGACGTAGCCCCGGGAGCGAACCGTTTGGATCGATAGCCTGAGTGGTTTGATTCGGCGTCGAAGACGAAGAACTTGAACGTCCAGGGCATTGCGAGTGGCTCCCCCCTCGGGCCAGCCAAGAAGCGTTAACGCTTGACGGGAGATGACCGTGGAAG
>VAPK010114810.1_pt1 | contig 11221 bp, 7 predicted proteins | sample 3395031 | NCBI WGS metagenome assembly VAPK01 (sample SAMN08290443, study PRJNA428436) | hydrothermal vent metagenome | isolation source: Deep-sea hydrothermal vent chimney 1 | place: Pacific Ocean: Juan De Fuca Ridge
AAATTAAGTACTTAGCGGCAATAACGATAGAAAAGGTTGATCCAGTTGGCCTAAAACCACACAGTGCTTTGAGAACGGTTCCACCTTCGGTTTGTGCCTGAATTCGTAAAACCTGAGTGTTCTAACCGGTTGGATAGAAGCTGGCAGGCCTGGGCTGCTTTCATTCGAACTGAACAATCGTTGTGTGCACACTGAAATCACGTTGAGACGGTAATTCGGCGGGCCGCTTTGTTGCGCCAAGGATAAGAGAATATTTGTAATCGGCATGTGGCTCGGTGGAGCATCTCCCGTTGAAGACCCGCAAAGACAACTAGCCGTTGTTTTTTTTGGTGCAATACAACTCTACAAGCCTTACAGCCGCGGCAAAAAGTTCTTTGAACAAAGCGGGACATTCGTCATATTCGTGCGATACGGGCGTTTTCTTTGCACTGCCAACCGGAGACAATCTGTCTGGCGACAGATTTCGGGAAAGTGTATTTGCCCAATGTAATTTTGCTTAGGCGCGTGGCGCGCCCTCAGTGGTTAGGAATTTAAAGTGGTAGACATGCAGCAAGCGACATCTGGCCCGGTGAATGGTCGCGGTTCGATCTTTAATAGAAACAAGCGCTTTGTACTGCTGTGCATCATCGTTGCCGGTCTTGCTATTCAATTTTGGACAACCTCGCGTTACCCAAGCCTGAACGAGAAGGCGGTCATGGGCGACGAGATACTCCTAGAAGACCCTCTCGGCTTCGATATCGCCTTTGTTGTAGACCGTTCTGATCCTGTGCCCGTCAAGGTTCTGAAGACAACCGCCAACTGGGCCAAGACTAACCGGAAAGGAATGACTTTCGGCGTGCTTTTCGGAGCAGCGCTGATGGCGCTTTTTGCAGTCCTCAGGAAGCGAAATTTTACAAGCTCCATTGCCAACAGCAGTCTTGGTATAATGATCGGAGCGCCGCTCGGAGTCTGTGTCAATTGTGCGACGCCCATCGCTCAGGGCGTCCATAACGCGGGTGCAAGGTTAGAGACCACACTTGCGATGATGCTCAGTTCTCCCACGCTCAACATTATCGTTGTGACTATGCTGATTGCGTTGTTCCCGCCGTATTTCGTTGTGATCAAACTAGGCCTGACTTTGGCATTCATCCTGTTTGGGATTCCGTTACTTGCCCGCTTTTTTGCTAGCCGCGGCGCGCTGGGCTTGAAGGAAGACCTCACGATTGATCAGGTCTCGTGTCCAATCGATCTTTCGCCGAAGATTGATCCCGAGGAAACCTGGCGGCAGGCGGCTATCGAAACTGCAAAAGCCTACTTCACAAATCTCTGGTACATCTTTCGAACTGCCGTTCCGATGATGCTGTTGGCTGGCTTTCTTGGCGCAGTCGTCATTACACTTGTGCCTTGGGATACACTTTCCGGGCTTTTCGAGGGTCGTCAAGGGCGGCTTTTCAGGCTCGTGGGCGAATTCGGTGTGGCGTTGATCGGATTGTCGATCGTAGCTATAATCGGCATCTTTCTCCCGATACCCATTGCGTTCGATGTGATGATCGTCGCAATCCTGTTTTCGGCCGGGATGCCAGTACACTACGCGATGACGTTGCTCTTCACGTTAGGAATTTTCAGTGTTTACCCGTTCTTTATCATCTGGAAGGACATCTCACGCTCTGTTGCTATCGCAATGCCTATCATTCTTTCCTTCGTCGGGGTTGGCGCCGGTCTGGTGGCGATGGGGTACAACAATTGGGATAATGAGCGCAAATACGCGACCTTCATTTCTACCTTCACAGATTCCGCAAGAATTCCGCCGGCAGCCGCAGCCCGCGATGCGCTCAATGGTGATGAACTCCAGCGTCGAATCGCTGAATATCCGCGCTCTGCCGCCCTAGAGGTTGCCTCCTCAGGCGCACTGTTAGTCGAAAGTACACCATTCGCGCCGCGCTCTGGTAGCGATGAAATGTTATTCGAAAAATTCGAAGGTAGCTCTGTCGGTATCGACGAACCCTTTAATTTTTCTCTGTCGCTGTTTACCAGGCCAAATGAATACCGGGGCACCATTGCCACAGGTGACATCCACAATGACGGTTGGCCGGACGTCGTGATCGGCTCTGTCGACCACCTCATTTCACTTTATGCCAACTTAGGGGACGGTAACTTTGCGCGTCAGGATTTCAATTTGTCCGGTGTTACAGAACTTTCTGGAGCATCGGTATTCTTGGCGTCACTTGTCGATCTGAATGACGACGGCTGGCTCGACATCTTCTTCACGACCTACGGCCACGGGAATTGGGTTGTCTATAACGATAAGGGTGAATTCGGACCCGAGACGCTGGAACAAGTGCCAAATATTACTTCGGCAATGACGACATCCGCGACCTTCGGTGATATTGACAACGATGGTGACCTCGATGGTGCGCTGGGCAACTGGGTTCAATGGTTACACCCGCTCGCGCAAAACTCCATTATTGAGAATGGACCCGATGGGTTCAAACCACGTGGGCTTCCCGGTATGGCCGGTGCAACTCTTAGTACATTGATGACGGATTTCGATGATGACGGGAACTTGGACCTGTTTATGACCGATGAATTCTGGCAGCCCGACAACATATACCGGGGTGACGGTCAGGGCGGCTTCGAGCAGATTGGCGCCGAAGATGGTATTTTTCCACACACGACCCAGTCCACCATGAGCATCACGAGCGCGGACCTAAACAACGACCTGCGCCCAGAGCTGTTCTTTTCGCAGATTACCGGACGCTCAACCAACACCGGTTCCCCCCGTTCGGCCACTGGGTCACAGCTTTGCGAGAGCCTGTCAAATTCGGACGATATTGAAGAATGTCTGGTGGATACAAGGCAATGGACGCAGGTGCGCCGTAGCTTGACCACGCGCAACACGACGACCTGCATGCAGATTTCTGATCCTAGTCGGCGCGAAGAGTGCGTTGTGGCACACCTGCATAGATCTGCGACCAAATGGTACGACGACCCTGACTACTGCGAACTTCTTCCTGATCGCTGGGCAACGGTGAGGACTAACTGCCGCCAGATTTTTGATGAGCTTCTAGAATATTCTGAGGAAGAATACGCAGAGAATATCAAGCAGATCCAAACCTATAACGTCTTGCTGCAAACCGGTGAAGATGGTGAATATGTTGACCGGGCAGTCGAAATGAATATTGGGGTTTCAGGTTGGACCTGGAACTCGAAGTTTGCCGATCTGAACAACGATGAGTGGGTAGATCTATTTCAAGTGAATGGTGCTTTTTCTTCCAAAACCCGCGAGTCGAATTATCTCTACCAGAATGTCGGCGGAGAGAATTTCGTTGACCGAACAATAGATTCCGGGCTCGTCGATTTTTTCCCGACGGCTGCTTACAGCTATGTCGATCTGGATAATGATGGCGACCTGGACATGGTTACTGCCCCGGTCCACGGCCCTGTTTCCGTTTATAAAAACAAATCTGGCAACGGTAATAGTATCGCGTTCGAGTTGCGCGATTTGCAGGGTAACCACTTTGGCATCGGCTCACGCGTTGTGATCCGTTATGGTGACGAAAGACAACAGATGCGCGAGATTCAATCCGGTGGTGGCTTTGCTTCCTTTGATCCTGCCGTAGCACATTTCGGACTGGGCGAGTTTGATCAAGTCGCGCGCGTCGAAATCCGTTGGTCCACTTCAGAAACCGATGTCATTGAAGGTCCTTTCAAGGCCGGTGCATCGTACCGCATCACACGTAATGGAGATGTTGCAGCTGCCAGCCAAGATTAGGGGCGATGAACCGGAGAACGGCGTTCATACACTGGCGCAAGCTTCCCTAAATTTTTGTCTAGAACGATTAAATCGTTAGATTGCGATTGAGGGAAAGCGCCATAGAGCTTAAATATTGAACCCACTTCCAAGTGTATTCTCAATCTTGTTGGCCCTATCCAGACTGTAAACAGTGGTTTGAGTTGTCGGATCCACCAATGCGCGATAGGCAAATAATGCGGGAATACCAGTGCTGAGTTGACAACATTGCAGGTCCCAACAACAATGTCTGGATAGCAATTATGGCTATATATCGAAAGGGTACCCGTCTTTTGAAAACTGTACCGGGCATCGCACCTTCGAACAAAAAAACTGCCCCCGTGCCATCCAGTGGGCGGGTAGAGCTACTTGTTTCCGCAGCGATAATTGCCGACGCACCGATCGAAATTGTCAAGTTGGCAGTCACCAGGGTTTTGGCGGTCCTAAGCAATAAATATGAATTTTACGAGCTGCTGATCGTCACCCATGGAACTTTTTATTCGCAAAATGAAGCCGCTTTCAAAGAGCTGTTATTGCAACGAAACCTGCGTTGTCTGGTGCTGCGAGACGGGGTCGGTGAGTACCGCGCAGCAGTCCTCGCAGCGACAGAAACTATCGGCGATATTGTTCTGGTCCTATCTGCGGAAGAATTCCCCGTTTTAGAGCCAGCTGAGATGCTAGATACCGCTGTCCGAACCGGAGGCTCGGTTATACTGCAACGCAAGCGTCGCGCAGGTTTAATAGCGCGCCTGAGCGGCAGAATTTTAAGCGTAATAAGTGGCTACGATGTCGATCCAAGACTTTTGCGTTCGGGGGCTCATCACCGTGCGTCGCTCAACCGGGTGGTCAAACGAGCAGACAGCGAAGTGGCGCTAAGGTTTTTACCCAGTGCCGGGCAAAGAGCCTCTGAGGTTACGGTTTTAAGTATCGATGCACCACGCCCAATTCGCTCAAGGTTTCGCGTTAGGCGCCGGATTGGTCTCGCTTCAGAAGTATTAACAAATGCGCCGCCCCATCTACTAAGGATGCTTGCCGGCGCGAGTTTTCTTGTGATGCTTGGCTCAATCCTGTTTTTTGTGTACGCGGTGTCTTTGTACGTTTTTGGGTTTCAGCTGCAACCGGGCTGGCTTACCATCAGCCTGGCGGTCAGCGGCTCTACCGCTTTTATCAGCCTCGCTCTTGGAGCAATATCAACGGCTCTATTCCAAATTCTAAATTTTCTACGCGAAGATGGTGGCGACGAAATCCAGAGCGAAATGGACAATACCGACCTGTTTCGCGAATTCCGGAGGGTCAACGTTGAAACTCTGGACGACAATTAAGTGACTGCAAAACCCGTCCTTTCAGGCGTAACTGACTATGACGTTGTCATCGTTGGTGGTGGCTTTTTCGGATGCTGTTTGGCGCTGTTGTTTCGTTCAATTACCGACAGTGTTATACTGATCGAGAAAGAGGCCGATCTGATGGAGCGCGCCTCAGCCGTGAACCAGGCCCGGGTGCATTCGGGTATGCATTATCCGCGCAGCTTTCCGACGGCCCGCCGGTCACAAAAGAATTTTCCAGTGTTTCTTGAGAAATTTGGCGACTGTATTCTGGATGATTTTGAGATGCTCTATGCAGTGGCAAGGCATCGCTCGCAGGTTTCTGCAAACCGGTTTGAAACGATGTTTCGCGCAATGGGTTCACCAATAGAAAGTGCGCGACTGGGGCGATCAGGGTTATTTAATGATGAGCTAATTGAGGCGGTGTTTTCCGGTCAGGAGTTCGCTTTTGATTACAAAAAATTACGCGCGCATGTGTCACAACGACTTGAAGCACAGGGTATTCCAATCGCCTTTGAAACTACGGTTGAAAAAGCAGTATCACGCGCGGCGGGGGGGATTGAGCTTACTCTGTCTGATGGGCAACGTGTATCGGGGCGTACGGTATTCAACACAACCTATGCCCAGATAAACGCGCTGTTAGTGGCCAGCAACTTGTCGCCATATTCGTTAAAACATGAACTGACAGAAATTGCGTTGATCACGCCGCCCGCTGATTTAAACGGGCTAGCCGTCACTGTGATGGATGGTCCATTTTTTTCAACTATGCCCTTTCCGACGGCCGATGCCTATTCGCTTACTCATGTCCGTTATACACCTCAGGCAAGCTGGGTGGACATCCCCGGTCAACCATCAGCCTATGAAATTGGATCAGCATTGCCACATCAATCCCGTTGGCTACACATGGTTCAGGATGCTGCGCGGTATTTACCGTGTATGGCAGACACCGAATGGCAGCGTTCACTCTACGAGGTGAAAACAGTCCTTACACGCAACGAAGGGGATGACGGCCGGCCAATATTTTTACATGAGCACGCCAACATGAAGCGGCTTTTTACGGTGCTTGGCGGGAAGATCGACAATATATTTGATCTGTTCGAAATTCTGCCACAGTTCGATCCGGACTGGGCCAAGCTATCCACAAAATGGCTGTACGACGAATGAACGGTTTTTTTAAGTTTGTTGCGGTCAGCGGTGTTGGATTTCTGGTCGATATCGCCTTGGCGCTGTCCATACACGAACGCTTGGGTCTGGCACTTTGGCTGGCCGCAACAATCAGTTTCTTCGCGGTGGCAGCATTGAATTATCTCGTTTTCGAATTCTGGATTTTTAAAGACACGAAACAACGGTTCTCTTGGGCAAGGTTGGTAGGGGTGTTGATGGCTTCAGGGGTAGCCGCCGGTGCGCGCATCGGGACTATACTTGGCCTGACGTCTCTATACACAGCGATTTTAGCCGAGGGCAGGGTGCTGAACCTGGCCTTACTGGTCAGCGGTGGAGTGATTTCAGTTGTGGTTAACTTTGTGCTGAATAAGAAACTGGTCTTTGCCAGAAAGCTATGATGTGCCAATAGTGTTTATCAATACCATTCAAGGAACAGGCCGATGGACGCGCTGATAGGACATTCTGGTTTTGTTGGTGGAAATCTGTTGCGGCAGCACCGGTTTGACGGCCTGTTCAACTCGACTAATGTAGCAGAAATTTCTGGGCAGAGTTTTAATACGCTGGTTTGTTCTGCAGTTCCGGCGACCATGTGGCTGGCGAACAATAACCCGGATGCGGACCGTGCAAATATTCTGGATTTGTTTGAAAGATTAATTACGGTTCAGGCGGATCGGTTCGTACTGGTCTCGACGATTGGTGTATATAAAGACGCTTCAATGCCCGTGGACGAAAACAGCACAGACTATCAAACTGAGCTGGCATATGGCCGGCATCGGCGCGAGTTTGAACAGCTGGTAACTGAGCACTTTCCGTCGACATTGATCCTTCGTCTGCCTGCACTTTTTGGCCTGAATCTGAAAAAGAACTTCCTGTTTGATATTCTCAACCCGGTTCCGTCATTTCTAAAACAGGAAGTATTTGAAACGGTTTTGGATGGCGTTACGGCCAGCCAAAAAGACCTAGTTCTACGTTCCTTCCTAAAAGACGAAACAGCCGGGATGTGGCGTTTTGAACGCACGGAATATGGCCTTGGGGTTACCGGTTCCGAACTTGGTACTATTTTTGAGAATGCGCAATTGAGTGCCATCCAGTTCACACATTGCGACAGTATGTTCCAGTTTTATGGCCTGAACCGGCTCTGGCAAGATATTGAGCAAGCACAAAATGCCGATATTGATGTATTGAACCTGGCAACGGAACCGTTGCGCGCTGGTGACATTTACCGCGCGTTAAAAGGGCGAAAAATGACAGCACAAACGGCACCAATCGTTATGCAGGATATGCGTAGTTGTCATTCGGAGCATTGGTCACGCGATGACGGATACTTGTCCGGTGGGGATGATATTATGTCAGACCTACAGGTATTTTTCACTGCTCAAAATGAGTCACCTGAATGAGGCTTTCAGTCTCCAACATCGCTTGGTCAGCGGATGAAACGGATGCGGGCTATGATCTGTTGCAGAGTTTGACTGTGCATGGGCTTGAAGTTGCCCCCGGGATATTGTTTGCGCAAAGCCGCGCCCCGCTATCTGCCAGCCAGCGCAAATGTGATGGGATTCGGGCGCATTTACATAAGAACGGCTTGGTGTTCACATCGATGCAGTCGTTGTTGTTTGGGGTTCAAGGGGTCGCTTTATTTGAATCTGACGCGGCACGGGCAGATTTGATAAATACTATGCAGGAAGTGACAGCGTTGGCCGGACGGCTCGGCATCCCCAATCTTGTGTTTGGATCACCGAAAAACCGCGTCGTTCCCGAAGACATGACAAATGACGCCGCGCGCAGTATCTGGCTGAACACGTTTCGCCAGTTTGGCGACATGGCAGCGTTTGCAGGAACCATTCTGGCCTTAGAACCTAACCCACCAGCATACGGTGCGAATTTCATGGTTGATTTGGCTGAAACATTAGAAGTTGCGCGCGAAGTTAATCATCCCGCTGTAAAGGTTAACCTTGATCTCGGGGCGCTAATACTGACCGGGGAAATAGAACAAATTGATCAATTCCTGACCAATGACATGGACTACTTTTCGCATGTTCATATCAGCACCCCACATTTGAAACCGATTACAGATGATGAACAAGCCGTCGTCAAATTACTAAATGCACTGGGCCGGCACGGCTACAAAAATTGGATTTCAATCGAGATGAGCCAGAACTTGTCAAAGCTTCCGGCAGCAATTCAATTGTGCCAGAAAGCGATGAGTGCCAAGTGAATATTGCGGCGCAAGACAACTGGCAACTGCCAGAGTTTGAAGAAAAAATATTTGCCGAACGGCAGTCGGATTATTGCCTGGTGATACCGGTTATTAACGAAGGTGACCGCATCCAAGCACAGCTTCGCCGGATTACCGAACAACAAGTTGGAATTGATATTATCATTGCTGATGGTGGCTCTACTGACGGATCGCTGGACGCCGGGTTCCTGCGCCAAACCGGTGTAAGCGTATTATTAACCAAAACCGGGCCGGGTAAACTAAGTGCTCAGCTGAGAATGGCGTATGCTTGGGCGATGAAGCAAGGTTACTCTGGCATCGTTACTATTGACGGAAATGGCAAAGATGGCGTCGAAGGTATTGCACTCATCCGCGACAAGCTAAGTATGGGCTATGACTATGTACAGGGGTCTCGCTATGTGCCTGGTGGCAGGGCGATCAATACCCCTAAATCGCGCTGGTTTGCCGTTCGATTTATCCATGCGCCGGTGATTAGTATGGCGGCGCGTCACTGGTTCACAGATACGACAAATGGTTTTAGAGGCTATTCTAGCGCATATCTACTTGATCCGCGCGTGCAGCCATTTCGATCAATTTTTAGCGACTACAATCTGCTGTTTTACCTTTCAGTGCGTGCCTCGCAAATTGGTCTTAAGGTTACGGAGCTGGGCGTAACAAGAGCCTACCCGAATTCGGGGCCAGTCCCCACAAAGATCACCGGTTTGAGAGGGAAACTGCGATTGATCGCGGAATTGTTTCGTACGGCTTTGGGTGCGTATCATCCTGAATCCGTGTCAGAAAAATAACCATTCGCTCGGGTTCGAACCAATCTTTGCTACTATTCCAGATTGTATGAATTCGTCGTCGAATTGCACATAAATGGTTAAAATGTGGTGACGTTTAATAGGTTTCCCCATAGTTTTCGGCTATTGTACTAAAATAATTCCGTTCCAAAGGTAACAAGTGTATGCGGCTTTCTCAGCGATACAATGATCGAATAACAGCGCTTGTAGCGTTGTTTTTCTTTCTTGTTCTGTTGCCCTCACTGGTCTGGGTGCCGACTTTATTCACACACGCAGATGGTGTGGTCAGCGCCGCCCAGGCAGAAGGCTATAATAATAAATCGGCACACTTTGTGACCCTCGTCTGGGCATTTGTTTCGTCAATAACAATATTTTTTCTGGCGTGTAAATTTACGCCACTTCCAGTGGCCTCTACGGACTTTATACCACCGGGTAAGATTAACACCATTGGTATCATACAGCTTGTCAGTGTCGGATTTGTAGTCCTGGCGCTCTATTTTCCACCCGCCCTGGCCCGCTATGGCCCCTACATGGAGGAATCTATACACCTTGGGGCTCTCCACCGAATGCTGGCGGGGGACGTTCCATATATAGATTTCGAATTTCTTTACGGCCCGTTGATGCTCTTTAGTTCATATTATTGGACTTTGGCGACTGACTTTTCTCTGATCTCCTTCTATTCATATGTGGTGTTATTGGAAATAATCGTATTTCTGACAATCCTTAGAATAGTACAATTGTATTTGTCTGACGCTTGGAATCGTCTGGGCGCATTCCTATTGATTGCGGCGCTTTATTTTAACCCTCTTGTTGGGCCAAACCAGAACGGTCTAAGAAAAATTGCCGGAGTGGCGATTTTATTGAGTGTCGCAACCAGGCCCTGGTCGCGTGTATTTTGGGTTATTCACGGCATAGGTGTAGGTACACTCTTAAGCTATTCGCAAGACTTCGGAGCAGCGACCGCGCTTGGCATCGCGGCAATCTACACCACGTTATTTTTTAAATTGGGAGACCGTCGTTCAGTCGTCGCGTTGGCCGTAATTGCATTGGTATCGGCGTTGACATGGATTGGGATTACATGGGCGTTGCTCGGGGCCGGAACCTTCCAGTATTTCGAGATGTTAGCCTATCTTACCGGACGTTTTGACGCTGGCGAGGCCGCCTTTCGGTTTTACTGGACTGCAAGCAGCATCGCAGTTTTCGGTTTGCTGTTATTGGCAATTTGGCACGTTGCAATTTCATTTGCACGACCATGGTCTAGGCAAGTCAAAACAGCCGATTTGATATTTGTCGGAGGGATTGTATACGCGTTGGTCATGCTGAAAAGTGGACTAAGCCGGGCCGACCAATGGCACTTGGTCCCTTCAGTTCTTGTATTGGTATTTGCGTTTATTTTACCAATCCCTTCAAGTACTGCGCCCGTTTCCCGTAACACGCGTCGCATTGGAATTGGCCTGTCACTTATCCTATCCCTTAGCTATTCTTTCGGACACTACCCGCAATCTTATTACGTGTTTCGTGGGGGCCTCGTTGAAGGTTACGTTGATTTGATAAATTCGGAGCCAACAGCGCAAATCCCACTGGCAGAACCTGCACGTCCTGCTTTGGCCTACGAAAGCAGCAACCCAAATACTGAGATTGTCCAACTGAGTGAGTTTCTGGCAGCGCCTGGACAGCTTGGCAGGCGTATATTCATTTACAGTAGCCCTTGGGCGTTACCGTTTTTAGTAGGAGCCACAAAGTCTGGGTTTTTAGGAGATGACTACATTTACGGTGATGACAGAGGTGAACAAGTTCGCGCGCAACTTGATCGCCAACCAGAGACACTGGTTATTATTCGCAGTAGTGAATACGAATGGTTACTTGAAGGACCAGAAGCTGAATTAGCCAATCGTGATTTCTATTTGCTGGGTAGCGGTATCTGGCGTAAATTAAGGGCGAATATATC
>VAPK010192013.1_pt1 | contig 11219 bp, 8 predicted proteins | sample 3395031 | NCBI WGS metagenome assembly VAPK01 (sample SAMN08290443, study PRJNA428436) | hydrothermal vent metagenome | isolation source: Deep-sea hydrothermal vent chimney 1 | place: Pacific Ocean: Juan De Fuca Ridge
AGATCCGGTACCGTTAATGGTCGCTCCAATGACACTTTCTCCAGGTTGTTTTTCCACTGGAATGGATTCTCCCGTCACCATCGATTCGTCTATCGAACTGCTTCCTTCAATAACGACACCATCTACCGGAACTTTCTCTCCTGGACGAACACGAAGTTTGTCATCAGGATGGACCTTATCGAGAGAGACATCTTCCTCGACACCGTCCTCACGGATACGGCGGGCGGTCTTGGGAGCGAGCCCCAGAAGGGCTTTGATAGCGGCTCCTGTCTGATGCCGGGCTTTCAATTCCAATACCTGCCCCAATAGCACCAGAGTCACAATAACCGCGGCGGCTTCAAAATACACCGCGACTTCCCCGGATTCACTTCTAAAGGATAAAGGAAAAATCTCTGGAAAAACCGTGGCGGTAAGACTGTAAAAATAGGCGGCTCCCGTTCCCAGCGCGATCAAGGTGAACATATTCAAATGACGCGTCAAAATGGATGACCATCCCCGTTGAAAAAATGGGTAGCCCCCCCAAAGCACAACAGGGGTATCCAGAATCAACTGTACCCAAATCAGTGTCTCAGTCGACAGGGTGACAAGTCCGCCGGGAATGATCTCCGCCATGGCGATAAGAAAAACTGGAACGGTGAGAACCAGACTGACCCAAAAACGTCTGGTCATGTCAATCAATTCCTGGTTAGTTTCTTCCCCGGCCTCCACTCGCTTTCGTTCCAGAGCCATTCCGCAAATGGGGCAATTCCCAGGGTCCGGTTGAATCACCTCCGGGTGCATGGGGCAGGTATACTCACCCGCCTCAGAACCGGTTTTTTCGTGCTGGCCATGGTCGTGAGTATTATCAGGTTCCTCTTTTGGGGGAGTGATGAATTTCGCTGGAGTTTCGATAAACTTTCCTCGACAGCTTGAACTGCAAAAAAAGTATGTCTCGTTCTTCAGACGGAATGAAAATTTGGAATCATCAGGATCAACCTCCATGCCGCAAACAGGATCTTTAAATAAATATTTTTCACTCAGGTTTTCAGGATCTTGATCGAGCATTTTAAAGCTCCTTATTTATAAGAAAGTGTTCCAGGCTCACTCCCATGACTGCAATTCCTTCGCCAGCTTTTCCAGTTTTTTACTCGAATAGAACCGGCTGATCGTTAACCCCTGAACGATAATGGAAAAAGCCACGACAAAAAAAGTCATGTCCAGAATCAATGGCTTGACCATCTCTTCCTGGGGCAGGCTAAAGGCCATCGCGATAGACAAGCCGCCGCGCAACCCGCCCCATGTCAAAAGGCCCACTATGCCCAACTGCGAACGACTGCAGGATTTTGCGATGAACAGGGCGTTCAGAGCGCCCAGCACACTCACGGATCGACCTATGAGCACTACGGAAATTGCGATTGCGCCTGCTGTGAGGGATTCGGCGCTGAATGAAACCCGCACCATTTGCAGTCCAATCAGTACGAACAGTCCGGCGTTCAGGATATCGTCGAGAAGGGTCCAGAAAACGTGAGTGTCATGGCGTTCACTGCGGGTGATGCTGGTTTCGAATGTATAGTTGCCCGCCACTGAGCCCAGCACCACCATGGCAATGGGACCTGAAATGTCCAGTGCCAGACTCAGTGCGTATCCTCCCGTCACTGTAGCGATGGTGATGAGTGTGTGCGTGTACAGATCCTTGCTGGTAATGACCAGATAATGCATGCAGCCCGCAAGGACCAGGCCCATCATGATGCCACCGCCCACTTCAATCAGGAACAGCTCAAAACCACTGCCCAATGTGACATCATGTTGGCCAAAGGCAAGACCCGCGAGAATCGTGAAAAGGACCAGCCCGATTCCGTCATTGAACAGGGATTCGCCAAGAAACAGGGTTTCCAGCCTTTTGGGCAGGCCGATCCGGGTCAGGACCGCCATCGCGGTCAGGGGATCGGTTGGGGATATCAGGGCTCCAAAGACCAGCGCCTGCACATAGGTGATGCCAAAACCCAGATAATGTAAAAGCAACCACATTATTGATCCCACGATAAACGTGTTCAACACAGTGGTCAAAAAAGCCAACCCGAAAATGGTGCGCTTGTTTTTTTTAAGAAGACGAAGCGGCGTGTGCAAGCCTCCGGCAAAGAGGAGCACGCTCAACATACCGCCGATCAGCACTTCACGAAAATTGACGCTGTCGATGAGTGCCCTGGTGGCGGTATGGAAAGGCAGAAACTGTAAATATTCGCAGAGGATAATGAAAATGGAAAAAGACAGGCCAAGAAGAAAATGACCGATGATGCCCGGCATCTTCAGGAATCGTTCGTTGATGTAACTGATCAGGGCCGCGATCACCACTAATGACGAAGCAACCTGTATTCCTGACACATCTCTCTCCTGGGAACTTTAATGATGTTTATACAATCCTGTTTCCAGAATATCTATCCATGAAGTGGTTTGATGGCACATAAAACATTGGTCCACCCGCGCTTTGGGTTTGCCTGCGACCTTTTGTGAAATCATTTTAAAATGCTTCATGTAATGGCTGGGCGGGGCTTGATGACATTGAGAGCAATCCATGGATCTCGCAGAGGGGTGTCTGTATTTCGCAATCGACCAGGCTTTAGTCGCATGGCAGTCGCCGCAGGCTTTGCCAAAAAAACCAAAATGCTTGTCCTCGTTCCGGTGGCATGTCATGCAATTTAAAACAAGCTCTCTGGGTAAAATTACTTCTCCTTTGACCTGGGTGAATTCAATTTCAGATAACCAATGTTTTATTTGCATCGCCTTGGCGCGTTCTTCGTCGCTGGCATCGACCATCTGCTCAAGCCCGATGTTTGTGAGGACGGCGTGGTCCATCACCGTTGGGCGTTTGGCGCGCCCCCGATGTTCCAAATGGCATTCCTTACACGTCTGGACATTCGCGTGAAACGATGTCGGTTGGCGTTGCAAAAGAGATCGGTTATTCGCATGGCATAAGATGCACTTGCTTGCTTCAACGCCTGTCACGGAGGTATGGCAAGCGGAACATTCATTTTCAAGCGTCGCGTGGGCCTGAGAAAGTTTTCCGGGGTTCGCCAGGATCTCCAACGGACGCATGAAGTTTGAATTGGAACCCCCGGCCCCCCATGCCAAAGTGGCCGTCAGCACAATGAAGGCTGTTATGCCGACCGCCTTCTTCCAATTGAATTTTTTGACCATTACGAAAACCACCTCAATCCAAAATGGATCGCCCCAAAAACATGCACTATAAGGAGAAAGTATAGAAAAAAGGATAACCAGATATGGAGCTTCAGCCAGGATGAAAATGCCTGCTTGAACGATTCATGGGTTATAATGGCATATTCCACATCGGCGATCGACTCCGTGAGTTCGAACGCTTTTTTACTGGTGGATTCGATTTCTCCGGTTGCGGTCGCGACGTTAAAAAATATTTGCCCGAAAAGTCGTGAAAAAAAACCCGTGTAGGGCCGGATCAATTCCACCTGATTGGAGCAACAGGTTTTTAGTTTGAGCATAGTTTTTTCATATTCGGTGTTCAAATGATCCAGCAGGGATTTTTTCTCCTTGATTTCCGTCCTGATTTTTTTCATCAGGTAACGCCCTATAAACCCGCTGAACACTACGATCAAGGTCATCGAGGTCAATAAAATTCCCAGAGGACTTTCAAATTTATGACCCGTATGCACAATGACCAGAATGGGGCCGACCACGCCGGCATAGATGTGCCACGCAAGCAGGGTGCGCATGGACGCAAAGCGGGTGATCCAACGGTTGATTCGCTTGACTCTCTTGATAACGAGATAGACCAGGGGAATGAACATCAAGAGAGATCCCAGGATCCCGAAAATTCCTCCGGCCAGGCTACCGGCAAAGCGTGGGGATTGATGAAAGGTAAATCCTCCCCAGAGTAAAAGGAGCAAAAGGACCAAAATGCTTATGATGACCGGTTCACGTTCTCTCATTTAAAAGTGTCCTTTAAGCGTCCACTTCAACATTTTTCCGGGATTGAGCCTGGCAGGCGAGGACGAACCCCTGCTTTTTGTCTTCAGGTTCCAATCCGTCCTCACATTCCATGGAAACGGTTCCTGACAAAAGTTTGACCTTGCAAGATCCACATATTCCCGATCGGCAGGAGTTTTCTATTTCCACTTCCACTTCCTCGGCGGCTTCGAGTATTGTCTGATCGGGCAACAATGGCCCGGATTTCCCTGATTGTTTAAAGGAAACCGTGGCGATGGAAGTACCCGCTGTGGGGACGGTTGTTGCGGTTTTTTTAATTACTTTTCCAGGACCAAATGATTCTGTTTTCAGATTTGTTTTAGGAACCTCAAGGTCTGCAAGGATAGACTTCATGGTCTCCATCATCGGCGGCGACCCGCACAAGTGAATTCGGCGGGAGGAAATCTCCGGAACCGACAGGGCGATGAGTTCTTTGGTCAGACGCCCCCTGGTAACACCTGGAATGTCTTTCTGAATACGCGACATGGCGATCACCACATGAAAATCAGGGTTCCGCGATTGAAGATATTCAATCTCACGGCTGAAGATAAAATCTTCCGGCGTTCGGCATGAATAAAGAAAATAAATGTCCTTTTTCCATCCTATATCCGTTAAATACCGAATAACACCCATCAACGGAGTGATACCCACACCACCGCCTATGAGCACAATGGAGTCGCCATCCTTTTCAGTGAAAACAAGCTTACCCATTGCGGCGGAAATTTCCAATAAATCGCCTTCTTTTAAATGGTCGTGCAAATACCTGGAAACCAGGCCGTGTTCTTCCCGTTTAACGGTGATTTCACAGTAGTGCTGGCGGGTTGGGCTGGAAGCGATGGTATAACTGCGCTTGACCTTTGTCCCGTCGGGTTGAACTTGTAAAGTTAAAAATTGCCCCGGTTCGTAAGTGAAAGGGATAGATCCCCCGTCCTCGTTGACCATGCGAAAGGTTTTGACTTCAGGAGTTTCAGAAAATATTCTGGCGATCCGTAGTTTTCCAGACCAGCTTTTTTTCAAACCTGTATTTAAGGACGATGGAGATGGCGGAGGCTTTTTTAAGTTGCCTGGGGAAGACGATTGACCCGATGTGGTTTCCGAGATGGGGCCATCATTTTTCACAAGTCGTTGCAATAAACCGGTCGCACGGCGCATTTTCAAAAAATACATTCCAACCATGATGATCGCGAATAACGACAAAACAGCCATGACAAAAAAATGGAATGGGGATAGCCCCCCTGCCCCTCCGCTCTTTATTGCGACTTGCGTTGGCAATAACCCCATTTCCCGCTTGAACCACTGCAACGCAATATTGTGCGGCGCTTTCCCCTCTTTTATCGCCCGGTGGGTCGCCAGACCGCTCTCGAATTGCGACAATCCTTCCCGAAGTTGTGCGGTGGAGGATTGCATGGAAGCAAAATCGTCCGTAGCGGCGGATTTGGATAAGCCTTCGAATCCATCTCCCATGAGCGCTACCCCGGCTTGCATGCGCTCATGAGCTTTTCCCTGCAACTCGGCGCGTTTTTCAAGGGGTAAATCTGGAAGACTCATCAGGGAGGGATAAAGATCCTTTGCCTTGGACGCCCCCATTTTTTGCATCATTCCGCCCATCTTGCCACCACCCATTCCTCCTCCTGACCCACCGCCGCCCATTTTCCCTCCCCCCTTGGCGGGCGCGGTTTCACCTGCCCCTTTCTGGCCAGGGTGGTGCTTGGCGTGCTCTCCAGGGCTTACTTGCGCTGAACTGGTTGCAAACGTTAATATGATAAGCATCAATGCGAGAAGATAAATTTCTGATGTCCCGTTTCTAAATTTGATTTTCATCTCGACTCTCTTAAACAGATGATATTAAATGGAATCGTGCTTCATTCCTTTCAATACCTCAAGTTGTTCGGATGAAAGATTCTTGGTGGCTTCCCCAACCGCCTTAATAAAAGTCAATCTCATTTTTACCCGAAGTTGTTCAATCTCCTTTATTGTTTCCTCAATTAATTTAATGCTAGGTGAGTCAGAGCTAGTGAGGACCCAAAGTTCTTGCTCCAATTGTTGAATTCTCCTATCCATTGTTGATTTGTCCAGAGTTGTTTGTTTTTTAATTTTGTTGAGCTTTCGTTTTTGTTTCTTACTTAGACTGATATGGTTGGAATGATCAAGGAAGAAACCAGTAGATCCAATATGATAAATATGAGACATTCCGGGAAATCCAGGTAAAAAAGAAGGTAAAAAGGCATATGAATTTTCTTTCATTCGACCCATCATATTCATTCCCATCTTCCTCATATCATTCATCTTTGACCTTGGGTTCATTTCGCCGGGACGCATAGATATATTCGGCATTTTCAGCATAGGACTGCCACCCATTTTATTAGGATTCACTTTCCCCAGCGGACCCATTTTTTCCATTCCCCTCTTTTTGGTCATTGTGCCAGTCATCGCGGATTTTCCACGGTGCTCTTTTTCTAAAGCGGATTCCAATCTGAATAACCTTGAGCGAACTTCGGATATTTGATCCGTCAGAGTTTGCTTTGAGTCCACCGGAAGATGCTTTTTCATGCCCATGCCCTGGGAGTACGCGGGGGTACTCCCGAAACCAATTAATAAAAACAGGATGAATAGGGTTATTTGGATAACCTTGAGTTCGCCGGTTGTTTTTAACAAGAAGGTTTTCATATCAACACTCCTTAAAGTAGAAATAGTTCTTAAAAAAGTTATACACGCACACTCAAATTAATTTAATGCGGATGACCTGAATCAATATGAGCGCCCAAAATTTTGGAATGCGTGATTTTCTCATTTCCTCTGGAATGGTGCTTTGCATGCGTAAAAAACTCGGCCGCCTCCTTATGCCTGCCAAGCTTGTCCAGAGTGAGAGCTTTGTTAAAATTAGCCTCCCCGCATTTCGGATCAATTTTAAGCGCCGCCTCAAAATGTTTTAAGGCTTCATCGAAGCGACCCGCTTTATAATGGGAAATCCCTTCATTATTATGGTTTGACAGCCCGGACTGAGACCCTTCGTGCATTTTAAAGTTTAAAGGCTCTTCCGCAAAAGCAACTGCGGTAAAAAATACTGCTAAAACAAAGGCCGTAAAAATTAAAACTTTTTTCATGACATACCTCCTGAATTAATATCAATTAACTTGAATTGCAACCACTCCCAACCTTTCATTGAATATTTTTGATGGGAAAAAATCTTTAATAGCTGAATCTTCTGAAAAATTTTCTTTTTTTAAAAGTTATTAAACTTTTTAAACCTTAATTGACTGACTCTTCGGGGATCAAATACTCCAATATGGGACATTCGCTGGAGGGCCCTTCACCAGGGCATTTGTCTATCAAACTTTTTAAAATTTTCATTATGCCCTTAAGGTCTTTAATTTTGTTTTCCTGTTCCGTTAATTTTTCTTTAGTCATCTTGAGAACATCGCCTGCCGTGGTTTCTATTGAGGTGTGAAGATTTAGTAAAACACGGACTTCTTCCAGGGAAAACCCGAGGTTTTTCCCTTTCTTAATAAATTTAAATCGACGAAAGTTTTCTTGACCGTAATAGCGATATCCGCCCTCGGTTCGTCCTTCAGGCTGAATCAACCCCAGTCCTTCGTAATAACGGATTGTGTCTACTTTGACTCCGCATAAATCCGAAAACTTTCCAATTCTTATTTTTTCCATGAAATAATCCCTCATTAAATTTTAACCTTTGACCCCGGTCCAGGGTCAAGAACATACAACAAAGTCAACCTGAACAATATCAAGGGAGCCAGGCGTGGGAAAATTTCACTCAGTCCGTGGACGAAATCAAATTGTCATTCTTCCATCGATGTTCCAGAACAAAAGTATAAATCGCTGGAATCACGATCAGGTTCAGCATGGTGGCGGAAACCATGCCTCCAACCATGGGAGCGGCGATTCGTTTCATCACTTCAGAACCCGTGCCGCTACCCCACATGATAGGAAGAAGCCCGCCGATGGTGGCGCAAACAGTCATCATGATGGGACGTAGTCTCTCTGACGTTCCGTGTATGACGATTTGCCTCAAATCATGCAGATTTTTAATGCCCCCATTCCTCATTTGCTTTGCAACCGCATGGTCGATATAAATCAGGACCAGGACTCCTATTTCAGACGCGACGCCGGCCAGGGCGATAAAACCTACGACCACGGCAACGCTCAATTCGTATTGCAGGTAATACAAGTACCAGATGCCTCCGACAAGAGCCAGGGGAAGGGAAAGCATTACAATTAAACTTTCAGTGACATTGTTAAAGTTCAAATACAACAGCAGGAAAATAATAAGCAGGGTGAAAGGCACAACGAGTTTCAGCCTTTCCTTGGCCCTTTCCATATATTCGTATTGACCACTCCAGACCAGACTATACCCTGGAGGTAAAGAAAATTCTTTCTCGAGAACTTTCTTCGCGTTTTCTACATAAGTGCCGACATCGATATCTTTCAAATCAATATAAATCCAGGCATTCAAGCGGGCGTTTTCGCTTTTGATAGACGGCGGACCCTTTTTGAATTTCATGCTCGCCACCTGGGCCATGGGAATACGCTCTCCCCTCGGTGTGGCAATCAAAACCCTTCCCAGCTTGTCAAGATTGTCTCGCCAGTCCCGGTTATAACGTAAATTGACGGGATACCGCTCCAATCCTTCGACGGTGGTTGTGATATTCATGCCGCCGATGGCGGTTTGAATGACATCCTGAACATCTCCTATGGTCAGGCCGTACCGGGCCGCTTCTTTCCGGTCGATGTCAAAATCAAAATAATTTCCTCCCACAACCCTTTCAGAAAACACACTGAGTGTTCCTGGAATTTCGCTGACGATCGACTCGATTTTTTCTCCCAGATCCTGGAGGACATTCAAATCACTACCCGCGATTTTGATTCCTACCGGGGTCTTGATCCCCGTGGACAACATATCAATGCGTGTCTTGATCGGCATCGTCCAGGCGTTCGTCACCCCTGGAAATTGTATCGCCGCATTCATTTCATCAATGAGCTTTTTGACCGTCATCCCGGACCTCCATTCATCTTCGGGCTTCAACATGATGGTGGTCTCGATCATGCTGAGAGGAGCCGGGTCCGTCGCCGTTTCCGCTCGCCCGACTTTTCCAAACACATGATGGACCTCGGGGAATTGCCGAATGATCTTATCCGTTTGTTGAAGCAGTTCTTTTGCCTTGGTGATCGATATTCCAGGAAGGGTCGTGGGCATATACAACAGGTCACCCTCGTTCAACGGGGGCATAAATTCTGAACCGAGCTTCTTGAAAGGAATCACAGTAACCACAACGACCAATAAAGCGATAAGAATAACCAAAATCTTCATTCTTAAAACCAGCCAGATGACAGGTTTGTAGATAAAAATCAAAATCCAGTTGATCGGGTTTTTTCTTTCCGGCAGAATTCGCCCGCGAACAAAATAGCCCATCAAGACCGGAACCAGGGTGACAGAGAGAATGGCCGCTCCCGCCATCGAGTATGTTTTGGTGAAGGCCAGAGGAGAAAACAACCGGCCTTCCTGCGCCTGAAGCGTGAATACCGGAAGAAACGATACCGTGATAATCAACAGACTGAAAAAAAGCGCCGGGCCGACTTCCGCCGCGGCTTCGTATACGATCTGCCAATGATCTTTTTTGCCGCGATCGTGTTCCAGATGTTTATGCATATTTTCGATCATCACGATGGCGCCATCGATCATCGTACCGATAGCAATAGCGATCCCGCCCAGAGACATGATGTTCGCGCTCAACCCCTGGTGATTCATAACAATGAAAGCCATCAATATACCGACAGGCAGGGAAAAAATCGCCACCATAGCCGAGCGTAAATGCAGAAGGAAAATAACGCAGATAATTGCAACGACAATGCTCTCCTCAATTAACTTTTCCTTAAGATTATCGACGGCACGCTCGATCAAAGCAGAGCGGTCGTAAACGGTCACAATTTCCACCCCTTCGGGAAGACCCGCTTTTAATTCTTCCAGTTTCTTTTTCACGCCATTGATGACTTCCAGGGCATTTTCTCCAAACCGCATCACGACGATCCCCGCGGCCACTTCGCCCTCACCATTGAGTTCGACCAGCCCCCGTCTCAACTCGGGCCCAAATTGCACATTGGCGATATCCCGTATTGTTATGGGTGTGCCTTTCGCATCCACCCCGACAGGAATCTGCCTGACATCCTCCAGACTTTTGATGTAACCCAACCCCCGCACCATGAATTCGGTTTCCGACATTTCCAGAAGTTTTCCGCCAACGTCATTGTTACTGCGTTTGATTGCTTTGATTATTTTACGCAGGGGAATGTTATAAGCGATGAGTTTGTTGGGGTCGACTTCCACTTGATACTGTTTCACGTACCCGCCAATACTGGCAACTTCGGACACTCCCGATACGGTCTGGAGTTCATAGCGCAGATACCAATCCTGAAGAGACCTTAAATCGGCGAGATCATTTTTCCCGGACTTGTCCACCAGGGCATATTCATAAATCCAGCCGACCCCCGTGGCATCGGGTCCGAGAGAAGGGTTGACGCCTTCGGGTAAACGTCCGGCCACGAAATTCAACAGTTCCAGCACCCGGCTCCTGGCCCAGTACATGTCCGTCCCATCTTCAAAAATGATGTAGACAAAGGAAAAGCCAAAGAAAGAATACCCGCGCACGGTTTTGGCATAAGGAACGGAAAGCATGGCGGTGGTCAATGTATAGGTTATCTGGTCCTCCACGATTTGCGGGGCCTGGCCGGGAAATTCAGTGAATATGATGACCTGGACATCGCTCAAATCCGGAATCGCATCCAACGGCGTCCTCAGCATGGAAAAGATACCCGCGGCAATGACAAACCCCGTGCCCAGGATAACCAGAAATCTGTTCTTTAACGAAAAGGCTATGATTTTTTTAAGCATCGGGTTTGTCCACAGAAATATTATTTTCCCTATTTTCAGCGGTGTATTTTTCGGGAAAATTGTTAAATTCAGTTAAGCAAACCTGGGAACAAAATATATAAGTCTGCTTATTATGGGTAATTTTAAATAAGGAATGTCGAGGATTGACGGCCATTCCACAAACCGGATCGTGTCGAGAGTGGACATCCTTTTGTTGCAGGAGTTCAATAAATTTTGCGACAAGGGGCGAGTCAAACTGCTCCCCCCTCCCTTTGTCCAAAACGTTTAAAGTGTCTTCTTCTGTCATGGCTTTCCGATAAGGACGACTGTAAATCATGGCGTCATAAGCGTCTACAATGCT
>VAPK010161670.1_pt1 | contig 11218 bp, 10 predicted proteins | sample 3395031 | NCBI WGS metagenome assembly VAPK01 (sample SAMN08290443, study PRJNA428436) | hydrothermal vent metagenome | isolation source: Deep-sea hydrothermal vent chimney 1 | place: Pacific Ocean: Juan De Fuca Ridge
AAAAATATTACTTGGGTTGTACCCAAAGGAGGTTTTTATGTTTGGTTAAGATTGCCCAAGCCTATTGAATCTACAAAAGTGTTTGAAGAAAGTGTTAAAAAAGGAGTAGTATTCGTTACCGGAAGAACATTTGATCCGGCAAGTAAGAAAGACGATAGGTTGAGACTGTCATTTTCTAATGTTCCTAAGAAAGATATAGAAAAGGGTATTCAAATTTTGGCCAGATCAATTGATAAAGTAATACTTGATTTCAATAAGCAAATTCCTTAAAGTTTAAAGCCATTTCTTTTCCTGTTTCAAAAGCGTCTAGATTTAATTGAAGGATCTTATCACTTTTATTTTCAAACAATTTTTTAATTGCATTTAGCAAACTTTTTTCCGATAAAGGAATAATTGTTGACCCTGCCCCTAATAATATCATATTGGCAACCTTTGAATTTCCAATTTTTTTGGCCACATCTGTTGCATTGATTATTATGTGATTAGGGTGTAATTTTATTTGTTTGTACAGATTATCCTTTTTTGGGTAATCTAATATATTTTCAAATGTTTTTGAATCGGTAATTAACCAGCCTTCTTTTTTTAAATAGGGTAAATGACGCAATAACTCCATCGGTTCAACAGATAAAATCATTTCTGCTCCCCCTGTTGGAATGATATCAGAATAAATTTCCTTGTCCGATATTCGCACATGAGAATGTACTGCTCCACCACGTTGACTCATACCATGAACTTCAGATTGTTTTACAAACAAATCTTCGCCCAAAGCCGCCATGTCTAAAACTGCAGCAATTGTTAATATGCCTTGCCCGCCTACGCCCGAAAGTATAATATTGATTTTCATATCTTTTTTAGTTTAATGCTGCTATTCTATTTTTTATTTCCAATTTTTTTTCTCTTGATAATCTAACACATGCTCTTTCTGAAATAATTACAGACACACCTTTGTATTGAATTTCCTTTCGTATTAATTCAACATTCTTTGCGTGATTTTTCTTTAAAGGAATCATAATTTTTAAATGATCCGGATCAACGCCAATTCCTAAACATATATCTTTTAATCTTCCAACTGCTTTTGAATCTTGTGCTCCGGTCATAGCTACAGCCGAGTTGTCTGAAATAATTACAGTTATGGGTGAATTTTCATATACCGCATCGAGAAGTCCGGTCATACCCGAATGCGTAAAGGTAGAGTCTCCAATTATGGCAATAGCATTTTCAATACCTGCATCTGCAGCCCCTTTAGCCATGGTAATAGAAGCGCCCATATCTATTAAAGTATTAATTGTATTTAGTGGGGTTAAAGCACCCAAAGCATAACAGCCAATGTCTCCAAAAACTCTTTTCTCGCCAATTTCAGGAATTAATTCGTTAATGGCATTAAAAAGATCGGTATGACCACAGCCCTCACATAATTGAGGAGATCTGGCAGTTACCACATCCGGTACTTCTTTAGATTTGAATTGAAAAAAGCCAGTAGCCTCTGCTACCAAATTCGGATTTAATTCACCTGTAAGAGGTAAGGTACCATCTAATTTACCTTTGATCTTTGAATTTTCATTAAAATAATCATGCAGTAGTTCTTCTACTAAAGGATAGCCCTCTTCCACCACTAAAATTTCATCACAATAATTATAAATTTCTTTTATTTTTTCTTTTGGAAGTGGATATTGTGATATTTTTAATACCGAATAAAATTCGAGATTTTCACTTATCGTTTCCATTACATAATTATAAGCAATTCCACAGGCAATTATTCCTACAGAACGATCCTCACAAAGTGATAATTTGTTGAATTTTGACTTTGCTGAACTTTCCAGTAATTTTCTTTTTTTAAGAACCAATTTCTCAAATTGTTTTTTTGCATTTGCTGGTATTAATGCAAACCTTTTACTGTTGATGGGCAATTGAATTCCGTTTTGAGTTCTTCGCTCTTTAAAGATCACACCAGATCTCGAATGAGAAAGACGGGTAACTAATCTCAATAAAACTGGTAATTTTAATTCTTCCGATAGATCGAAAGCATAATGCATTACATTGTACGCATCTTGCTGATTGGACGGTTCAAGAATAGGAACCATAGCAAATTTTCCGTAAAATCTGGAATCTTGTTCATTTTGAGAAGAATGCATAGATGGATCATCTGCAACTACAACCACTAATCCTCCATTGGTGCCCGATACAGCCATATTCATAAAAACATCTGAAGCAACATTTAATCCTACATGTTTCATAACCGCCATAGCTCTTTTCCCCGAATAAGACATGCCCAATGCTGCTTCCATAGCAGTTTTTTCATTTACAGACCAAGTAGAATGAATTTTTAATTCTTTTGCAGTTTTTGATTGCTGTATATACTCTGTAATTTCTGTTGATGGAGTTCCAGGGTAAGCGTAAACTCCTGATATTCCTGCATCTATGGCTCCCTGGGCAAGAGCTTCATTTCCTAAAACCAAATTCTTCATCAATCTATATTTATTTATTCGAACCTCGACTCTTAGGTCGATTCCTATTAATGGGTCCTGTCCGTCAGCTGACAGATGGGGTTTAATACCTTTTATTGTGGTGATAAATTTAGATAAAACAGAAAAACTATTATATGATATTCATCATAGATAGAAATAAAAGAATTCAAAAGAACAATTTTTCAAAGACCTTGTTTAGGAGATTAAAATTTTAAATAATAAGAAACCCTTAATTATTCTCTTATTTTATTCTTAAATTTGCGCTAATTAAAATAATTTTCGAAATGTCAAAATTTGAATTAAAATTACCAAAAATGGGGGAGAGTGTTGCAGAGGCAACTATTACTTCATGGTTAAAGGAAGTTGGTGATACTATTGAATTAGATGAGGCGATTGTAGAAATTGCAACCGATAAAGTTGACTCTGAAGTGCCGAGTGAAGTAGAAGGTATTTTAATTGAAAAATTGTACAATGTAGATGATGTTGTTGCTGTAGGTGAGGTGATTGCGGTAATTGAAATGAGTGGTGAAAATGGTATGACAAATGATGATAAAAAGAAAATGGTAAAAGAAGAAATTACCAATGAAATACCCACTGTAGAATCTGTAAAAAAAGAGGCACAACTCGAAAAAGATATTGTTCAAAAATTGACTTCTCCCAGTGGAAAATTCTATTCTCCTTTGGTTAAAAATATTGCAAGAACCGAAGGTGTAACGATGGACGAATTGGAGGCGATAGTTGGTACCGGAAAAGACCAAAGAGTTACAAAGAACGATATACTGGCATATATTGAAAATAGTGGAGACAAGACTATTAAAAAAGAAAATTTATTAGAGAAAGATATGCAACTTAGCGAGAAACAGGAGATAAAGTCTGTTGAAAAACCTAAAGTGTTGACCGCAGTTGGAGATGAAATAATAGAGATGTCACGCTTGGGTAAATTAGTTGCCAAACACATGACTGATTCTCTGAGTAAATCTGCTCATGTACAGAGTTTTGTTGAGGTAGATGTTACTAATATCGTGAAATGGAGAGATAGGGTTAAAGATGAATTTTTTAAGCGGGAAGGTGAAAAAATAACCTTTACGCCAATTTTTATGGAAGCAGTTGCCAAGGCTTTAAAAGATTATCCTTTAATGAATATCTCAGTTGATGGAGATAAGATTATAAAAAGGAAAGACATTAATTTAGGTATGGCAGCAGCTTTGGCTGATGGAAACTTAATTGTTCCTGTAATTAAAAAAGCAGATCAGTTAAATCTAGTTGGTATGACCAAAGCAGTTAATGACCTGGCCTATAGAGCAAGATCGGGTAAATTGAATCCCGATGATATTCAGGGAGGAACTTTTACGGTTACCAATGTAGGTTCGTTTGGCAGTATCATGGGAACCCCAATAATTAACCAACCCCAAGTAGGAATTTTGGCTTTGGGTTCAATACGAAAAATGCCAGCTGTTATTGAAACTGCTGAAGGAGATTTTATAGGAATTCGACATAAAATGATCATTTCACATTCTTATGATCATCGGGTAGTAAATGGTGCATTGGGTAGTATGTTTGCTAAAAGAATTGGAGAATATTTAGAAGCTTGGGATGAAAACGCAAATTATTAATAAATAATATTGAAGATGTTAAATAGAAATTATGTAAAATTTCACTCTTCAAAAAATTAATTTTAATTTATGAATATAAAACTTGAAAGACCTATAGTTTTTTTTGACCTGGAAACTACAGGAATTCAAATAGCCACAGATAGGATTGTTGAAATTTCTATTTTAAAGGTTTTTCCAAACGGAAACAAAGAAAGCAAAACTTGGTTAGTGAATCCTGAGATTGAAATACCTAAAGAAGCATCTGATATTCATGGTATCACCAATGAAAAGGTTGTTTCAGAACCAAAGTTTAATGAGTTGGCGGTTCAAGTGAGTGAAATGATAGTAGGGTGTGATTTGGCGGGTTTTAATTCAAATAGATTTGATATTCCGCTTTTAGCGGAAGAAATGTTGAGAGCTAATGTAGATTTTAGTATGGATGGTAGGAAAGCCATTGATGTGCAAGTGATTTTTCATAAAAAAGAGCAAAGAAATCTGAGTGCAGGATATGAATTTTATTGTGGTAAAAATTTAGAAAATGCACATTCGGCAGAAGCCGATACCATGGCTACCTATGAGATATTGGAGGCTCAGATTGAAAAATATGATGACGTGGAAAGTGATGTTGCTTTTTTAAGTGAATTTTCTTCCCACCAAAAAAGAGCAGATTTTGCTGGATTTATTTTGTTTAATGATGATGGTGAAGAAATGTTTTCATTTGGCAAATACAAAGGAAAAAAAGTAAGTGAAGTGTTTAGAGCCAATCCGGGATATTACAATTGGATGCAAAATGCAGATTTTCCGTTATATACAAAAAACGTACTTACCCAGATAAAAAAAAGCATGCAGCCAAAAAAAGAAGTAAATACTTTGGATGACCTGAAGAATAAATTCAATAAAAAAATATAGATATGTTAGTAAATTTTGATCATTTAGCAGATTCTTCAAAAGTATGGATATATCAATCCAATAGAGAGTTTACCAAAAATGAACTTGGAGAGATTAGTGAGTTGTTAGAAAAGTTCATAGGATCATGGAAAAGACATGGCGATGATCTAAGAGCTTCCTACCAAATAAAATACAATCAGTTTATTATTTTGGCAGTCGATGAAGACTACAATGAAGTATCAGGTTGCTCTGTTGATGCTTCAGCACATGTTTTTAAACAAATTGAACAAGCTTATGAAGTTGATTTATTTAATAAATTAAATACGGCTTTTAAAGATGGAGAACATATTAATATTGTTTCATTATCAGATTTTCAAAAATATGTTAAACAGCAAAAGATTAATTCAAAAACAATTGTTTTTAATAATTTAATTAAAACAAAAAAAGAATTAAATACAGCATGGGAAGTTGATGCAGAGAGAAGTTGGCATAACCGATATTTTTGATATTAATGAATAGAACCAAGCTTCTATCCTTTCCTAAAATAATAATGATCATCAAAGAAAAGATTTGCAACTTATTATCTTCTTTTACCACATAATTTATTTAAAAAATCACCTAATGAAAAAAACTATTTTATTTTTTGCTTTAATTTTTATTATTCAAGTTAATGCTCAAATAGATCCGTTAAAAACAAAGGATAGTATTGCCCAAGAAAAATGGGTGGATAGTATTTTAAAGAAAATGACTCTTGATCAAAAAATTGGTCAGTTATTTATGGTTGCAGCATATTCTAACAAAGATCAAAAGCATATTGATTTCATTGAAAATACTATTAAGAAGTATGAAATTGGGGGATTGATCTTTATGCAGGGAACTGCTAAAGCTCACGCTACTTTAATAAACAAATATCAAAAACTTTCAAAAACACCTTTGTTAATTTCAATTGATGGTGAATGGGGATTGGATATGAGACTTAAAAACATGATAGAATTTCCATATAATATGGGATTGGGTGCTATTAGAGATGATAATTTAATTTATCAATATGGAATTGTTTTAGGAAAACAGATGAAAAGGGTTGGTATTCATATCAATTTTGCACCTGTAGTTGATATCAATACAAATCCAAAGAACCCTGTAATAGGTAACAGATCTTTTGGAGAAGACAGAGATAATGTTACTTCAAAATCATTACAATTTACCAAAGGAATGCAAAGTGAGAATATTATAGCATGCGCCAAGCATTTCCCTGGTCATGGTGATACAGCTCAGGATTCACATAAAACACTACCTACTGTAGATTTTTCTATAGAAAGATTAGACTCGGTAGAGTTATATCCATATAAAGTATTGTTTAAAGAAGGAATCACTAGTATGATGACAGCTCATTTGAGCGTCCCAAGTTTAGAATCGAATATTAAGTTACCTAGTTCTCTTTCCTATAATGTGGTTACCAAATTGGCCAAAGAGAAGATTGGTTTTAAAGGACTAATTTTTACAGATGCACTTAATATGAAGGGCGCATCTGATTTTGCTGAACCTGGTGACATAGATTTACAAGCATTTAAAGCAGGAAATGACATGCTAGAGCATATTGTCAATGTGCCTGCCGCTTTTCAAAAAATTAAAAAGGCAATTAAGAAAAAGGAGATAAGTATTGCCCGTTTAGATGAATCAGTAAGAAAAATATTAAAGGCAAAATATTGGGTTGGTTTAAATAAAATGTATACTATTAATACCAATCATATAGAAGAAGACCTCAATACAATTGAAGATCAAATTTTAAATCACAAATTAGTCGAGAATTCGATTACTTTAATTCAAAATAAGAATGATCTTTTACCAATTAAAGATCTGGTTAATAATAAAATAGCTTATGTAAAATTTGGTAAATCTAAGGATGAAACCTTTCTAAAAAGATTAAATGACTATACCAAAGTGGATCTTATTGAAGGGAAAAATTTAAGTGATATCTTAAAAAAGTTAAAAGGATATAATACGGTTATAGTTGGTTTTCACACCTCATTGGGCGCTTATGCCAGTTATAAAATTAAAGAAGAAGATTTAGTTAAATTACAGGCAATTTCTCGAGATCATAAAGTTGTTTTAGATGTTTTTGCAAGTCCGTATAGTTTGTTAAATTTAAAATCCTACACCAATATAGATGCCATAATGATTTCTTATCAAAGTTCTGTATTGGCCCATGATATTTCTGCGCAAATGATTTTTGGAGCTTTGGATATAAAAGGAAAATTACCTGTGAACATCAAAGAAGATTTTCACATGGGATTTGGATTACAGGTTTCTAATATAAACAGGTTAGGCTATTCTCTTCCTGAAGAAGTTGGATTAAATAGTATCAAATTAAATCGAATTGACTCCATTGCCAAAGTGGTAATCGATTCGGCAATGGCACCTGGTTTACAAATTCTAGTGGCTAGACATGGTAAAGTAGTTTATCGTAAGAATTTTGGGTATTATACTTATGATTCAATTAAAAAAGTAGATGATAAAAGTATATATGATTTGGCATCGGTAACAAAAATTTTAGGAGGATTACCTATGATTATGAAGGCCGAAGAAGATGGGAAATTCACCCTAGAATCTACCTTAGGCGAATTAATGCCTGTTTTAAAAGACAGTAACAAAGACACTTTAACAGTAAAGGAAGCTTTGTCACATTATGCCAAAATAAAACCCTATATTCCTTATTATGAAACCATGGTTGAAGGAGATAGTGCAAAACCAATGGAAAAGTATTTTAGGAAGAAAAAATCTGCAAAATTTAATATAAAGATAACCGATACCTTGTATTTAAGATCTGATTATTTAGATACCATCAATCAGTTAATTGCAGATGCACCACAAAGAGAAGAGCTACAATATAAATATAGTGGATTACCATTTTATTTGTTTAAAGATTATTTAGAAAAACAATACAAAAAACCTTTAGATCAATTAGATCATGATTTTTTTTATGGCCCTTTGGGCGCAACTACTTTAACTTATAAACCCCTCGATAAATTTGATAAACAAAGAATTGTTCCAACGGAAGATGATAATTTTTTTCGTCATCAATTATTGCAAGGTATAGTACATGATGAAGGTGCTGCAATGATGGGTGGTGTAAGTGGAAATGCAGGGTTATTTGCCAATTCAAATGATGTTGCCAAAATGATGCAAATGTATTTACAAAAGGGGTATTATGGTGGCAAGAGCTATTTTAAACCAGAAACTATAGATATGTTCAATCACCGGTATTTTGAAGATAAAGGAATTCGAAGAGGTCTGGCTTTTGATAAACCCCAATTAGACGATAGTATGGCCACTTGTGGTTGTGTTTCTTTTAAAAGTTTCGGGCACAGTGGGTATACTGGTACTTACACTTTTGTGGATCCGGAGACCGAAATAGTATATGTCTTTTTATCTAATAGAGTGTATCCAACCAGGAAAAATAATAAATTAGGAACCGAAGATATCCGTACCAAAGTACAGGGTTTAATTCAAGATGCAATTATAGAATAACGACTTTTACTACCTATCTATTTTGATTTTGTCAATAAATAAACGGACAAGAAACTCAAAAATAAATAGATTAAGCCAATATTAGACCCGAAGAAGAAAGCAATCAATAAAGCTTGTAAAATATAAATTATTGGAAAAGCAGTTACACCTACCGCGAATCTGAAGGTTGAAATAAATTCGTCTTCTTTAATTTTAGGGTAAACATTTTTCCATATTAAAAGCGGGAAGAAACTATTGAATTTCACAAATGGAGTCAACAAATTAAAATCGTTTTCTTTTTCTATTTCTGCGGGTTTTAAATTATCAATATCCTTCAGTTTTTCGTTTACCTTTTCAGGGAATAGAAAATCGTCTCTATCAAAGCATTTAATTATTTCATCATGTCTTTCACTATCTTCAATATGAGTGGTTACTTTTTTTAATTGTTCCCTAACTTCATATTTTAATTGATTTACTGAATCGTTTTTATTCTCTTGATTCCAAAAAGGCTTAACAGCAATTGGTTTACCAAAATAGATACTAACTTTACTGGCATATTTTGTTGCATCAGAGTAGTTTATCCCTATTGGAACGATATCTATATCTAGGTTTTGATACTTATCTAAAGCACCGTAAACAATTCGGGTAAACCCTTTGCTCAAAACACGGACTTTCCTTCTTAAATTATGACTTCCTTCAGCGAATATTAAAACTGTTCCTCCATCATTAAAAATATCATAGCATTTTTGAAAAACTTGTTCATTTTTCGATAATGAATTCAAACCATCGCTAATTCTATATATAGGAAGCATATTTATTGAATACAAGATAGCTTTTACTATTTTACCACTAAATACTCCAGCACGAGTTAAAAAATGTAAAACACGAGGTGAGATGGCGCCAATTACCAAAGGGTCGATTAAAGCATTTTGATGATTGGATACAAAAAGAATTGCCTTTTTCTTAGGAATATTTTCGAGCCCTTCAACACGGAAGCTTTTAAAATAAAAAGCGAATCCGGTTCGCATAAAATATTTTACAAAATAATACCAGATTAGTCTCATGTAATTATTTTTTTACTTGTTTTAGGTGACCAGAAATAGGCGATCAACAAACCGGACAAGATATCCCAAATGGCCCAAAATGCAACCAGTAATGCCATTCCGCCAAGGCCATCAAAAAAAGAAAAAACCAATAGCAATCCTAAACCCGAATTCTGAATACCAGTTTCTATACTTAATGTTTTTTGATCAATATAACTCAATGCGTTTATTTTGGCAAAGTAAAAACCTGTTAATAACAAAAGTAAGTTATGAAAGATAACAAGAATTAAAACATAATGAATATGGTCTAAAAAAATGTCTAAATTATTATAAAAGGCAACAATTATAAATGATAAGAATATTAAAATGGATACTGGTTTTAAAATATTAGACAATTTGGTAGCAAATTTAGAATAGTAATTTTGAATGATCATACCAATTACCAAAGGAATCCCTAAAATTAAAAGCACAAATCTGGCTACTTCTATTGGGTCAACACTTACGGTTTTTAAAATTGTAGCTGTTGGTTCGTAAAAACTACCCCATATGGCAAAATTAAGCGGGGTCATTACCAAAGCTGCAACAGAAGCAAAAGCAGTTAAACTAACCGATAAAGCCGTATTTCCACTGGCTAATTTGGTCATAAAATTTGAAATATTTCCACCCGGACAAGCTGCTACCATAATCATTCCCAAGGCTATACTTGCATGAGGTTTTACAAGAATAATCAATAAAAAAGTTACAAGTGGTATGAGTAAAAACTGAGAAATAATGCCAACTATTACTGCTTTTGGAGATTTTAATAAATTGGTGAAATCAGAAAGTTTTATATCTAATGCCACTCCAAACATGACGAGTAATAAGGTTAAATTTACCAACCAAAGGCTATCTGCGTTAAAATGTATCTGTATCTCGTCAACGTTTTCAATCATCTATTTTGATTAATTTTTAAATACATAGTTAATTATGTTTGCCCCCATTTGAAGTGCTTTAAGCCTTATCTCTTCAGGATCATTATGTACATTTTTATCTTCCCAACCATCACTTAAATCACTTTCATAATCGTAAAAACAAACTAATCGTCCTTCATAAAATATCCCAAATCCTTGTGGAGGTTTGTTATTGTGTTCATGAATTTTTGGAAGAACATCAAATTCGTATTTTTGATGATAAATTTGGTGATCAAAAGGTATTTCCTGAAATTCTTTATCTGGGAAAACTTTTTTCATTTCACTTCTAATGTACTTATCTAATCCATAGTTGTCTGAAATATGCAAAAATCCTCCGGAAATTAAATAGTTATTTAAATTTTTACTTGCTTCATCAGAGAAGAAAACATTACCGTGACCTGTCATAAAAACAATGGGGTAATTATTTATTTCTCGGCTATCTGTAGATACGGTTTTTGGTTTGGTATCGAGATTTGTATTTATATTTTTATTGCAAAATTCTATTAAATTTGGTAGGGCTGTAGGGTTGGCGTACCAATCGCCACCGCCTTCGTATTTTAAAACTGCTAATTGCTGTCCGTTTAATGAATTTGAAAACACGATAATTATAAGAATGGTAATAAAAGGAGATAAAAAAAATCTTTTTAACTTGAAGAAAAACAGTGAATTAGAAAAATTTATTTTCAAATCTTTAACTATTGATTATAGAGATTGTATTACAGGCAACAAGTCCAGCCGTTTCGGTACGCAATCTACTTTCACCCAAAGATAAA
>VAPK011209218.1_pt1 | contig 11217 bp, 7 predicted proteins | sample 3395031 | NCBI WGS metagenome assembly VAPK01 (sample SAMN08290443, study PRJNA428436) | hydrothermal vent metagenome | isolation source: Deep-sea hydrothermal vent chimney 1 | place: Pacific Ocean: Juan De Fuca Ridge
GTTTGACGGTTTAGCTCAATCATTTTAATGTTAGCTACAGGGCTTTTATAATCCTTATCAGTAACTTGTATTAAGTTTTATAAACTGGTCTGTAAACTCACTATTTGTATAAAAATCTGTATATAATTCAGATACTTTTATTGAACAGTTCCATATCTGATATTTAAACTTTTCTTTGTTTTTTGTGATGTATTTCGTTGCATAGGAAGTTATTTGGATCAAAATTTGTGTTTAAGCAAAAATTCTAGAGATCAAGCATAATCATGGTAAGCAACAGACCTTTTGCTGACCAGATTTCAGGTTCATTTAGTCAATTCATTTCCATTCAAAGATATACTTGTATATCTCAGAAATGCTTAATCCAAATATTTTATCGCTTCAACAAGTTCTTTATACATGATTGGAGCAGTATCTGGACCTAAGGAATTTTCTTCTCCATAGGTATCGCCATCATCATTATACAGATAAGGCTTACCCGTATCCCATTCGCTTTTTGGAATCATATAACCAATTTCATCATTGGAGAGTCCGATATAGAATTTGTATTTATCTTTGATAACTTCCTGAAGTGGTGGTGTCTCTACAGGTTGAATATCAAACTCACGACCTTCAGGAGCTTCCACTCCTCCATAAATAATTTCAGGATACATTTCACCTGGAATACTTAAAAACATTGCCGGTCCGATTTTGATAGCTCCAACTTCTGTTCTGGTTTTAAACAACTCAGGCAAACCTCTTTTGATCAGACTTATTCCTCCGGCAACCTTGAACATGGTGTTTTCTAAAGGCATATTCAATGTTTTCATATGAAGCGAAATATTGGATTTTTTTATGGTGTCTCCTGCTTTTTTTAAGGCATTTAATGATAAAATTGCAATTTGATCTCCTATCAGTTTAGCTTTTGCAAGAGTTGGTTTTGATAGTAATGTATCTTTAAATGGATGTGGCATTGCAAGGCTCGGGTGCGGTGCCATTAGTCCACCAATGGCTCCTGAAAAATATACGGTAATGCCACCAAGTCCTTGATGCATAAGTTTATCTCCATTATAAACACCTTTTTCCAAAGCTTTTCTAACGAAATGTGGGAAGTCAGAACTGATCAGTAAATTTTTACTCCAAAGTGTTTCCGGGTGATTTGCCCAGTTGATGATGGTTCCTAAAGTAGATCCGTTTTCAGCATCAACAACCTGCATCAAATGAATTCCGGTTGCTTTTACAATTGGTTTACGTGTATCTTTTATAAATTTACCATCCTCACCAGAGAGGTCTTCTGCAAAGATCAGATTGGCAGGTCGCATATTTTTTACAGCTTCTGTTATTGCTGCAACCGTTTGATTTTTGACATATTTTAAAGATGCAGGATTTACCCCTGTAGTCCACTCATTTTCACCCCAGATACCCATCATATCTTCATTTTCATGTGTATGTGTAGATGCAATGAGGGTATAATCAATATTTAATTCTGCCGGAAGCATCTTTCGGATATCAACAACGTCATCATGCATAAAACCAATCAGATCCAAAGAAACCATTGCAATTCTGGTTTTTCCATCATCAATGACCATAACTCTTGACCATACATCATCATGTACTCCATTGGCTGGTTTTTTATTACTCATTCCTGCGATCCAGTATGCATCAAACTTACCATTTTTATTAATGTCATTATAAGTATCACCATCTTCTTCATTGTATTCGAAATCATTATTAGCATCATTCCAGGTATCAACAATGGTGGGTGTAATAGGTTTTTTTGCAAAACCCGCAGTTAGTTTTTGGGGAGAACTCTCCTTTTCTATTTTAAGGTCAATGGTGTAATCCGGATGACGATCACGCCAGTTGTATAAAAATATAGAAATTATCGTAACCAATAATAGTACAATCACAATTCCAATTCTCAATAGCCACTTCTTCATAATTAATATTTTTTAAATTGTATATCTAATTCTACTTTGCAAAAGTAAACGATATTACGATGTTGATTACAATCATATTACCTGATATACATTAAAAATTGATTAGGTGTAATATGTAACATATCATTTAAGTTTTTTCGGATCCAATACTACGTGTTTAACGGTTTTACGGTTCCATGTGTAAACAATGTGGATCATTCCATTTTTTGCTTGTATCATTGTTGGATACGAATATTCTTCTCCTTCTTTGTCTGTCTTTTCAGTTAAAGGTTCCAGATCTAATATCCTATTCCATTTTTTCCCATCCTCTGAAATAGCGATGCTTAGAGGCACTCTGTCTCCCCAGTTTTTACCTGTTGGATTGTAAACCAGTAACTGGCGGCCATCTTTTAAACTAATTGCATCAATTCCTGAATTGGGATTTGGTAATGAGGTTGCCTTCATTTTATCCCAGGTCTTTCCATCATCATTTGACCAGTTTTCAGTAATTACTTCATTCTTTGTTCTACTCAATAATTGCAATTTTCCATTGCCATAATTTAAAATAGAAGGTTGAATAGCGCCAAATTCTTTGCCATCATTTAAATAATCTGATTTTGACCATGTTTTCCCCTGATCTTTACTTATTTCCAAATAAATTCTCCATCCGTCTTTTTTACTTTCGGTACTCGTTGGTGATAAGACAGTTCCGTTAGAAAGTTGAATAGGCTGATTTTTGATAGGGCCTAAAATACCTTCTGGTAATTTTACAGGAGCTGACCAGGTGAGACCATCATCTTTTGAGGTCACATACAATCCCCACCATTCTCGAGGATTTGGACCAACTTTATAAAATAAGATCAGTGGCCCATTTACTGGTTTGAATAGAACAGGATTCCAGCTAGGATATCTTGTTCCATCCTGTTGCATACCATTAGCTACTTCTTTTGGTACAGACCATTTTCCTGCTACTTTTCTGGATACCCAAATACCAACATCATTATTTTTTTCTTCTGTGCCACCAAACCAGGATGCAACAGGAATACCATTACTTATTTCAATAGTGGAAGCATGACACTGAGGTGTTAGTGCCTTATCTAATTCATAAATAAATTCCTCCGTAACAATTGGTTCGTGTTTTGATGTATTCTGATTTTGAGTGACTTTTGGTTTTTTGTCACAAGAAATCTGGAATAGTGCTATGACTAAAAAAAGTGTAAGATATTTCATGATTTATATTTTATTCAGATAATTTAAGGATTGGTTTTTTACTCATAACAAATTTCAGAACACCTCCATTTGCTATTTCATCGTGTTTTATCCATCTTCTCGCCAAAGGTTTATCATTAAGAAAAACTTCTTTAACATAAATATTTTTTTTAGAATAATTATTGGTTATTATTTTTAAAGTATCATCACCCATATCAATTTCCGCAGATTTAAATAATGGCGATCCAAGTTGATAAATATCTGTTCCAGCAATAGGGTAAATTCCTAAGGAACTAAAAATATACCATGCAGAGAGTGTGCCTGCATCATCATTTCCATCGATTCCCACATAGTCATCTTCATACTTGTTTTTTAAGATCCATCGTACCCATTTTTGGGTCAGATCAGGTCTTGCTGCATCATTGAATAAATAAACAGCATGAATATCCGGTTCATTTCCATGCCAGTAATAATTGTCAGGTATCCAGGTTGCCAGTTGTGGTTTTGATAATTCAAAAAAATCATTTAGTTCATGTACAAAATACTCTTTACTTTTAAATAAAGAGATCAATCCTTTGGTGTCAAAGGGAACTGCCCATCGCCATTGTAAAGCACTGCCTTCCACATAGCCTCTTGTATATTCTTCATCCCAGTCCGTATATGTAAGTTGTAATGGATCAAATTTTTCTACAAAATTCCCATCTGTTTTTCTGGATTGAAAATATTGCGTTTCAGGATTCCATACATTTTTATAATTCATGGATTGATTCTTAAAAAAAACATGATCTTCTTTATAGTTTAATTCTTTGGCTAAAAGGCCGATAGAATAATCTGCCCAGGCATATTCTAAGGTTTTTGCAACTGATTCATTTCCCAGGTCATCCGGGCAATAACCATATTTTAAATATCCTTCAATTCCTCTTCTTCCCGATGCTTCTGATCCTTTTTTTGTTGGTCCCAATGCAACTGCTTTCATTGTTTGATAAGCAAAATCAACATCAAAATCTCTAATTCCTTTTAGATAAGCTTCTGTTATGGTCATGTCAGCCGGAGACCCCAACATAGATCCGGTATAGCCGTTTCCGGAAGGCCATCTTGGTAAACTACCTCCTTGCTTTGCCATTTGAACTAAAGAGACCATCATATCCCTTTGTTCATTCTTTGCGATCAAATTAAACAGAGGATGTATGGTTCTAAAAGTATCCCATAAGGAAAGATCTGTATAATAGTTAAACCCTGATGCTCTGTGAATTTGATTGTCAAAGCCAATATAATTTCCATTGACATCATTAAAGAGTGTAGGCATTTGAAAACTTCTGTAAAGTGCACTGTAAAAGATGCGTTGTTCTTCTTTTGAACCTCTGTTTATTTTTATCAATGAAAGTTTATCTTCCCAACTTTGTTTTGCTTTTTCAACTATTTCATTAAATGATTGATCAGCAACTTCTATATTTAGATTTAATCTTGCATTTTCAATGCTTACATAGGAGATTCCAACTTTTACATTTATAACTGGGTCATTAAAACTTAAGTTTACGATCAGTTTATCACTAGTTGCAATTTTATTATTTTCTGTAAATTTTGTTCCATCCCAGATTCCAAAACCTTTAAATTTCTGATCAAATTTTGCAACAAAATAAACTTTTTGACCTTTATATCTTCCTGCAAAAGTACCAAAAGTTCTCACCGAACCTTCTATTAGATTTTGATCAGGATAAATAGTGATGTTTGCATTTTTTACACGCCGGTCTCCTGTAGAATTACTAATCTTTATCAGGATACTCTTGTTTGACTTTTCTTCAAAAGTATAACGATGTAATCCGGTTCTTTTTGTTGCAGTTAACTCTGAAAAAATGTTTTCTTTCTGGAATTTTACACTGTAGTATCCGGGAAAAGCAGTTTCATCTGCATGAGAAAAATGATGATAAAAATCTTTTTGATAATCTATTTCATTTGCCAGAGTAGAGGTAGGTGTAAATAGAAAGTGACCACCATCAGTGGCTCCGGTTCCTGCCAGCCGGGTATGGCTAAAGCCGAGCATTCTGTTATCACCATAATAATAACCGGAGGTGTTCAAAGCTTTTTTTTGAGGTATCAATATATTATTATCGGGGAATAATGAAATAGTTTCAGGACTCAACCGAACCATGCCAAAAGGAGCAGTTGCACCAGGGAAATTCATACCACAAACCCATGCAGGGAATCCACCGGTTCCTATAAAATTATTGACATATTTACCATATGAACCCGGTTTAAAGAACTCATTTTCATTGGCTGGAACAGGATTTACAATACTCGAATATTTTAACCAGACTCCTAATAAAATCAATAAAGAAATAGTAACAACACTCCCAAGAATAATTAGTGCTATTTTTAGTATTTTTTTCAATAAAGATGTCATATAGGATTAATTTTTTGGTATATATTTTTTAAAGAATTTATCCATATAATATTGACAATATTTATTCACCTTCACACTGATATCCATTGTGTGAGGCCAGCCTTTCAATTTGTGATAATAGGATATGGCTCCCGATTTTCTGATCTTTTTATCTAAATTATCTGATTGGGTATATGGAACCAGTTCATCCAGAGTTCCCTGAAAGGTTAGGGTAGGGGGAATACTTTTTGAAATAAAACTCACAGGAGAAGCAACCTTATATAATTCAGGAGCTTCCTCAAAACTTTTTCCAATTAAATATTGAACAGAAGAAGTATTTTTGGCGTATTCTGTTGTAAGATCTGATGGACCATATAAATTAACAACTCCTTTGATATTTAATTCAGGTTTTGAATAGGCTGCCATCATTGCCAGATGCCCACCAGCTGAACCACCTACCAAAACTATTTTATTTTTATCAATATGATATTTATCTGCATTATTCTTTAACCAGATGATAGCAGCTGTCACATCATCCAGCTGTGCTGGGTATTTTGCAATATTTGTTAGGCGATATTGAATGGTCGCTGTTATATACCCCTTTTTAGCATAAGAAATTAAATAGGGCCAGTAATCATGTTTATCCCCTTTTTTCCATGCGCCACCATGAATAAATATAATAAGTGGTGTTGGCTTTGAAATATTTTTTTTATGATAGATGTCGATCTTTAAATTGGTAGTATCAACAGTTTTGTAGATAACATCTTTGTATTCCTTTATATTTTCAGGTAAGGGAAAATCAGTTTCAATAAGCTTTAATCTACCTAGGGCATAAGATATTTTTAAGGTGAAATTATTAAAATATCCATTGGGTTTTTCAGGAGCTTGTTGTTGTGAGTTTCCAAGAACAGGACTTAAAATCAATAAAACTAAAAAAAGTATTTTTTTCATTTCTCTTTAAAGATATCAAATAATTATTTTCAATCCATGAAATTCTGTAATAATCAGATTTTAAAGGATTAGAACAAATATAAATTAGTTGTTTTGGGTGTCTTTTTTCAAAATTAATGCTGCAGCTCCAAGGCTTCCAGCATTATTACCAGGTTGGGCGCCAACAAGTTTGGTGCTATGCCCGCAACTAGGCATCATACAGCCAAAGGCATATTTACTGATCAAATCAATATAAAACTGTCCAGCATCAGAAATTCCTCCACCAATAACAACTTTTTGTGGAGAAAAGGTATTTATAAACGATGCAATTCCATGTCCGAGATAATTGGTGTGATCGTTCAGACAAAGTACGGCATTTTCTTCATTTTCTTTAAATTTCTTAATAATATAATGTCCGTCAAGGTCTTTTATAGCTTTTCCAGATCGTAAAGAATAGTCCTTTATCAAAGCAGTAGTTGAAGCATATACTTCAAGGCATCCTTTTCCCCCACAGTTACAATCTGGCCCGTTATGCTCTACAACAACATGTCCTAATTCGGTTCCTCTGTTCTCATAACCACCATACAAAGCACCATCAATAATAACAGCTCCACCAATTCCAGTTCCAATGGTAAGAAAAACCACATCAGTACAATCTTTTGCAGCACCAAAATAAAACTCTCCAAGTCCCATCAAATTGGCGTCATTATCCACCAAAACAGGCAAGTTAAATATTTTACTATAATAACCTGAAAGGTCAATATTCTCCCATCCGTCAAGGTTTTCTGAGCCGCCAAGAATTACGCCATTCTGAACAATTCCTGGAGTTCCCATTCCAATTCCATCAACGGTAATCTGTTCACTTTCTGCTTTTACAAGAGCTATCTTGATAATTTTTTCAATGGTATCTAAGATGGTGTTTTTAGATGCTGAAAATCCAATAGGGAGCTTGTCTTTAAAAATAATCTCTCCATTTTCAGAAACCAGGGCAGCTTTCACAAAAGTTCCTCCCAGATCAATACCAATTGCGTAAATATTTTTTTTATCCATTTAATTAAAATTTATAACTTCACCTGTTTCTGAAGATTTATATGCAGCCTCTACTATGTCAAGAACTATTTGTCCTTCTGATAATCCGGGGCTTGGTTGTTTTCTTGTTTTGATACATTCTATAAAATACTCCATTTGTTTTGTATAAATCACCTGATCGCAGTGGTCTTCACGTTCGGGTAACTTAGGAACTATTTTTTCAAAAGAATTTTCTCCAGTAGTCATTTTTAAATAGGTTGGAAATAGATTTCCGTATCCTTTTGTACCCCAAATTCCGGAACCTGCTTCTGGTCCATCCATATGTGGATGCCACCAGCCACTTTCAATAATGCTTTCTGTTCCGTTATCCCAGGTAATCACAATTATTCCTGTGTCATCTACATCATAATCACCAAAATGTGTAGAAATTCTGGCATAAACTTTGGCCGGTTTTGGATCACTAAGAATATATCTTATTGTATCAATAGCGTGTACCCCCATATCTGCTAAAGCACCACCACCAGCCAATGTTTTTTTTGTAAACCATCCGGAAGGCCCCCAGTTTTCGTGAACACCATAACCTTTGGTTTTAAATATTTTGCCCAATTTACCGGATTGTACGATATCTTTTAAATAATTTGTATCTATATCAAAACGCCACATATGCCCCACCATCACCAGTTGATCATATTTTTTTGCAGCATCTGCAATCTGTCTGCCTTCATCGGCACTTATTCCCATTGGTTTTTCAAGAAAGACATCTTTTCCGCTTTTTAAAAACTCAATAGCATAAGGGGCATGAAATTGGTTTGGAGTCCCAATGATCACAGCATCTATATCATCTCTTTCAATAATATCTGATATTTCAGTATAGGTATCCTTGATGTTATATTTCTTAGCAAATTCTTTTGCCTCATCCATTTCTTTTGCAACTACCGCAACAATTTCAGCATCACGAATTGTTTGAATTCCTCTTGCGTGAAAATCAGCGATATAACCAGCTCCGATAAGTGCAATTTTTATAGTGCTCATAAAATATTTTAATTATAATTCATCAATATTATCATAGATCTTTTTAATTGCGCCTGCAATTAAATCCATATCTGCTTTTGTCCCCATCAAAACTTTGTGGTGAATACAAACTGATTCTTCAAAGTATATTTTATCACATACCGGTAATGTAAATCTGGTTGGATCTATTTCTGCCCAATAAGTATCATTCAGCTTATGACGTGCTGGTTTTGTATGTGGAACATATAAAGAACATTTGTTTAGGGGCTCGTAACTAGCGTCAACTCCGATACCTATTTCAGCTTCTAGAGCAGCTCTGAATTTTTCAATACTCAGTCCTTTAAAACCCTCTTTCTTGAATCTGAAAGCAAAATTAAAATATGCTTTTTTCGTTTCTCTGACATCTCTTTTTATTGGGGTAATTCCAGGAATATCAGCCAGCAAAGAATTTAAGTAATCACCATTGCTATCTCTATTTGCATTTTGTGCGGGCAATCTTTTTAATCCTTCAATTAAAATTGCAGCCTGAAATTCTGTTATTCTTTGGTTTCCGGACTGTATAAAGTTACCATCATCTCCATATTGCCCAGCTCCTTTATCAACATCTGTATATTCATCTCCTTCGGGTCTTCTGCCACAGTTTCTAAGTGCGTCTAATTTTTCTGCTACTTCTTTATTATTCGTTGTCATCGAGCCACCTTCACCTGCTGTTAAGTGTTTAGATAATTGGTAACTAAAGCTTCCGACATCACCAATACTTCCTGCTTTTTTACCATTCCATTCTCCACCATGTTTGTGCGCACAGTCTTCAATGACAACCAGGTTGTGTTTTTTAGCAATTTCCATTACGGCATCCATATCAGCAAATGCACCGTATAAATGTACCGGCATGATTGCTTTTGTTCTGGGGGTAATTGCTTTTTCAATTTCTTTAGGATCAATACACCATGTATCTTCACAAACATCTACCATGATTGGTGTTGCATTTACATCAATTATAGTTGCTGCAGTTGCCTGCCAGGTGAGACCGGGTAAAATTACTTCGTCACCAACACCAACCCCCAAAGCTTCTAGTGCCAATTGTAAGGTTACGGTTCCGTTCACAGTACAAACTGCGTATTTAGTTCCAGTAAATTCAGCAAACAATTTATTGAATTCTGTTTCTTTTGGTCCGTTATAAGACCAAATACCACTGTTCAAAACCTCTAAAAGAGCTTTTTCTTCTTCTTTACCCCAAACAGGCCATGCAGGCCAGGGGTTCTCTTTTGCATTCTTTACAGGTGTTCCTCCGTTAATCGCTAATTTTGTCATTTGCAATAGTATTTAATTGTGTTTGATCTTTTTTTATGCTAAGTTCCAGCCTTCCACTTTTACTTCCGCTTCAATAGTTGATTTACAGGTTACAGTTACTGTTCTTTTTTCACCAGCCAATAAACTAATAAAGTTGTCTTCCCAAAAAATAGGAAGAATGATTTCTCCGGTACTTTTTTCAACCAATTTTAGGTTGATTAAAAATGCTATTTTATCACCGTTATTTTCTAATGCAATCGTAAATTTTTGTTCATCATCTAAATTCTCATACTCTGTGTTTATATCCAAATTTACTTTAGGCAATTCGTTTAGCAATGTTAAGTCGGCATAATCTTTACTTGGTGTGTGATAGCCAAACTCACCAAGATCTGCCTCATAGTCTAAGATTTCTTCCTTTGTGGAAAGCCAGTAAAAATTACTACTAAGCTCTTTTTTATCTATATCAAGTAAACGAAGATCTAGGAAATATGTACTTGTTAGATTTTCTATTTCTCCCAGTTCAAAAATAGATTTAGAAGAATCTTTTAAAGCATCTGTTGTAATATTTTTTTCTAAAAGTAAGTTTGATTCAATATCGTACACATGTATTTGTGCTTGTAAACTTTCTACATCATATAAAAAATCATTGATCAAATAAATCTGATTATTTCCATAATTGTAAATCAAACTCAATGGTAAACATGCTTTTTGAGTTCCGTAAAAAGCTCCTGTCGGGTTTAAATAATAATCATACAATTGCCAGTACATTTTTGGCCAGGCAGCATTCAGCATCCATTGAATGACTCCGGTTGATCTTTTTTTATAAACCTGAAAAGCCTCAAACATCGGACGCATCAGCTCATAATTCATTGCTTGAGATTTTTTATCAAAATCTTCTAAAGAAGTTGCTTTTCCATAACGTTCTGTAATTGCTTCTGTAAAACGAGTCAAATCAGCAAACTCATATCTTCCACAGTGGAAATCCCAGACATCATTCATTGGCCAAAGTTTGTCTTCAGGAATCATCTTTTTTAAACTGTCTATTTGAGGAGCCTGTGCACCGGGACCAGTTTCTGTATTAAATCCGTAAGCACCACCAAGATGTGTATTGGTAAACCAGTAAACAGGAGCGGTATATGCATATGGTCCCAGCATTTTAACGCCTGATGACCCGCTAATTTCACTAACTACATCATATGTTCCTATCACATGCTGGTCAGAACCTATTCCTCCAGTGGAATTCAAATAAGGTCGTAAAGGATCATATTTTTCAAATGTTTCTATATATTTTTTTTCTAAAGAAACAATAGGAACTTTATCACTGGCCATGGTCCAAACAAAAATACTTGGATGGTTACGCAACCAAATCACCTGTTCCTCCCAGGCTTTACTAATATGATCTATATGCTCTGGCAAATATACGCCACCATAGCGTTCATCTACAGGTACTCCAAGGTGATGTTCATGCTCCCA
>VAPK010371918.1_pt1 | contig 11216 bp, 9 predicted proteins | sample 3395031 | NCBI WGS metagenome assembly VAPK01 (sample SAMN08290443, study PRJNA428436) | hydrothermal vent metagenome | isolation source: Deep-sea hydrothermal vent chimney 1 | place: Pacific Ocean: Juan De Fuca Ridge
ATTCCGGCTAACCCCATGCCGGAATGACGGAGCTTAATAGTTATAATTTGCTGATACTAGCTACTTCCTTTCCTATGCCAAAGTACTTCTTCACCATTCTCTACTCGCGCCAATACGCGGGCCATTACAAACAGCAAATCAGATAGTCGATTCAAGTAGGCGAGCGAGGACGGGTTGATTTTCTCATCTCTGCTCAGGCTTATGACGCGGCGTTCGGTGCGGCGACAAACGCTGCGTGCGAGATGACAATGTGAAGTGGCATATCCTCCTGCAGGTAAAATAAATTCTTTCAAGGCAGGCAGATCCGCATTGAGTTCATCAAGCAGACTCTCCAGTTGTTTGACGTCACTATCCTGCGTGATTGTATAACCCGGTATGCTGAACTCCCCGCCCAGATCAAACAGCTTGTGCTGAATACGTTCAAGGCTGGTGCAAATAGTTTCCGGCAGTTTATGAGCGAGTAACATACCGATAATGCTGTTGAGTTCATCCAGCGTACCAATGGCTTCAATACGGATGCTGTCTTTATAAACTCGGCTACCATCTCCGAGGCCGGTTTCGCCTTTGTCGCCAGTACGGGTATAAATTTTTGATAAACGATGGCCCATAGTTTTAACTCTCAGTTAGTTGGTAGATAACGGGCAGCTCAATATGCTGGTTATTGCGCTGCAAGTAATCTTGCTCCCAGTGTAGTTGATCCAGTTGTCGCAGGGCATCTTCGGCGGCGATGTCGAGAATGGCAAAGCCAGAGCTTTTAACGATGCGGACATTGTTTATTTTCCCCTGCCGGTTGATAGCAAAGCCGAGAATTACAGCACCCTGAATATTCTTTCGTCGCGCCAGGCGTGGATAGTAAAAATACTGTTTCAGATCCTGCTGCAGGCGGCTGATGACGCGGCTCAGGTTAATTCGTGAAGTCGAATTTTTTGCTAGCTTACGGTTGATTGTGGGGGATAGCGGGAAGATTGTGGTTGTTTTTTTAGCCCTTGCAGTTTTCGCGAGTTCTATTTGCGCTATTTTAGCGGTGGCCTTTGGTTTAACGATGCTTTGCCGGGCTTTAGCGGGCTTTGTCCTCATGCGTGCAGGCTTGGGATCGGGCCTGGAAATAGCTGTTGTTGCCAGCTTTAAAACGAGGCGAGGCGTTTCCAATGTTGTTTTGGCCGGGCGGTATTGCAGATGAATAGCAAGATCAGCAAGCGGCAAGGTGGGCCGGGTTGTTGTCGGTTGTAAGTGGTGCCATATTGCCAGCCCTAGCAGATGAATGCTCAGGGATAGCCCCAGCATGAGTGCCAGTGGGCTACGCGCAGAAGCACTTGCCAGTTTATGCCTGTGGCTAGCCGCCCACAGCCTGGCATGGCTGTGAGCGTTCATCGTTGACTGGCGCTATTTTGCAGGCACATAGCGGATGCCAACATAAAGGGAACGTCCCGGTGTGTTGTAGCTTTTCACCAGCTGGTAGTCGGCATCAAACAGATTTTCCAGCCGGGCTTCAAGCCAGGTGCCCTTGCGTACCCGGTAACGGCCGGACAGATTGACCAGGCTGTAGGCGTCGAGGTTTACGTTACCGTAGTCTTTGCGCTGCGAGGCATAAATCCATTCCGCATTGATGCTGCCATTTTTATTCAAATGACGTTGCAGTTGCATGGATAATTTCTGTCGTGGACGGCGTAATAAATCAGATTTGTTGCTGCCATCAATGGCTTTTTGTAACGTGAGGCGACTGAGCAGAGTCCATGCGTTGAGGTTCAGATCGTGTTCAACCTCCAGTCCGTCAATTTGCGCATTGCCAATATTGGTGGCCTCATACGTGTAAAGCGCGATGTTCACGCTCTGGATCATATCGCTGATACGAGTGTGATAGGCGTTGATGCGCAGCTGCTGTTGCGGGCTCGGCTGATAGCGTAGTCCCAGCTCAGTGGTGGTTGATTTTTCTGGATTCAGGTTCGAATTGCCGTAATTGGGATAGTACAGTTCATTGATGGTGGGTGCGCGAAAGGCCGTGCCATAGGAGGCCAGTAATCGCAGCTTGCCTGATACATCACGCGCCCAGGCTATTTGCCCCGTGTTGTTACTGCCAAAGAGCGCATGCTCATCGAGCCGTGCACTCAATGAAATATCATTGCCGCTAACACTGCTCTGAAAAATAGCAAAGGCGGCATTATCGGTAATGGACTGATTAAAGCGACTACTGCTGCCGCTGATCGAGACATTGCTGGCTCGGTCGGTATAGGTGCTCAGTCCAAGGCTCAGCAGGTTGTTCTGATTCAGTATCAGATCATGCTGCCAGTCGGCCATCAGGCGTTCGCTTTTTATTCTCGAAATGGATGAGCTGGTATTTTTGCTGTCATCAGTGGCCAGACCCGCGCTCAGAGTTTGGCTCCAGATGGAGGTGGTTTGGGTCTTCAGGCGTAGGTCCAGGGTGCCGTTGCTATTATCGCTGACGCCATAGCCACCGCCATAGGGGTCGTATTCAACCTTGCTTTTGCTGTACCAGCCGCTGATTTTCAGGCTGGTTTTCGCGGCCAGTGGAAACAGAATATTGCCGCTGAGGCTTTGGTTGCGATAGCCATCCTTATCTGAATTGTAGGAACTGCTTTTCTTATTGGTGCGGGAAAAGCCTTCGCTACTTCTGCCGGTGGCATTGAGGCTATATTTGATTTTATCACCACCGCCGATACCGGCTTCAACCAGACCGGTTTTGTAGGCGCCGCCCATGATGCGCAGGCTGGCAGTTTTATTGTTACGGGTGAAAATTTGAATCACACCGCCAATAGCATCCGAACCATATTGTGCCGCCCGTGGGCCACGTACGATTTCAATTCGTTCGATATCGCTGGTATTCAGGTGCTGCCAGGCAAAGGTGCCGGTGGTGGCCGAACTGGCACGTACTCCATCGATTAAAACCAAAGTCTGATTGGAGTTGGTACCGCGCATGAATAGACTGGTGCTGGCGCCGGGACCGCCATTGCGGGCGATATCGATGCCGGACTGCAGACGCAACAGGTCGATCACGTCGCTAGCCTGACTCTGTTCGATATCGGCCCGGGTAATCACGCTGACTGAGGCCAGGGAGTCGTCAACGGTCTCGGCGGTGCGTGTGGCAGTGACGATCACGGCATTCTGTTCTTGCGCCTGCAAGGGCAATGAGAGCAGTGATAGTAGTGCTGTGGCGATGATAGTATTAACAAAAGGGCGCAACGGATGTGTTGCTGAACAGGTGTTTTTCATTATGATTCCTCGGTAAACGCTCACCCGCGTATAGAATGACACGTGTGTAGAGGAATCCACTGGGCGCAGTAAGACTGGCCCGTGTTTGCCCTCCGCAACACAGTGAAGGTTTCAGGCCGGTCTCCGGGCTCACAAGTGGAGTTTTTACAGCTGACTCCGATGAATCCGCCTTCCCATCCGTTACTGACAGACAGTGGCATGAAGGACCATCTTGTACTTGCTTACCGTTGCGGGGGCAGCGCCGGAATTGTGCTATCGTTAAGGATAAGACGCACCGGCTTCCCGTTTCACTTCAATATTGTTGAAGCACCTGAAACTAAAGCAGGCTACTTTATGCGCGGCAGGTGATGCTGTCAAATCCGGTTTTTTTGAAGCGATGGGCACAGCTTTCGGTAAAAAAGGGGGGGATATTGGTTGAAATTATCGACTAGCGCACTTTAATATACTTGAGTTGCGGCATTTGCGGCCGATAAATCGGCTGAAAAACAGGAGGTTTGTCTGGATCTACGGATTCGGGCTAGACAAGGGATGAATGTTCGATAGAAACATGCAAAAAATTATTGTTCTCAATTCAAAAGGTGGCTGTGGTAAAACCACGATTGCTACCAACCTGGCGAGCCTGTATGCACAGCAGGGATTTGTCACTGCGCTGATGGATTATGATCCTCAGGGTTCCAGTATGCGTTGGCTGAGCCTGCGGCCACAGGATAATAAAAAAATATTCGGTGTACAGGCTCATCGTCAGCCGGGTTCTGCGCAGACCCGGGCGTTTCAGTTACGCCTGCCGCATAGTACTGAACGGGTGGTCATCGATGCACCGGCAGGTATTAACGGACAGGCGCTGGTGGACTTTGTTTGTCAGGTCGATGTGTTGCTTATTCCGGTCTTGCCTTCACCTATAGATATCCACGCGGCAACTACGTTTATTAAAGATCTGTTGCTAGTCGGAAAAATACGTAGTCACGGTGTGCGAGTAGGCGTGCTGGCGAATCGCATGCGCAAAAACACACGGGTTTACCAGTCGCTGGAAAAATTTCTCGCTAGCCTGAATCTGCCCTTTATTGCCAGCCTGCGCGATACCCAGCATTATGTGCATGCGGCAGAACGGGGTATTGGCGTACATGAGTTATGGGACAAGCGTGCCGAAAAGGATCGCCAGCAGTGGCAGCAGATCATGGTCTGGCTGGAAGATAATCGGGCGATGATAGCCGCCCAGCAGCGGCATGTTCCTTAGATATAAGTGGCTAGTGGTTAGGCTGAGTGAAACGAAGCACAACATTCTCTCATTCCCTCGCGGGAGCGTGGGAACCAGAAAAACGCATAGTTATATGCTGATAAAGTATGTATGCCGCTCATGCTTAAAACAGCGAATTCGGTGTTGATAAAGTTCGCTTAGAATATCTTCCTGAAATAACTCAGCGGTACTTCCCTGACGGGTTTTTCCATCCTTAAAAATCATCAGCACATGGTCGCAGTAGTGTGCGCTGAGGTTGATGTCATGCATTACCATCAACAGGGATTTATTTTTTTTCTGAACCGTTGAGTTCAATAGCTGCAGAATGGTTTGTTGGTGGTGTAGGTCAAGATGATTGACCGGTTCGTCCAGCAGTAGCAGATCCGGATCCTGCAATAGTACGGTGGCAATACCCAGGCGGCGGCGTTCACCGCCGGACAGGGTGGTTACCTGTCGTTGTTCGTAGTGATCCAGGTCAACGGCGGCTAGCAGCTCACGGGCCTTGTCCTTATCCTCCGCTGATTCCCATTGCCAGGCGCGAAGGTGGGGATGGCGACCGGTGAGAACGGTTTCCATGACCGTGCCCGGGAACAATTCGTGCTGATCCTGAAACAGCAGCCCCAGCTTCAGGGCAATTTCGCGGCGTGACTTCTGTTGCAGCACCTGATCGTTGAGATAGATTTGGCCCTGCTGTGCAGGCAGGAGACCGGCCAGAGTTTGTAACAGGGTGGTCTTGCCCGCACCGTTCATTCCCAGCACTGCCCAGCGCTGTCCATACCGAATATCCAGTGTCAGATTTTCAATCAGGTGGCGCTCACCGGCTTCGATAAACAGGTTTTCACAGCGCAGCAGGGATGGACCGACCATTAGCGGCGTTGACCTTTCTGCAATAAATAGAGAAATAGCGGGATGCCGAGCAGGGCGGTAATGATTCCCACCGGCAGTTGCTGGGGTGCCAGCGCGGTGCGCGCGAGGGTATCGGCAATCAGCAGCAGAATGCCGCCGCAAAGTGAGGCGGCCGGGATCAGGATGCGGTGATCCGTGTAGCCCATCAGGCGCACCAGATGCGGGATGACCAGGCCGACAAAGCCGATGCTGCCGGCCTGGCTAACGGCGCTGGCGGTCAGGAGTGAGGCGATCACAAACAGGCCAAGTTGCACGCGTCGGGTGTCCACTCCCAGCGCGCCGGCCAGTTGTTCTCCTCGAATCAGGACGTTAAGGCTGCGGGCGAGAGGCAGGCTGACGAGCAGGCCGAGCACAAAGACCAGGCCCAGCAGCCAAGGATTGCTGGCATAGCTTAGATCGCCCATCAACCAGAACAGCATGCTCCTGAGCTGGCGCTCCGGACTGACAACCAGAATAAAGCTAATTAGGGCGCCCCAGCCGGCTGCGAGTACCACTCCGGTAAGCAGTAGGCGTAGAGGTGTCCATGTTTCTGCGCGGTTGTAACGCGCTAGTCCGAACACCAGGGTCACGGCCAGCAGGGCACCAACAAAGGCACTGCTATCGAGCAAAAAGCCAGATGCTCCGGCCAACATGGCCAGTAACGCGGCCAGCGCCGCACCGCCGGAGATACCGAGAATATAGGGATCGGCCAGGGGGTTGCGCACCAGGACCTGCATCAATACGCCCGCCTGAGCCAGCAGAGCGCCGGTAAAAAATGCGCTGAGAGTGCGCGGCAGACGCAGTTCGAGGATCAGTTGTCGATCCAGTCCCTGACCGTTGCCCTGTAGAATCGACAGCAGACTGCTGAGGCTAACGGCAACACTGCCCTGGGTCAGAGACAGGGCCAGGCTGGCCAGGGCGAGAATCAGTAGCAGCGGAAGAAAATAACGGGGCGGGCACATGGCTATTCATCAGGGAGCCAGGTTGATGATATCGTGTCCTTTGAGACTGAGTATTGGCCAGCCTCGGGCGGCGGCGTGATCGGCCAAAGTTTCATCAGGATCCACCGCGACCGGATGGCTGACGCGTTCCAGCAGAGGCAGATCGTTGTGGGAGTCGCTGTAGAACCAGCTTTCAGCCAGGTTCTGGCCCTGTTGTTTGAGCCATTGTTCCAGTCGTGTCACCTTGCCCTCGCGGAAACAGGGAGTTCCTTCGACTTTGCCGGTATAACGTTCATTTTTAATTTCGGCATCCGTGGCGATAATATCGTCTACCCCTAGTTCCTGCGCGATAGGCGCGGTAATAAAAAGGTTGGTGGCCGTAATAATGAGCAGAAAATCGCCATTCTTGCGGTGTTTTTCCAGTAACTGTCGAGCCGCAGGGGTAATGCGTGGGCGGATGATGCTATCCATGAACTTTTCATGCAGGATTGCCAGTTCCTCCATGCTGCGCATGCTCAGTGGTTGCAGACTAAAGGTCAGGAACTCGAAAATATCCAGCACGCCGGTCTTGTATTCCTCATAAAACCGTTGATTTTCAATTTCATAGGACTTGGCATCAACCAGCCCCTGGTCACACAGAAAGCGCCCCCAGAGGTAGTCACTATCACCATCGAGGAGGGTGTTATCAAGGTCAAATATCGCCAGTGTCACGATTATTCTCTATGCTTAACAAAAGGATGGGCATGATAACGCAATTTTGTCCGGTATGGGTGTAAGTAAGTGCTGACCTTGTTTAATTAAGTCGTGTGAAAACATACGCAGTTTTTATAAGGCTGAAGACGTATGTATTTGCTGCATTCACGGCAGTATGAAACAATCTGGATACAAGTTGAAGGACAGAACGCAAGTGATTGATACAGAAGGATACAGATCCAACGTTGGAATTATACTTTGTAACCCTTACGGACAGCTATTCTGGGCACGTCGTATAGGTGAGGACGCCTGGCAGTTTCCACAGGGTGGTATCCGCTATAATGAATCACCAGAACAGGCGTTATATCGGGAGCTGGAAGAGGAAGTGGGACTGAACGCTAACGATGTTGAGTTAGTGGGCTGTACCCACGGCTGGCTTCGTTATCAGTTGCCCCAACATATGCGCCGTCATAGTCGTGGCAATCGTTTTATTGGTCAGAAACAGATCTGGTTTTTGCTCAAATTGATAGGCAGTGAAGCAAGAGTGAGTTTGAATACCTCGAAAGAGCCGGAATTCGATCGCTGGCGCTGGGTATCACCAGAGGTTACGGTAAATGAAGTAATTGACTTCAAGCGCGCGGTTTATCTGCAGGCGCTGGAAGAACTTATGCCTATGATTAATTGCCCATCGCTGTTCATCGCTCATCGTTGATACAGGTTGGTGCTTATCCCAGGAGATTTGATGCCTCTGTTAGCAGAGTATATTCATGCTTGAAACCCTAAGAAGACTCGTACAGGAAGTCAATCAGGCGCGTAACCTTGATCACGCCTTATCGATCATCGTTCATAGCGTAAAGACTATTATGAAAGTAGGTGTTTGCTCGGTGTATCTGCGTGATAGCTCCGGTGCTTTTATGCTGATGGCTACCGATGGCTTGCTCGAAAAGGCGGTGGGCAAGGTGCGTTTGCAGGAAGGTGAAGGTCTAATCAGTCTGGTTGCCACGCGTGCCGAGCCTATCAATCTTCGTAGTGCGCTGGCTCATCCTAGTTATCATTATTTTCCCGAAACCGGCGAAGAGTCCTACCATGCATTTCTGGGGGTGCCGATCATTCATCATCGTCAGGTAGTGGGTGTGTTGGTGGTGCAGGATCATGCCGCGCAGAGTTTCAATGAGGAAAGCGAAACCTTCATGATCACGGTTGCTGCGCAACTGGCTGGTGCCATTGCGCATGCGGTAATTAGCGGTGATGTCAAAGGTCTGAATGAGATTGATCGCGCGATACTCGATTCACGTCCGATAGCAGGATTACCGGGTGCAGCAGGTGTGGCTATAGGTACAGCCAGGGTGGTGTATCCGTTGGCGGATATTTCCGCCGTACCCGATCGGCAGATTGAGGATATTCCGGCCGAGCTAGACAAATTTGAGAAAGCGCTGGCCGCTGTACGTCAGGAATTGCGGATCATGTCTCGGCGGCTTGAGGATAAACTGCCGTCACAGGAACACGCCTTGTTTGATGCCTATCTCCTGATGCTGGATAGTGACTCCATTACCAACGGCATTCGTGCGGGTATCGAGCGGGGCAACTGGGCTGCCGGTGCCCTGCGTGATGTAATTCAGGAGCATGAGCAGATCTTCCGTGAGATGGAAGACAGTTACATGCGTGAACGTGGTGACGATGTGCGTGACCTGGGTCGGCGCATCCTCATGCATCTGCAACAGGATACCCAGGCGGATACGGATTTTAGCGACAACACCATTCTGGTCAGTGAGGAAGTGACGCCGTCGATGTTGGCTGACATGCCGATGGATCGGATTGCCGGGGTGGTCTCGGTACGCGGCTCACGCACATCCCATGTGGCTATTTTGGCGCGCGCGCTGGGCTTGCCCACGGTTATGGGGACGGCGGATTTGCCGGTGCGGTATATCGATGGTCGGCAGGTGATCGTCGATGGCTACAGCGGCCGGGTCTATATTGATCCGTCTGAAACTGTGTGCCGGGAATACCGCGAGTTGCTGAATCAGGAGCAGGAACTTTCGGCAGAACTGCAGGCCTTGAATGGTCTGCCTTCAGAAACCCTCGACGGTAACAAGATTCATCTATATGTCAATACGGGTTTGCTGGCTGACATGTCGCCGACCCAGGAAAGCGGGGCGGAAGGCATCGGACTTTATCGCACCGAGTTTCCCTTCATGATTCGTCAGCGTTTTCCCGGTGAGGAAGAACAACGCACGATTTACCGTCAGGTACTGGGGTCCTTTGCTCCCGATCCGGTTGTCCTGCGTACTCTGGATGTGGGCGGTGACAAGGCTTTACCCTATTTTCCCATCAATGAGGAAAACCCTTTTCTGGGCTGGCGTGGTATTCGCATCACCCTTGATCATCCGGAAATTTTTCTGGTACAGATCCGCGCCATGCTGCGCGCCAGTACTGGCTTTAATAACCTGAATATTCTTCTGCCGATGATCAGTGATGTATCGGAACTGACCGATGCGCTGGGCTTGATTCATCAGGCCTACGGTGAGTTGCTAGAAGAAGGTGAGAATATTGAAATGCCCCGCGTAGGGGTGATGATCGAAGTACCTTCGGCCGTCTATCAGGCCGGTAGTCTGGCGCGGCGGGTAGATTATCTTTCCATCGGTACCAACGATCTCACCCAGTACCTGCTGGCGGTGGATCGGAATAATCCGCGGGTTGCCGAACTCTATGATTCTCTGCATCCGGCCGTTATTCGGGCCATGATGCAAGTAGTGGAAAGTGCCCGGATTTATGGCAAGCCGGTCAGCGTCTGTGGTGAGATGGCGGGTGATCCTGCCGCTGTTATTTTGCTGGTGGGCATGGGTATTGAAAGCCTGAGCATGAGCGTCGCCAGTTTGCCAAGGGTTAAATGGGTGGTGCGAAACCTCAGTACGGAGCGGGCCACCGAGATTCTGAGCGAAGTGCTGGTGATGGAAGATGTGCACCGCATTCGTGCCTACCTGCATGAGCAATTGGAACAAGCGGGTCTTGGGGGGCTGATACGTGCGGGTAAATAGGGATTTAGATACAAGAGACAAGATACAAAAGTATTGTAGGGTGGGCACAACCCCCGAGCTTACCTTGCCGGGTTTAATTCCCCAATAGGCAAAAATCCTGATCTGTGATGGCACACCTAAAAGCACATAATATCGAACCGGATCGTCATCTCAGCCTGCATCAGTTGATGCAGATGCTGGTCGGGGACGGCCGCCTGGATCAACATCAGGTGGATTCTTTTGTCGCCCCAGGACGCAGCACCCGGCTGGATATTCATCCCCTGGTGATCATTGCCGAACGTGAATGGCCCGACAAACAGACGGCTGGCCAGGTGTTGACACTGGATGTTTTGCTTCAGTGGTTGGCGGGGCAAAGTGGCCTGCCTTTTTTTCGCATCGATCCCCTCAAGGTCGACGTCACCGCCGTCACCGCCGTGACTTCCTCGGCCTATGCCAGTCGCCACCGGATTCTGCCAGTGGAAGTCAATCAGCGGGAAGTAGTGATTGCCACAGCCGCGCCCTATGTGCGCAGTTGGGAGGCGGAACTGGCGCATGTGACCGGCCTGGAAATCAAACGGGTGCTGGCCAGCCCGCTGGATATCAACCGCTATCTGGATGAGTTTTATTCACTCAGCCACTCTATTCAGCGTGCGACCTCGGGCAAGGGCGACAATATTCCCGGCATCTCCAATCTGGAACAGCTGGTCGAGCTGGGCAAGAGCGGGCGGCTGGATGCCAACGATCATGACGTGGTGCAGATTGTGGACTGGCTACTGCAATACGCCTTTGACCAGCGCGCCAGTGATATTCACATGGAACCCCGGCGCGAGAAGGGTAATATTCGTTTTCGTATCGACGGCGTGTTGCACCTTGTGAATGAAATGCCGAGTCCGGTAATGACCGCCGTCTCCAGTCGCATCAAGGTGCTGGGGCGCATGGATGTGGTGGAAAAACGCCGTCCCCAGGACGGGCGCATCAAGACCCGAATGCCTGACGGTCATGAAATCGAACTACGTCTGTCCACCATGCCCACCGCCTTTGGCGAGAAGTTGGTACTGCGGATTTTTGACCCCGACGTGCTGGTAAAAGATTTTTCCGCACTGGGCTTTAGCGAACGCGATATCAAAGGTTGGAAGCAGATGATCGCTCAGCCGCATGGCATTGTGCTGGTGACCGGGCCGACCGGTTCGGGCAAAACCACTTCTCTTTATTCCAGCCTTC
>VAPK010454911.1_pt1 | contig 11216 bp, 12 predicted proteins | sample 3395031 | NCBI WGS metagenome assembly VAPK01 (sample SAMN08290443, study PRJNA428436) | hydrothermal vent metagenome | isolation source: Deep-sea hydrothermal vent chimney 1 | place: Pacific Ocean: Juan De Fuca Ridge
CAAGCATTGCGGTACCAGCCTGCTGCAGGATCTGGCTCTTGGTGAAGTTGACCATCTCTTCGGCCATATCGGTGTCACGAATACGTGACTCCGAAGCCTGCAGGTTCTCACTGGTCACCTGGAGGTTACGTACCGTGGACTCCAAACGATTCTGGGTAGCACCCAGACCGCCACGAGACTTCGAAACACTGGCAATGGCGGTATCGATGGCCTCAATGGAGATCCGAGCGTTGGCGTGGGTGTCGACCGTGAGTGCGTTGATCGGTGAGGCATCAACACCGACGCTAGCGGTGGTGAGAATACCAACGGTGACGGTGATCTGGTTGCCAGCATTGCCTTCGGAGCCAACCTGGAAGTTCAGGGGAGTGGCGTTGAAGATTGCTGCGCCACCGAAGGTGGTGTCACTGCCGATTCGACCGATCTCCGATACCAGAGCATCGATCTCGGACTTGATAGCGGTACGGGCGGCAACGTCGTTGGTGTCGTTAGCCGCCTGAACGGCCAGGTCACGCATGCGGTTAAGCATGGTGTGAACCTCACCGAAGGCACCCTCAGCGGTTTGCACCAAAGAGATACCGTCTTGGGAGTTACGAGCAGCCTGCTTGAGACCACTCACTTCAGCCCGCAGTTTCTGGGAGATGACCAACCCGGCGGCATCGTCGCCTGCTCGGTTGATCCGGTAGCCAGAGGAAAGCTTTTCCAAGCTCTTGCCCAGGCGGATGTTGGAACCTTGCAGGTTCCGGTTGGCGTTAAACGCCATGACGTTGTTGTTAATACGCATTTGCTCTCGATGTCCTTCCGTGAGAGAGCGATTTCCACGGATGGCTGCTGCCTTCCGCTTTGGTCCGACCAATCCTTTGGTCTGCAACCGACCACCGTTGGGTGGTACTACGAAGAGGCTCGGTCAACCTCGACCGTCTATGAGGAACAGCGTCTAGGGCATTCGGCCCAAGATCGAAAACGACAAAGGGGACCCGAAGGCCCCCTTCGCGCTATTGCTGAACTGTTGTTGCGAATTGCTACTCGTTGTTGGTCTTGCTTAGCCGAGCAGCCGCAGAACCGACTGAGGGATGGAGTTGGCTTGACCAAGCATTGCGGTACCAGCCTGTTGCAGGATCTGGCTCTTGGTGAAGTTCACCATCTCTGCTGCCATATCGGTGTCACGAATACGTGACTCCGAAGCAGCCAAGTTCTCACTCGTTACCTGAAGGTTACGAACCGTTGACTCAAGACGATTCTGGGTAGCACCCAGGCCGCCACGAGCGGTAGAGATCCCGGCGATTGCAGTATCGATGGACTCGATAGCAGCCCGCGAAGTGGTGTGATCGGTCACGGCCAAGCCAGACAAATCAGCACCGCCAACATCGGTACTAGAGAGTGCACCAACGGTGACCGAAATGGCGTTGCCGCCGCTGCCTTCGGAACCAACCTGGAAGTTCAGGGCGTTGTCAGTAAAGATCGACGCACCGCCAAACGTGGTGTCGCTACCAATACGGCCAATCTCCGATACCAGAGCATCCATCTCGGAATCAATCGCGGTACGAGCCGAAGCATCATTGGTGTCGTTGGCTGCTTGCACAGCCAGGTCACGCATGCGATTGAGCATGGTGTGAACTTCACCCAAGGCGCCTTCAGCGGTTTGCACGAAGGAGATGCCGTCTTGAGAGTTACGGGTTGCTTGCTTGAGGCCACTGACCTCAGCCCGCAACTTCTGGGAAATGACCAGTCCAGCAGCATCATCGCCAGCACGGTTGATTCGGAAACCGGAGGAGAGCTTTTCCAAGCTCTTTCCCAGGCGTCCATTGGAGTTTTGAAGGTTACGGTTGGCATTGAACGCCATTACATTGTTATTGATTCGCATTTGATCTCGTGGTTCCTTCCGTGAGAGATCTTGGAAATATCCGGCGAATCTGCGTGATGCAGAGGCGCCGACATCCCGGTCCAATCCATGGTTCTCCGAGATGCGAACCTAATAACGACACAATCTCCCTCGACCTTGAGGGACAATCTTGAGGAACCTTGTCGTATCATCACCTGACCCCGTCTAGCACAGGAGTGGCGCCAAAAAAGGTGTCACAGAGCGGCTTACTGCATGACTAGGCCGGTGAAAAGCACCCGGATGACCTTCTCATCGCCATAGGCCTCACGCATGAGCTTCGACAGCTCTTCTTTGATAGCAACCTTGCCCGCCGCCGACCGCAGATCCGCGACCTTTTGAGCGGAGAGGAAAGTGACGGCAACGTCTCGCGCAATAGCGGATTCCAGTTCGAAGTCGGCGGCCAGGATTCCCTCCTCGAGGATAACGGCCAGGCCGATCCGCAGGTATCCCACATCAGGGTCTTCAAGATTGAGGACCAGCTCTTCCATCTGGAAGATCTCACCCTCAATTAGCTCCACCTCAACCGGCTCGGCCAGCATTTCTGTCTCTTCGGGAGCCGGCTTGAGAACGAAGTTGTAGACGGCACCGAGGGCGAGCAGTCCGATAATAACAAACTTGATCTTTCCTCCCTTGCCACCTCCTTCTTCCTCCTCTTCTTCTTCTTCGGCCTTGTTCTTCTTCTTGTCAGCCATTGCTATTCTCCTCGGTCTCAGTCGGAACCTCTGTTTCACCACCGGTTGGGGGGCCGGTCAAATCTTCGGTCTTGCTCAGAACCCGGTCGGGCACGCGACTCGTGGGGGCGGCCGTCGGATCGGCAACAGGGTTGGTGATCGGGTCGACAATCGGTCCGACGGGATCAGCAATCGGATTCCCAATCGGATTGATGGGTTCTGAGCTGCCAGCTAAGGGGTTCCGTTTCCCACCGCCGACAATGTCAGCGGGAATGGCATTGATCAGATCCACATCGCTGGACAAGAGCCCATCCACCAGGATCACCAGCTCAACTCGACGGTTCTCCTGCCGCCCCTCAGCGGTAGAATTGGTCGCTCGGGGGCGCGTGTCGGAATAGCCCAGTGGCGTGAGACGAACATCTTCCACATCACCGCGCTCGATCAACCACAGAACCACAGTCGAGGCCCTGGCCGTCGACAGATGCCAGTTGGACATCGCCGAACTCCCGGTAGGACGGTCATCGGTGTGGCCCTCGATGTCAACCTGATTATCGAAGGTTCTCAGAGCTTCCGCTGTCTCACTGAGGACGATGTCGGCGTCACCGGTCAACCGATCGGAGCCACTCTCAAAAAGGAGACGCCCCTCAAAGCGAACCACAATGCCTCGTTCGGTGATTTCCACACCAACCAGATCACTCAAACCGGCAATCTCGTACTTGGCCTCCAGGAGTTCCTTCACCTGTTCAGCATTGTCAGGCGTTACCGTTCCGTCGCCGCGCAGCGCGTCTTCCACCGAGCGCATGAGGGCCTCAATCTGGGAGGCGGGTACAGCGCCCAAGCCAATCTCGGGCGCAATCCCTTGACCCTCACCAAGGATGCTGGCGGTATTGTCGGTCACGGGATCGGCCACCCCAAGGGCGGCAACAACACCCACCTTGAAGTCCAAGAACTTCTGCTCATCCACCAACGCGAAGGCGAACATCATGATGAAGAAAGCCAACAAAAGGGTCATGGCATCGGCGTAGCTGGCCAACCAGGAGTCATCAATTGGCGGGTCTTCTTCGATCTCCTTTTTTGCCATTGCGAGCCTGCCTAGGCACTCTTCTCGCCAAGAATTTCTTCCCGACGACTTGGAGGCAGGAAGGAGACCAACTTGCCGGCAACGTTACGAGGGTTGGAACCAGCCTGGATGGCCAGGATTCCCTCGATCATCAATTCTCGGCTGGCTACTTCGAGCTCGGAAAGCTTGCGTAGCCGGGAGGAGATGGGAGTGAAGAAGTAGTTGGCGATAAATGCGCCCCAGAGGGTGGTCAAGAAGGCAACAGCCATGGAGGGGCCGAGAGTAGAAGGGTCATCCAGCTTGCCCAACATGTCCACCAGACCGATGACGGTTCCCACCATGCCAAAGGCGGGGCCATAGCCAGCACAGGTGGCAAAGAAGGCAGCGCCCGATTTATGGCGACCCTGCATCTTGAACACGTCAAGTTCCAGCATGTCGCGGAGTTCGTCGGGGTCGGTGCCATCAACGGCAAGCTCCAGCCCATTGCGGAAGAATGGATCATTGATCTCATCAAAGCGTTCCTCCAGGGCAAGGAGTCCCTCCTTGCGAGCAACGTCAGCGAAATCAACCATCAACTTGATGGTGTCGGCTGGATCTTCCCCCGGACCGCCGGCAATGGCCTTAATGAATCCCTTCGGGAAGGCCAGGAATTGATCCATCGTTCCCGAAGCTGCGGTTGCCCCGATTGCTCCACCGACCACCAAGATGATGGATGAGGGAGACGAGAAGAAAATGACGATCGGGTTCATGCCCGACATGAAGCTGGCGATGAAGGTGGTCGCCAGGGCTATCGTCAGCCCTATGATGGTGATCGGATCCATCTAACGGGCTCCGTTCTCATCCAAAGGGGTCACATCGGCAACGGCCTCATCGTGGCGACTATCTCCGTCAGAACTGGTGCCACCGCGAGCGTCTTCCACCAGGTGGAGGTCGGCTTGGGCCAGTCGGCCGACATCGATGACGTTCGACCGGGCAGCCACCAAGGCACGAAAGACCACGATCTTCTCGATAATCGCGTCGATGTCCTCAAGGACCAGAATCTTCTTGCCGTCAATCAGAGTGACGACGGTGTCGGGGGTCTCTTCGACGCGCTCAATGAGATCAGGGTTGAGCGCCACCTGAGTGCGGTTCAACCGGCTGAGCGTAATCATGGCAGAGGTCTCCCATTCCGGGCCTGGATCTTCATTGATCGCAGTCTCGGCAGACCAGCCGACCCCTTGAGGCCTAACCAGTACGAAATATTGTGGATCCGTATAGGGCAGAAGATCTAGCGAAGGGGTTCCGGCTAGCGGAGGAAGTCCAGCAAAGAAACACTGAGACCTCGAGCCGTTGCGCTAAGGGTGGCCTGATAGCTGGCCTCGGCCGAGGTAAGTCGGATAACGGCTTCGGCCAGATCGACATCACGGAGCTTAGAAGCCCTAGTGCCGACCGAGATCTTCTCTGCGCCTAACCGATCATCGATGGAATCCAGTTGTTGACTCACAGCACCAATCCGTCCTTCCGAGCTCGCCACCCGGTTTGCCGCCGTATCCACGCTCTCGATTCCTCTCCGAATCTCACTGGTATCTCCAGCCTCCACCGCATCGGCCATAGCCCGAATCATCTGAAATAGGTCTCCGGCCATTGGATCGCCGATATCAGGGGTACCAAAGACCTCGGGACCGCTGCTGTTGATTTCCACTACTTGGCCGGTGTCGATCGTGCGTCGAACGATTCCGAAGTCGCCCTGGTAGGTGCCGTCAGATGCATAGGCATCGCTGGAGTCAGTGGTGCCTCCAAAGACCGGTCGTCCCAAGACCTTGGTATTGGAAAGGGTGATCAGGCTGTCGGCAATGGCTCGGATATCCAGGGCAATGGTCTTGAGCTGTTCGGGTCCATTGGTTTCGTTCGCGCCTTGGACGGCCAAGGTACGAGCCCGAATCATCTCGCGATTGATCGACTGAAGCGCCTGGTCTGCGGTATCGGACCATAGTCGGGCGTTTTCGCTGTTTCGCTCAAATTGGTTCACACGTTCCAGCCGACGTGTGTGACGAAGAAGCTTCGATGCATCCGTTGGTTGTTCCGAGGCGCGTTGAAACCGCCTGCCGGTCGAGATCTGTTCCTCGGCCTTGGCTAGTTTCTGACGTCCAGCTTCAATTCGCTGGGCTCGCTGTGTGTTGAGATGGGAGTCGGTGATTCGGCTAAGCATGTTCGGCTACCTCCTACCGGCCAACAAGACCGGTGGTCATGAGGGTTTGTAACATTTGGTCAATGGCGGTCACGATGCGGGCGGCAGCCTCATAGGACCGCTGGGCCATAATTAGTTCGGTCAACTCTTGGTCAAGACTCACTCCCCCGCTGGAATCGGCCAGACCAGTGGCATGATCGGCAGAGTTCTGGGCGGCCTGAGAACGAGAAACCGAAGCGGATACCCGGACAGAAAGGGTGTCGATCAAATGACTAACCTTGGCCGACGGCCCGTTGGGATCCTCGGCCAGACTGGCGAGGGCTCGCGCGTTGCTCTCATCCAACGCGCCAGCTCCAGCACTGGCTGCGGCCAGTCGTTCCGGGTGTCCATCCAAGTCGCCCGACAGGCGGATGTCCACGGCGCCGGTGGGAACTTCGAACAGGTCGTGGCCCGTTGAGCCATCCAGACCCACTCCGGTGGAGTGAATAGCGTTCACCTCGTCGGCCAGAAAGATGGCTAACTCGTCCAGTGCCTGGCTGTCCGTTCGAATCATCTCGTTGGTGGCGTGGACGAGCCCTCCGAGGGTTCCCCCCGTCGGGCTTAGTACCCGCCCGTCGCCGGCAACAATGTTGGAAACCCCAAGTCCGGTGCTGTCCCCGGGAGGAGCAGGCTCAAGTGTGTAGGAGATGGGTCGGCTTCGACCGTCACCAACCAGGAGATAGCCATCAACGGTAATTGAGACCTGACCGTCATTTTCCGGAACCGAGGAGATACCAACCAAAGAGGACAGTTCATCGACCATCTGGTCGCGTTGGTCATACAGGGCATTTGGTGTTGCCCCCGCCGACTGGGCCCCGATGATCTGACTATCAAGGGCAGCGATGCTCTCGGCCAGTTCATTGACCCTGGAGACCTGGACCACAATGGTCTCCGACTGGGTTTGGTGCAAGACATTGAGTTGGCCCGCCGCCGACCGAAGAGACCGACTGACGGCCTCAGCCAGTTCCAGAGTGACACGCCGAACACCGAGGTCTTCCGGCATATTGGCCAGATCATCAAACCCATTGAATAGCGCATCAAACTCGGCGCGGATGCCCTGGTCGGCAAGACCACCGATGGCATCCTCGATCTGCAGCATGATCGACTCCTCGGCTGCCATCTGTTCGGCCACCGAGGTCGACCTCCTAGCGTTGTCATCCAGGATGGCGCTTCCAGCCCGGTTGATGGACTTGACCTGCACCCCACCACCGGTGTCCAGCGTTCCAGACCAAAAACCAACGGTTTTGGGCGAGGCCGCACTCTCAAGTTCCACACTTTGTCGGTGGTAGCCGGGCGTATTGATGTTGGCGATATTCTCCGACACAACCGCTATTCGACGTTGATGAGCCACCAGGGCCGAGTAGCCCGTGCTTAGCCCGGCGAAGTTTGACATTGCTACACCTGACCGTCAAACAGGAGGGCCAAGCTGTGAGACGGCGAAACCTTCTTGCCCGATCCGTCGTAGGCATCATCTCCGCTTCGGTCACTGGTACCGGTCATCAGATCAGACAACTGGTTCAGAGTTGCCTGACTCTGTTTGATGGTCCGAGTGTTCTTGGCCGAAAGCTCCTGGATTCGGCCGAGGCTTGCTGCAAACCATTGCTTGTGGTCGGTGAAAACTTCATCCCACGGGGACTCCGACGCCTTGACCAGGTCGCTCAGGTCGGCGGGAACGCCGTGATCACTAAGAAGTACCTCGCGCTGGAGATCGATGAACGCCAGGGCATCGGCGGTTTCCCCGAGAAAGTCAGCCACATGATGAAGCAGCTGGTCCTTGCCGGCAGCTGCCAGCAATAGCTGGGTCTCCAGTAGAAACTCCATTCGCTCCAGCTGCCGCCGGTATTGCCAAAGGAGGTCGGCAACTCGGGAGGCGTCGGTGTTGGACAGGAGATCTACCATGATCCCAGATTCGACCCAAACTCCCCCACTATTAGAGAACGTAGGTCAAACGACCTGTTTGGACCCTCAGCAGGAACCCTTCGGGTTCCTCGGGTTGTGAACCTTGGCGAGCAACTCGGCTAGTGGGTGGAGTGAACGGCAACGACCTGGGAGTTCTCCAGGCGGGTCTTCCAAGTGCTGGCGTTGCCAAGTGACTCATTGAAGGTTCTTTGGCGCCTTGTTGGGCGATGTTCCTCGGAGTCGTCGGACTCCTGATACTGCAACAACATGCCTTCGCGCATCATGCGGGTCGCCTCTTCCTTGAGCTGGGACGCTCTGGACTGAGTGACGCCGAGGGCCTCTCCGAGTTCGGTCATCGAGCGACCTTCGAAGAAGAATCCGATTACCACCAGGCGGTGACGTTCCGGCAGCAGCTTGACCGCGTCGCGTAGGTAGCCGAGCATTTCCTGATTATCCAGCCGTTCATCAACGGGAGCAATGCTTGACATCACCGTTGCCGACAGCGGAACCGAAGTCTCGGCGTCCGAGACCGGACGGTCCAGCGAGTCAATGTCAGCCTGGGCAAGATCCCGTCGAGACTGGTCGATCTGGCCGGGCCTCACCTCAAGGAGTTTACTGATTGCCGTCCGAGTGGGATCGGCTCCTGTTCGGCTGGTGATTTGATGCTCGGCCTCTCGGACTCGACGTTCTAGGGCACGAACCGAGCGAGGAGCCCAATCGTCACGTCGGAGCATATCGATGATCTCCCCTTCGATCCGGTGCCCGGCGAAGGTGGAGAAGGCTCGTCCGGCCTCGGGGTCGAAACGCCGAGTAGCGTCGATCAGGCCAATCATTCCGGCTTGCACCAGATCATCTCGGCTATGAGTGGCCGGAAAGCGTGCCACCAGTCTGTTCACAATGTGTTCGACCAAGGGAATGTTCTTCTCCACGGTCTCTCGCTCGGCTGATGTGAGTTGCAAATCCATCGACAACTGTCCTCCTTGATGTCGCTACCCCCCAGTCGGCTCACGCATGTCGTAGTTGAGACATGAATGGAGATTCTTCAAGAATCTTGTTGTTGCATCTCTATGCAACAACATCTCACCTCGGCAATGCCTATAAAGATCCGCTTGTTAGGCGGTTCCCCTCATACGGGAGAGAGAGGGTCCGAGCCTGCTTGCGTGTCAGATGGGCAACATCCAGAAGCTCCAGCCGCCGACCTGCTTGAGGGTCGCGGACTTACCACCGGCAGAGCCGCGCTCTTTCAGCAGGCCGCCGACACCTGTGGTGTTCGCCTAGCCGACGAGTTGGACAAGTGGATATCGGACTTCACAGCAACCGCTGAGGATGTCCAACAGATCTCTCTGGAAGACTTCGGCGACAAGTCTTCGCGCCACATCATTGTCCTGGAATGCGACGATGGGGTATCCCGAGGACTGGTTGCCATTGACCTCATCCTCGCCCTGGGTCTGGCCACCCTCCTCCTTGGTGGTCGCCCTGGCGACTACGTCGACCCCCGGCCACTCACGGCCCTGGAGGGCGGTGTCCTCGAACAGCTCATTCGACCGGCCACTAACCTCATCGTTGACGCCTACCGGCTCAACCCAGTCAAGATCGAAGGCCATGTTTCGGAGACCTTCCTTCTCCCCGACCTCGCCGACGAACCAGCTCTCGAAATCCCAATCAAGATCGAAGGTGGGGAACTTGAGGGCATGCTCTCCTTTGGAATCTATATGTCCACCCTCCAGAGGTTCAGCGAGAGTGTTGACCGTCGACTGGCCGGAACCACCGGAACACGCCGCTACCGACAGAACTCAGTGACAAACCGGGCCATTCAACCGGTTCAACTCGAAGTCACCGTCGGCTTTGATCCCATGCCCGTTCTAGCTGGCGATCTTGCCGGGCTCCAGGCCGGCGACGTCCTACGAACACGGCACCCCATCAATAAGGACCTTGTAGCTCGAGTGGGTGACTCCACCCTCTACACCGTGAAGGCTGGACAGATAGGTAAGCGATTAGTTGCCGAGGTCGTTGCTCCTGCCGTCAGCGATCATCCTGGTGGTACTCACTCAGGTAGTGACCAGCGGGCGAACGGTCGGCGAAGTCTCGCCAAGGCCCTTTCTAGTACACAAGGAAGATCATGAGTATCACGACCACCGTCCCGGGGCTAACCGAAGCCCTCAGTGAGACTCTGGACGCGCTTGAACTTCAAGCCAGCCCTACCAGTGTTCAGGATCTCCGCGGCGATCTTGGCGGGCCCCTCATCACCGCTGATCTCGGCCCTCACGGCAGCAGCGAACCGATTCTGGTTGTTGCCGTTCGAGACGACCTGGGCGACGACGGCGAGAAACTCTTGGACGCCCTTGCCGGTGCAGTCGCGGGTGACTTCAAAGCCAATGCCGCTCCTCCCGTTGGCACCGTCACCGATCTGCTGGACCGCTTTGGCGTACCAACCTCGGCTATCCGAATCGAGAAAGATGGAACAACCGTTGCCGTTATCGTTACTGGCGGAGATCGTCGAGGCACGGCCCAAGCGAGCGGGCAACAGGCTGGCTCCTCTGCCTCCTCAGGCGAGAGCCCGGCACGGCTGGCAAACTCCACCCTGAGCTCCGGATTAGACAAGCTTCGAAACGTCGAACTCTCGGTCTCCGTCGAGCTTGGCCGGACCTCGATGGCTCTGTCTGATGTTGTTTCCCTCGATATCGGTTCAGTGATCGAACTGGATCGTGCAACCGGTGCCCCGGTCGATGTTCGGGTCAACGGAACCCTTCTGGCCCGCGGTGAGGTTGTCGTCGTTGACGACGAATACGCCGTCCGAGTCACCGAGATCATAGATCCTTCCCAGGAAGGCAGCTGATGAACGGGGTCTCCACCGTTGAACTCTTCGTACGTATGGCCGCCTCACTTCTGGTGATCGGTGGTCTGCTCTGGATGGTTCAGCGGATCGGCCGCAGGCGCCTGGGGGGACTCGGCCGATCGGTGGCCGCCCCCATCGAGGTGACCGCCCGCAAGCAGCTCACCCGGGCAAGCTCCATTGCCCTGGTCCGAGCCGGGGAACGGAACCTCCTCATTGGCATCACCGACACCGGAGTCAGCCTGATTGCCGAGGGTGAGGATCTCATGAGTTTGCCGGACGAGGCAGAAGGCAAGAGCACTGGACGACGCCAGACAAAGACAAATTCCCAACGCAAGCCGATCAGTGGCGTGGCAAGGAAGCCGCGTGCAGGAGCAACCAGCTCCAACCGTTCAGGGACGAGTGCACTAGATGCCCTCCGAGATATGACGGTCCGCAGGACCTGACTTCTTGGGGGCGGAGGCTCCCCACATGCACCTGTTCCCCAGCCGATTTCGGCCGAGGATCCCGTTCTCAACCTATTTCACCCAGAGACAACGCCAGCTTCTCGCGCGCTCTGGGTCCCGACGCTCTGGGTCCCGACGCTCTGTGTCTCGACGTTCTGTGTTCACGATGGCGACAATCCTGGCCCTTGGAATCTTCAGCCTCATTTCTGCCCCACCCGCCGG
>VAPK010597692.1_pt1 | contig 11208 bp, 8 predicted proteins | sample 3395031 | NCBI WGS metagenome assembly VAPK01 (sample SAMN08290443, study PRJNA428436) | hydrothermal vent metagenome | isolation source: Deep-sea hydrothermal vent chimney 1 | place: Pacific Ocean: Juan De Fuca Ridge
CCCGTGTGGTGTTGCTGGAAGGACATACCGGCGCGGATGCGGCTGGACAGGTGATCAAGGCCTTTGGTGATTTTGTTATTGGCGGTAACTACGCGGTTGGTATTATTGTGTTTGCAATTCTGGTGATTATTAACTTTGTGGTAATCACCAAGGGTGCGACACGTATTTCAGAAGTCAGCGCACGATTCACCCTGGATGCCATGCCCGGCAAACAAATGGCGATTGATGCGGATTTGAATGCAGGTTTAATCGATCAGGAACAGGCGCGTACTCGGCGTGATGAAATCAGTGCTGAGGCTGAGTTTTACGGTTCGATGGATGGTGCCAGTAAGTTTGTGCGTGGTGATGCGGTTGCGGGAATTTTGATTCTGTTCATCAATATATTTGGTGGCCTGCTGATTGGTACGCTGCAACATGACATGAGTTTCTCGGATGCCGCGCGTGTGTATACCTTGTTGACCATTGGTGATGGTCTGGTGGCGCAAATTCCAGCGCTGTTACTGTCAACCGCAGCGGGCATTATCACGACCCGAGTATCTAGTTCCCAGGATATGGGTGCGCAGGTATTGCACCAATTGTTTGGCAACGTGCGTTCACTGGTAGTGACCAGCGGCATACTTGGGCTGATGGGGATTATTCCTGGCATGCCCAACCTGGCCTTTCTTACTCTGTCATTTTGCTGTGGAGCAATAGCCTGGGGTATCCATCGTCGTAAGCAACGCCCAGATGAAACTACGGTGGAACCCGTTGCACAGGTGGAACCGGAAGCGCGGGATCTAAGTTGGGATGATGTCACGGCCGTGGATCCGGTTGGGCTGGAAGTGGGCTATCGATTGATTCCGATGGTTGACAAAGAGCAGGGCGGACAACTCATGAGTCGTATCAAAGGGGTGCGCAAAAAGCTGTCGCAGGAGTTGGGGTTTTTAATCCCTGCCGTACATATTCGTGACAATCTGGAACTGCCACCCACCAGTTACCGTATTACGCTCATGGGGGTGACTGTCGGTGAGGCGGAAATCTTCCCGGATAAGGAAATGGCCATTAACCCCGGTCAGGTGTTTGGGGAGGTTGAGGGACTGGCTACCAAAGATCCGGCCTTCGGTCTGGAAGCACTGTGGATCGATCAGGGACAACGGGATCAGGCGCAAACCATGGGCTATACGGTAGTGGATGCCAATACCGTTATAGCCACGCATCTCAGCCAGTTATTACAGGATCATGCCTGTGAGCTGCTGGGACATGAAGAAGTTCAGCACCTGCTCGACAAGCTGGCCACCAGCGCACCCAAGCTGGTGGAAAATCTGGTGCCCGATACCCTGAGTCTGGGAGTAGTGGTGAAGGTTTTGCAAAATCTTCTGCAGGAAGCGGTGCCGGTTCGGGATATTCGCACCATAGCCGAAACTCTGGCGGAAAATGGCAGCCGGAGTCAAGACCCTGACGTTCTTACCGCTGCTGCCCGCGTCGCGTTGGGTCGCCTGATTGTCCAGCAAATCAATGGGATGGAGGCAGAATTACCTGTCATTACTCTGGATCCAAATCTGGAACAGTTGTTGCATCAGACTGTACAGGCAAGCGAAGGAGGCGCTATCGGAGTCGAACCGGGATTGGCAGAACGGCTACATTCGGCTCTGACTGAAAGTGCGCAGAAACAGGAGGTTTCAGGACAGGCTGCAGTGTTACTGGTTTCTGCAGCGATACGTTCCATGCTTGCCCGCTTTGTGCGACATACCATACCGTCATTGCATGTGCTGGCATATAACGAAATACCCAGTGACAAGCAGATAAAAATAATTGCGACGGTAGGTCAACAAGCCGAGATGGCCTGAACCGGGTTATCAGTCTGAAACGGACAGGAAACAGATAAATGAAAATTAAACGCTTTCACGCCAAAGACATGCGCAGCACTATCCGCAAGGTGCGTGAGCAATTGGGGGCTGATGCGGTAATCCTTTCTAATCGTCGCGCGGCTGATGGTGTAGAAATTATTGCTGCAATTGATTATGACGAAAGCTTGCTGGACACACAGCTACCGACTGAAAAAATGGTCGAGCATGCGGTCACAGCGGCAACAGCAACAAGCTCTCCTGCAACAGAATCAGTATTGACTCCCAGCCACACTGCCAAAACACAAAATACCCGCGGCGATGATTTGCCTGACGTCTATTCCGAAGCGGCATTAAATAGCCGCCTCAAGCGTCAACCTGAACATCGTAGCGAGACCGTAGTTGCCGATTCGGATTTTACTATTCCTGAACTTGATGATGAAATTAAACTGCAAGGTTCAGCGTCCAGTGAAGATAGCTTCACTCGAGAAGCTCCTTTTATAAGTGAAACACTTGCGGCCAGAGAGACTCAAGCCGCTGCCACCACTAACGCCCATATCTGGTCAGAAGATCCCAGTATCCTGGCGATGCAGGATGAACTGAAATCGCTGCGCGGTCTGCTGGTTAATCAGCTTTCCGGTTTGGCCTGGGGACAGGAAACCCGTTACCACCCACTGCGTGCGCGTTTATTACAGCGTCTGTTGGCACTGGGGTTGAGTCCGGTATTGGCACGTGAAGTTGCCGCGCAGTGTGATGAAAATGAATCGATTGAAAAGAACTGGCGTTGTGCGCTGGCGCGAATTTCCAAACGTCTGCCCGTTAACGAACTGGACATCCTCGAACAGGGTGGGATTGTTGCGCTAGTGGGCGCGACAGGGGTCGGCAAAACCACCACTATTGCCAAATTAGCCGCGCGTTATACGTTGCAGCATGGCCCGCAAAAAGTATTATTGATCACCACGGATACTAATCGCGTCGCCGCACATGAACAGTTACGCAGTTATGCTCGGATCCTCGGCGTGCCCATGCGCGTAGCGGGTGATGCTGATGCCTTGCACAGCCTGATTCATAGTTTTGCGGACAAGGGTTTGATTCTTATTGACACTGCCGGCATGAGCCAGCGCGATATGAAACTGTCTAAACAACTGGCGATGATCACCGAAGGTGCGAAGGGCGGCGGGCGTGAAGTTAACATTTATTTAACATTGGCCGCTAATAGTCAGCGACGGGTATTGGAAGAGGTCACCCAGGCCTTTAGTAAAATACCTCTGGCCGGTGCAGTGCTAACCAAGCTGGATGAAACCAGCAGTCTCGGTGGTTCCCTGTCGGTGACCATTGAACAGGGTTTACCGGTTGCCTGGTTTAGTGATGGCCAGCAAGTGCCCGAAGATTTACACCGGGCGCGTCCACATTCACTAGTTAGCCGTAGCGTATCTATTATGCAGAAGCTGACATCACCTGATCGAGACGATGCTGTGTCGTTGACTGTTGGAGGTATGCTGGCTAATGCAAATGGTTGAATCTATAAGTACGACATCTGCTATGAATGTTCGTCGTATGCCTAAAAAACAAACGCCAGTACGGGTGATTGCCGTAACCAGTGGTAAGGGTGGCGTGGGCAAGACTAATGTATCTGTCAATTTAGCGATGGCGCTTAGCAATGCCGGTAAGCGTGTGACTATTATGGATGCTGATTTGGGGCTGGGTAATATCGATGTGTTACTGGGTCTGCATCCTGAATACAATTTAAATCATGTTATTGAAGGTGAGCAACAACTGGATGATGTGATTGTTGCCGGCCCCGGTAATATCAGTATTATTCCTGCCGCTTCCGGCGTGCAGAACATGGCCGAGCTGACGCCTACGCAACATGCCGGTTTGATTCGCGCTTTTAGTGAAATGACCCACAATCTTGATGTGCTGTTAGTGGACACCGCTGCCGGTATTGCCGACAGCGTGATTAGTTTTAGTCGTGCAGCGCAGGAAGTGGTGGTGGTGGTTAATGATGAGCCTGCTTCGATCACGGATGCTTATGCGTTGATTAAAGTACTCAACCGTGAGTATGGCCTGTTTCGCTTTCGCATTCTCTGTAACCGCGTGAAAAGCGCGCAACAGGGACGTGAACTATACTCCACTATTACTCGTGTAACGGATCGTTTTTTAGATGTGGCACTGGATTATATCGGCTTCATTCCTGATGATGATTTTGTGGTTAAAGCGATTCGCAAACAGCGTCCTGTTGTAGACGCTTATCCACGCAGCAAGGCTTCGATGGCCTTTAAAACGCTGGCGGAAAAATTAAACAAATGGCCAATACCGACTAACGCCGGTGGCCATCTCGAATTTTTTGTTGAACGTTTAGTTCAAGGCAACTTGACAGATGCGGAGGTTATGCCATGAACGGCATTGCAATGTATGCGGCTAGCCAGCCTAATTATCTTAATGACATGGTCGAACAACATGCGCCACTGGTTAAACGTATCGCCTGTCACCTGATCAATAAATTACCTGCCAGTGTGCAACTGGAAGATCTTATTCAAGCTGGAATGATTGGCCTGCTGGAGGCATCACGTAATTATGATGATCGTCAGGGGGCAAGTTTTGAAACCTACGCAGGAATTCGTATCCGTGGTTCCATGCTCGATGAAATTCGCAAGAATGACTGGGCACCTCGTTCCGTGCATCGCAAGGCACGCATGGTTGCACAGGCAGTGCGGGAAATTGAACATGCGCATGGCCGTGATGCTCGTGACACAGAGATTGCTGAAACCCTGGAGATGAGTCTGGAAGAATATTACAAAATTCTACAGGACAATAGTTACCACAAGGTTTTAAGTTTTGAAGACATGGGCATTGGTGATGAGTCTATGCTGGATAACGTGTCTGATGGTGGGCCGGGTATTCTTGATGGTCTGCAACATGAAGACGTGCAGAAGGTCGTGGCCGAGGCTATTGCGGGTTTGCCTGAACGCGAACGACTGGTGATGGCACTTTATTATGATGAAGAATTAAACTTGCGTGAAATTGGTGCAGTGATGGGAGTGAGTGAATCCCGGGTCAGTCAGATTCACAGCCAGGCGGTGATTCGTTTGCAAGCCAGAATGGCGTCACGCGCAGAAAATTATTAGTAGCGAAAATGTCTCCTTATGGTGTTATGCCATACATTCCCTGCGATCTTGTATGGACACCCCGCATATGCGGGGTTTTTTTTTGCCGAATTTTAGGGATGGAAATTGAGTTATTTTTAACCGATTGCAAACGTGGCTTGCAATTAGAAATATTTTAAACGCGTACTTAAGTTAAACCGAGATATGGCCGATAAGCTTTGTAGAATTAACCAGGTTTATCTGTAAAAACAGATGGTTTAGTCAATTCTGATTGCAAATGGAGAAAACGAGTGGATAAGAATATTAAAATTCTCATCGTAGATGATTTTTCTACCATGAGACGTATTATCAAAAACCTGTTGCGTGATCTGGGCTTTACCAACACAGAAGAAGCGGATGATGGCATCACCGCTTTGCCCATGTTACAGGGTGGAAAATTTGAGCTGTTGGTAACCGACTGGAATATGCCGGGTATGCAGGGTATTGATTTGCTTAAGCATGTACGTGCTGATGAAAGTTTGTCTTCTTTACCCGTGTTAATGGTCACCGCAGAGCAGAAAAAGGAGCAGATTATTGAGGCGGCTCAGGCTGGTGTTAACGGTTATATCGTCAAACCGTTTACTGCACAAACGTTGAAGGAAAAGCTGGATAAAATATTTGAGCGGCTGGAAGCCTAAAAAGGAGTGGCAGTAAAATGAGTGATGAGTCAATCTTAACTGAAGATAATCTCGCTAGAGCCCGTGATCTACAAGCCTGTATGGAAGCGGGTGATGAGAATGGTGCCAAAGACGTGATTGATGATCTTACTGATATTCGTAAAAATGAGTTATATCAGGAAGTGGGAAAATTAACGCGTGAACTACATGATGCGATCAGTGCCTTTGGTATGGATGATCGTATTGCCGATATTACTGAAAATGATATTCCCGATGCCCGGCAGCGACTTAATTATGTTATTACCAAAACTGCAGATGCGGCGGACAAAACGCTGACCGCAGTGGAAGCCTCTATTCCTATTTGTGAAGATATGGAAAGTCAGGCTGTGGACATACTGGAAAGCTGGAGACAGTTTACCAAACGAGAAATGGATGCCGAAGGCTTTCGTAAGTTGAGTAAAGAAATAGATGGATTTCTTCTTACTCAAACGGATGGCTTTGGCACTATCAAAGGACACCTGAACGATGTGCTGATGGCACAGGATTTTCAGGATTTGACCGGACAGATTATTAAACGGGTCATTAATCTGGTAGCTGAGGTAGAAGGTAATCTGGTTAACCTGATTAAGATAGCAGGTTTGCCTGAGCATGCTTCTGCTGTACATGAAAAGACCGATGTTGAACTGGAAGGGCCGATAGTGCCGGGCGTGGATAGCGGTGATACCGTGTCTGGCCAGGATGAAGTCGATGATCTTTTATCAAGTCTGGGATTTTAGAACCCAAGACTGGAGTGAGTTAGATGGATGATGAATTATTACAAGATTTTCTGGTTGAAGCCGGAGAAATACTTGAATCGCTGAATGAGCAGTTGGTTGATCTTGAGCAAAGTCCAGATGACATGGATTTGCTTAACACTGTTTTTCGGGGTTTCCATACCATCAAAGGGGGAGCGGGTTTTCTCGCGATTGATGCAATGGTGGCACTTTGCCATCGTTCTGAAGATATCTTTAACCTTTTACGTAACGGCGAACGCAGCATAACTGCGGAATTAATGGATACCATTTTGCCGGTGCTGGATGTGCTGGATGGACAGTTTGAAGCCTTACGTGGTGGTGAAGAGGTTACTGATGCTGATCCAGTCATGTTGGCTGCATTGGAGAAATTTACTAAACCAGAGTCAGAGGATGAAGCTAGTGCAGACACAGACGCTGCACCAGCAGCAGCTGCCGAAACATCGATAGATGCCAGTTCATCGCCTGCAACAGTCGGGGCTGGCGAAGACATTACGGATGATGAATTTGATCAACTTCTGGATGCGCTGGATGGCAACGATAAGTCAGCCGCCTCATCTACGCAAGCTGTGGCCTCGGAAGGCTCTGAGGATATTAGTGATGATGAATTTGATGCCTTACTAGATGAGCTGCATGGCAAGGGAAAATTTGATTCCAATAATCTTTCGGCAGGAGAAAGCGACGATGCTAAAGATAAAGCGGATAAACCCGTAGCCACTTCATCTTCATCGGATGAGATAATCACTGAAGATGAGTTTGACGCTCTGCTAGATGAATTGCATGGCAAGGGCAAGTTTCAGGTTGCAACGGGGGCAAGTGCTGCAAAGGTTCCTGTATCAGCTGATAAAAAACAAACAACGTCTAAAAAACCAGAAAAGAAAGCCGCTGCCAAGGAAAAACCCCCGGCAGAAACTTCGGTGCGTGTGGATACCAGTCGGCTTGATGACATTATGAATATGGTGGGTGAACTGGTTCTGGTACGTAACCGTATTACCCGTTTGGGTGAGCGTAGTGGTAATGAGGATATGCTTAAGGCTGTAGCTAATCTGGATCTAGTTACCGCGGACTTACAACTGTCAGTCATGAAAACGCGCATGCAACCGATCAAAAAAGTGTTTGGTCGTTTCCCGCGCGTAGTGCGTGACATTGCCCGTACCCTTAAAAAAGAAATTCGTCTGGAGATGGTGGGTGAAGATACCGATCTGGATAAAAATCTGGTTGAAGCACTGGCTGATCCCTTAGTTCATCTAGTGCGCAATTCGCTGGATCATGGCATCGAAATGCCAGATGAACGCGAAGCGGCAGGCAAGCCGCGTGAAGGCAAGGTGGTATTGGCGGCCTCGCAGGAAGGCGATCATATTTTGCTGTCGATTGAAGATGATGGCAAGGGTATGGATCCGGATAAATTGCGGGAGATCGCAGTTGATAAAGGACTGATGGATAAGGAAGCCAGTGAACGTCTAAGCGACAAAGAATGTTATGAACTTATTTTTGCCCCAGGATTTTCAACCAAGAAAGAAATATCAGATATCTCTGGACGCGGGGTTGGTATGGATGTGGTTAAGACGGGTATTTCTCGACTCAATGGTACCGTCGAGATTGACTCGGAATGGGGTGAGGGTACGCGGCTATCGATTAAAGTACCTTTAACGCTGGCGATCATGTCTACGCTTATGGTGCGACTGGAAGAACAGTTGTTTGCTTTACCGCTGGTTAACGTGAGTGAAATTTTCCACCTTGATCTTACTCAGACTAATATTGTTGATGGTCAGTTGGTGATCCTTGTGCGTGAACGATCACTGCCCTTATTTTATCTAAATCGCTGGTTGGTTAAAGGACAGAGTAATGCTGAATTACCTGAGAAAGGGCATGTGGTTGTGGTGCATATTGGTACGCAAAAAATAGGCTTTGTTGTCGATGAATTAATTGGTCAGGAAGAAGTGGTGATTAAACCATTAGGGGCATTACTACATGGGATTTCTGGTATGGCTGGTGCCACGATTACCGGAGATGGAGGGATTGCCCTGATTCTGGATGTGCCCGGATTGATTCGAATGTACAATTAAGATTGGGATTACTCATATACAAAGAGTATTAAACAGTTTAAATATTGAGGATAACATCGTATGACCACCCGAGTACTCGTGGTTGATGATTCAGGCTTTTTCCGCCGCCGTGTCAGTGAAATGCTGGAAGCCGATCCGATGATAGAAGTGGTCGGCATGGCAGAAAATGGCGAACAGGCCATACAAAAAGCAGCTGAATTAAAACCTGACGTGATTACTATGGACATCGAAATGCCGGTGCTCGATGGTATTAGCGCAACGCGTCAAATAATGGCGCGGACGCCCCTGCCGATTATTATGTTCTCTTCGCTGACCACGGACGGAGCAAAGGCGACACTAGATGCACTTGAAGCCGGTGCGGTGGATTTTCTGCCCAAGCGTTTTGAAGATATCGCCAAAGATCGAGATGAAGTTCGCAAGCTGCTTTGCCAGCGTGTACGCACATTGGCTAGCGGCCATGTTTCTGCTCCCCGCCGGACTACTACAACAGCTGCATCTACTCCCGTTGCATCACGTCGGCCAGCGCCTCCGGCTGCCAAGTTAGCAAGCAGTGGCACAGGATTAATTAAATTAGTTGCCATTGGTACTTCTACAGGCGGGCCGGTAGCCTTGCAGAAAGTGTTAACGCGAATACCGAAAAATTTTTCTACGCCTATTTTATTAATTCAGCACATGCCGGCTACCTTTACCCCCGCCTTTGCCAAACGTCTTGATCAAATGTGTGCGATTGAAGTTAGACAGGCCGAGGACAGAGATGTGTTAAGACCGGGTGTAGCTTTACTGGCACCGGGTGGCAGGCAGATGCGAATCGAAGGACGCCCGGGTAATGTGCAGGTGCGTCTTAGCGATGATCCTGGTTTGACCTATAAACCTTCGGTAGATGTGACGTTTTCATCGATTGCCAATGTTTATCCGAAAGAGACGTTAGCCGTGGTGATGACGGGCATGGGTGCTGATGGCCGCGAGGGTGCAAAACTATTACAACAACGCGGTTCAGAAATATGGGCACAGGATGAAGCTAGCAGTGTTATCTATGGTATGCCTGCGGCAATTGTTGATGCAGGATTAGCAACAAAAATTTTGAGTCTAGATGATATTGGCCCAGGAATTGTTAAACGCTTATGAAAATGGATCTGCTCAGCATCGTTGGCCTGATTGTTGGCATTAGCGCTATTTTGCTGGGGCAGTATCTGGAAGGTGGGCACATGGCGACCTTGGTCAATGGTCCTGCTGTGTTAATTGTTTTAGGGGGCACTATTGGTGCGGTAATGTTGCAATCACCGCAGGCGATATTTTTGCGTGCCATGCGCATGATGTTCTGGACAGTGTTAACGCCGCATCTTGATTATGAAGATACTATTGAGAAAATTATTCGTTGGAGCAATATCGCGCGCAAGGAAGGTCTACTGGGGCTGGAAGATGTAGAAGAACATGAAACCGATCCCTTTGCCCAGAAAGCCCTGCAATTATTAATCGATGGCGGTGAGCCAGAAATTATTCGTGGCATTCTTGAAGTGGACATTGACACTAAAGATAGTTTTGATAATAGCGCAGCGAAAGTATTTGAAAGCATGGGGGGCTATAGTCCTACCATTGGTATCATCGGTGCGGTGTTGGGGCTGATCCAGGTGATGGGTAATCTTTCCGATCCTGCGATGCTGGGTAGTGGTATTGCGGTGGCGTTTGTGGCGACGATTTATGGTGTCGGTGCGGCTAACCTGTTATTCCTGCCGGTGGCAAAAAAACTTAAAAGTATTGTTGATGGTCAGAGCCAGTACCGGGAAATGATTGTCGAAGGCATGACCGCGATTGCTGAAGGTGAGAACCCGCGTAACATCGAAACCAAGCTATTAGGTTATCTGCGCTAGGCTAAACCTGAAATCTGCAGTTGACCGCTTGAGGAATCTATTTAGTAATATGAAATCACTAACTATGTTCGCATCTCCACCATTCACCCAATGGGTGAGGGCGCTACAACATGTATAGCTGCCCTGAGCACTTGTCTTGCTATACAAAAAAAACGGCAAGGGAGCGGCCATTGCCTTATTTTTTTGTTACGCAAACCAAGTGCTCAGAACAACTCTACATGCTGTTCAACTGCGGATTCCAGGTTGAATAATGAGCAGGCGTAAGCGCAGGCAGGAAGAACACGAAAACACGGATCGTTGGCTGGTGTCCTATGCGGATTTCATTACCCTGCTATTTGCTTTTTTCGTAGTGATGTATTCCATGTCTTCTATCAACGAAGGCAAGTACCGGGTGCTTTCTGATACGATGGAAGAAGCCTTCAAAACACCGCCCAAGTCTCCGGATCCTATTCAGATCGGTGAAGAACGCAAGACATTGAAAACAGTTGAAACCACGGTTAAGGAAATTAGCCTGGTTGGTATCAAACCTGCAATCACACCACAGAATCGGAAGCTGGAACGCATAGAGAATGAATTGCAGCATAATCTTGCGCCGCTGGTTGATAAAAAACTGATAAAAATTACGCGAGACAAACTCTGGGTTAAGGTGGAGATGAATAATCGGATCCTGTTTGCCAGTGGCAACGCACGTCTGAGCGAGCGCGGTTATCCAATACTTGAAGAACTGGCCGAAGTGGTACGTGATTTGCCTAATCATATTGATGTGGAAGGGCATACGGACAACCTGCCGATCCGCACCTCAGTTTATCCGTCGAACTGGGAATTGTCGGCTGCTCGTGCAGCCAGTGTAGTGCATTTGTTTTCGCGTAACGGTGTTGATCCAAAGCGACTGTCCGC
>VAPK010344911.1_pt1 | contig 11202 bp, 11 predicted proteins | sample 3395031 | NCBI WGS metagenome assembly VAPK01 (sample SAMN08290443, study PRJNA428436) | hydrothermal vent metagenome | isolation source: Deep-sea hydrothermal vent chimney 1 | place: Pacific Ocean: Juan De Fuca Ridge
CAGCCTTTGTTGCCTCTGGATTGGTGGCAATTGAATCGTTTACAAAAGTCCTTTTTCCAATGGTGATTTCTTCAAGCCGATGGGGCAGGGGAGTGAAATCTTTAATGCCTTCCAATATTGCTTTTTGTTCTACTCCCATGCCGATCGCGATACGCGTTACCAACATCGTGTTATGAAGATTATGCACACCAACCAATCTGGAAACGTTCACCTGATTTTTTACCTCCAGATAAAAATCATCGCCGGGCGGGGGCAGGGTTTTATCTAATTCCTTCTCTTTTTCCGACAGGGTTTTGTGGGCGAGAACCTGTTCGCTAAGAGCGTATTTGGCAGGCGGTTTCTGGTGTAATAAATTCAGCTTGTCAAAGAAATATTTTTCTTCGGTTTCATGCCAATCCAGATGCTCAGGAAACAGTGAAGTGACCCCGATAAAATCAGGGGCAAGTTTTAGGTCTGCGCATTGAAACGATGAAAGTTCAAGCACAACATATTCATGAGCATCAAGCTCTAAAACTGGAATGCCGATATTTCCGGCAAGACCCACATCAAGCTCGGCGGCTTGCAAAATGGTGAACAATAATTTGGCGGTGGTGCTTTTGCCTTTGGTGCCGGTAAAGGCGATAACTTTGGCATTGCCCCGCTGAAATTTTGCCCACAGATTTACGTTGGTGGTTATTTCAATTCCGGCTGCTTTGGCGGCAATTAATTCTGGTTTATAAATGGAAACTCCGGGGGAGCGGATGATGGTTTTATAGGTGCCACTTTTAAACGCTCCCAAAAGTGAGTCGACCGACACCTGCAAGCTGTCAGGTATATCTGCTTTCCCCTCATCAACGCAGACATGGACTTTTACATCCGGTGCGACCCTTTTTAAAAATTTGCGGCTGGAAAGGGCTTCGCGTCCGGCGCCATATAATAAAACAGGTCCATTGATGCTCATTAGCGGTTCTCTTTGACGGTTGAAAAGGTTTTTAAACCCTGCCGCGAATGAATAGCGCGATCATGGTTGCATTGCTATTGCCGGGGGCAGGTTTTTAGTAAATTCGCAATTGCAGGCGCTGAACAATGTTCTCGCCAATTCTTTGATAGCCGAATTCACGCATGGTGCAGTTCCAGCTATTCTGTATTTTTTCAATCTTAAACAGATTATAGCGGGCCGGGGGGGAATTGCTCGAAGGGCAGGTGGAGGCGGCAGCGACCCCGATTACCGGAATTTTTGAATCTTGTCCGTCTATCGTATGAATTGAAGACTTGTGGGTATGGCCGTGTAAAACCATTTCTGCACCATTGGCTTTAAGTATCTGACGAAACAGTTTTGCGCCAGCCAGAGCCTTTCGATAAGGGCGGATAAATTGTTTTATGGGCGGATGGTGAATGGCCACGATGCGAAAAAAACCGGCATCACCTAAAATTTGCAGACATCTGGCCAGACGCTCGCCCTGTTTTTTATCAAAATGTCCAGCGGCAATAAACGGGGGGGTGGCAATGGCGCTGGAGCAACCGATGACTGCCACCTGATCGATCCGGCGCACATATGGATAGGGGGATTGATCAAGAGTTTCGCCACTGGCATAGGGGCCATAGGCTTTTTGCGCTTTGGCCAAGGCCCCGTGCAGATATGCATCATGATTGCCCGGCACCATGCAAACCTGAGAGCTTGTGCCAAGTCTTTTAAGCCACTTTGCCGCAGTCTCGACTTCTTTTGGCAGGGCCAGATTAACCAGATCCCCGGTGACAACGCTCATATCTGCCCGTTGGGAAGAAAGGTGATCGGCCAGATTTTTTGCCGCATCAGGGCACATGTCTTGGTTGCGTTTAAGTTTCCAGTTTATGTATCCCGTGGCGCGTTTGTTGAATAAATCGCGCAGGCGCACCTTGGGAAGGGGAGCCAGATGAATATCGGAAATGTGGGCGATGGTACTCATAAAAAATCTAATGCCACAAAAAATGTAAAAACCAAACCTAGGGAAGAATTTTTATTAGTTGCAGATTGCTCTTTGATATAGCCTACAATTTGACGCAGTTATAATTATTGCAGCTTTATAAATTTTTACAAAAGGAATTGAAGTGATTTTTGCGCGTAGAGTTCTTGCAAAATTTTTGTTGCTTATGGTCTCCATGGGGCGGTTCATGTCACTTGGAGCGCGGGCGGCGGTGATTGATGGGGACCGGATTTTGCTGGTTCATCATACCTATGTGAAGGGCTGGCAATTACCCGGAGGCGGAGTTGAGCGCGGACAGACATTCGAAAGCACCATGCGCAATGAATTGATGGAAGAGGCGGGCTTCGAGGCAGGGAAAAATGTTGAATTGCATGGGATTTTTCTCAACAATTTTATAAGCAAACGCGATCATGTGGCACTTTATGTGGTGCGCGAATTTACTAAAGTGCGCGAGTTTGAAGCCAACAGGGAAATTGCTGAGATTGGCTGGTTCAGGCATGATCAATTGCCGGACAATATGGCGTATGGCGCCAGAGAGCGGATTGAAGAAATTTTTCAGAATCGGGAAAAAAGCCTTTATTGGTGAGGTTTTTTTGATTGGTGAGGTTTTTTTGGATTTATGTTGGCAGGTGTCAAATTTATCAAAAACAAGCAGTGCTGGACGACAAAATTTCTTCGTGCTAAAAGTCGTAATTCTAATCTTTGAAAGCCTTTTTATAAGCGTCATGAAAAATATAATTACATTAACTAACCGACGAAGCTTCTTCAGCCTCCTGCGATGAGGTTTAGAGTAATGGCGCTTTTTTGCGCCCGGTTTGTTTTGTAATTTTTCGGATTTCTCCAATGACAGATAAGATTTTTAAAAAAGCTGCCGTTGCAGCCGGTTTTTCAGCGATAAACCAACAATATGCGCCGTTTTCGGTTCGCCTGCAAAGTCATGACGATAATGATTGGGTTGAAAACTTGCATTCGCGGGCGTTCGGGCCGGGAAGATTTGCCAGAACCGCTTTTCGGGTGCGCGAAATATTACCGGTTGATCCTGAGCTTTGTTTGATTGCTCTCCTCGAAGGCAAAAGAGTTGGTTCAGTGTGGATGACGCCCATAACCTTGGGCTCCCATAAGGGTTGTCTTTTGGGGCCTTTGGCAATCGAGCCGAATTTTCACAACAAGGGTTTGGGCAAAATGCTGGTGAAGATTGTTACCCAGATGGCGTTAAACCGTGAAATTTATGAATTTGTGGTTTTGGTCGGTGATGAGAAATATTATGGGGATATGGGGTTTGTAAGAGTAAAAGCTGGAACCATTATTTTCCCCGGTCCCGTTGATCCCAATCGCATACTTATTTGCTCTCACAGGGGAGATCATGCTAAAAATTTGAGTGGAAGCATCCTGTAAAATTCAAGCCGTTATTGTGAGCCGGTTGCTATGGGACAATTGGTATGAAGGACAGCATATGCAGGAGCGACAAGACATTCTTTTGCGTATCGAGCAACAATTGCTTGTGCAAGCGCCGGATTTCAGTGAAGCCACAGAGCTGGTGCCAGACTGGATACCCGATATACCGTTTCATGCCCCTCCCGCTCCGGCTGCGGTTTTAATCGCTTTGGTAGAGCGAACGAGTGGCATTGGAGTGGTTTTTACTTTGCGTTCAAAGGGATTGCGTGCCCATTCAGGTCAGATCGCTTTTCCCGGTGGTAAGCTGGATGAAGATGATGCAAATCCGGGGGCCGGGGCGTTGCGCGAAGCACAAGAAGAAATCGGCCTTGATCAAAATAAAGCAAAAATCCTCGGGTATATGCCCTCCTATCTGACCGGAACAAATTATCTTATTATCCCTGTAGTTGCCAAAGTGCAGGGCGACGCAAAATTTAAAGCCAATCCGCTTGAAGTTGATGAGGTTTTTGAAATCCCCCTTGATTTTATTCTCAGGGAGGAAAGTTTTTCAACCTTTGCAATTGAAAGGGGCGGGCGGGTGCACAAAACCTGGCAGCTTAACCATGATGAGCATGTTATATGGGGAATAACCGCTAATTTAATCCGTAATTTTCGTGATCTGATTATAGCTGGCATGGACATTAAAAGTGCATAGTTTTGAAAAGTGCATAATTTGAGGTGATGACGTGCAAAAAGCGCTGCTAATAGATCGGCATAACGCCATCATTGCCTTAAGGGGGGCATGGTGGGTTAAAGACAGAAATGTTCAAAGAATATTTGAAGTTCTGGACGGTCGTGAAGGGCGAACAAAAGCCGTGGGCGGAATTGTGCGGGATAGTATATTATTTGGCTCCCACCGTGGGGCCGGAGGCGGTGGAACCGACATTGATATGGCAACGGAGCTGCTTCCCAGTGAGGTTATGGCTTTGGCGCGCAAGGCGGGCATGGCCTGTTATGAAACCGGAATTGAATATGGGACCGTTACCGTTCGAAACGGGGACATTGCCTGCGAAGTGACCAGTTTGCGCCGAGACATAAAAACTGATGGTCGGCGGGCGGTGGTGGAATTTGGCACAGACTGGGGAGCTGATGCCAGACGTCGGGATTTCACCATGAATGCTCTATATTGCGATATGAAAGGTAATCTTTTTGATCCTTTGGCAGCCTTTGAGGATTTGAAAGAGCGCCGGGTACGATTTATCGGCGACCCGGATCAGCGACTGGCAGAGGATCGGTTGCGCGTTTATAGATTTTTTCGTTTTACCGCCAGTCACGGGGATGAAATTGGCGATGAAGAGGGTCTGGCGGCCTGTAAAAAATTTAGTGGGGATTTGGGCAATTTACCGGCGGAGCGCATCGGGGCTGAAATGGAGAAAATTTTTGCCCTGCCAAAAATTGCCGCCACATTGGCCATGATGACAAAAGCCAATGTTATTGATCTGGATATAGGTTCACTAAGTGCGTTGGCCTCTTATGAGGATATAACAGGGGTGCCGACCATTTCAGCGCGGCTGGCAATATTATTGGGCCAAATGAAGATTGAATTTCTTAGAAAAAGCTGGCGATTGTCAAACTCCATTTGCGCCGAGGCGATTTCAGTTCGTGAAGTTGCGCAAATGATGATTGCAGGAGAGCATTTTCAAGCGGCTTATAAATATGGGCGGCTTGCCTATGTGGCACTGCCGGTGGCGGCGGCAATCGCTAATTGGTCAGATGACGAATATGAAAAAACCAAGGATTTATGGGATAGTATGGATGTGCCCTCGTTTCCCATCAGTGGCAATGATCTGTTGAGTTCTGGATTTGCGCAGGGGGAAAAACTGGGTCAGGCGTTGCGCGAGATAGAGGCGGAGTGGGTGAAAAGCGGCTTTAAGCTTTCGCGCGTGCAGATGCTTGAGAAGATAAAAGTTTTTTTGGGCTAAGCGCGGTGCTTGAAATTTAAGGGCAATGTTGTGGCGCCAATATTCATTGCAAATCTTCAAATCCGGCGGTGAAGCGCAAAGCCTCACCAATAATCATGGCGCTGGAAACAGCAACGTTGAGCGAGCGCAATTGCTCTCGCATGGGAATGCGCACACGTGCATTGCAGATTTTAGCTACCTGAGCCGGTACTCCCGCTGATTCGCGACCTGCCATTAAAATATCATCAGGGCGATATTCAAATTCATAGGCCGAAGTGCTGGATTTGGTGCTCATGAGCACCAGTCGCGCATTCGTTTTTGATTGCCATGCCTGAAAATGTTCAAAACTGTCATGCTCGTGCAAATCAACATGATCAGCATATTCCATGGCTGAGCGGCGAAATACTTTGGCAGAAAATGTAAAGCCGGTGGGGTGAATAATATGCACCGGCACATCCATACAGGCGCACAGGCGCAGGATTGTTCCGGTGTTTTGCGGAATATCAGGTTGATAAAGTGCAAGGCTTAACGGCATCAGGTTCTATCCAGCGGGTAAAAAGGCTCAAAGTAATCGGTCAGATCGTCAATCGGGTGAAAACCTTGTAGCAAGGGAAAATTCCGGCGAAAATACAAATAAAGGTGGGTATAGTGTCGCAGATGGGGTTTGTCATCTTTGTTGAGACTGGACAAGTGCTGACAGTGGTGCCAAAAGACAAGAATCTGCCAGTCTGCATTTAGAACGGTGGGGTCGGCGCGCTAATGGGGATATGTTGAACATTGGCGCGGCGGAAATTGGGACAATTTTAATCGGGCGGAGATTGGCAAAGTGGCGAGTGACGCAACTACCGATACTACAAAACGCGACTTTTTATATGTTGCGACCGGCGCTATGGGCGCCGTTGGAACTGCAGTGGCCGTTTGGCCGCTGATTGATCAGATGAACCCGGATGCATCTACATTGGCGCTTTCCACCATTGAGGTGAATTTAAGCCCGATTGCTGAAGGTGAATCGATTACCGTGATGTGGCGGGGGCAACCGATATTTATTCGCTATCGAACTGCGGATGATATTGCTCAATCCAAGGCAGTGCCTCTGGAAGAGCTAAAGGACCCGGCAAGCGATGCGGAGCGGGTAACCGAGGGCCAGGAGCAATGGTTGGTGCAAATTGGTATTTGCACCCATTTGGGCTGTGTGCCAACGGGACAGAAAAGCGGAAGTGCCAAGGGTGACTTTGGCGGCTGGTTCTGTCCTTGCCATGGATCGCACTATGATACAGCAGGGCGAATTCGCAAGGGGCCGGCACCGCTTAATTTGGTTTTGCCTGATTATAATTTCTTGAGCGATACGCTCATCAAGATTGGCTAAGGGGGCCCATCTGATGTCTGGACATTCCAGTTACAATCCAACTAGTCCTGTTGCAAAATGGCTAGACTCCCGTCTGCCGATCATGCGGTTCTCAAAAGAACACCTGATGGATTTTCCAACACCTAAAAATCTCAACTATTGGTGGACCTTTGGGGCAATCCTTGCCTTCATGCTGGTTGTACAGATTGCCACCGGTATAGTTTTGGCCATGAATTATACACCTGATGCCGCACTGGCATTTGATTCTGTCGAAAATATTCGACGTAACGTAAATTATGGTCGCATCATTCAGGCAACCCACGCTGTTGGCGCCTCGATGTTTTTTGTAGCGGTTTATGTGCACATTGGTCGCGGCCTCTATTATGGCTCCTATAAGGAACCGCGCGAAGTTTTGTGGCTTCTGGGTGTTTTGATCTTCGTTTTGATGATGGCAACATCCTTTATGGGTTATGTGCTTCCATGGGGACAGATGAGCTTTTGGGCGGCAACGGTTATCACCAATATTTTCTCGGCAATCCCGATAATTGGCGATCCTTTGCTACAATTGCTGCGCGGCGGATTTGCAGTTGATAATGCGACGCTAAACCGCTTCTTCTCTTTGCACTATTTACTGCCGTTCGTTATTGCGGCGGTTGTGGGGCTGCATATCTGGGCATTGCATGTGCCGGGCAATAATAATCCGGTTGGTGTCGAGGTTAAATCCTCCCACGATACGGTGCCGTTTCATCCCTATATCACCATGAAAGATTTGCTGGCGATCGTAGTGTTTTTAATTCCTTTCGCCTGGTTTGTATTTTTTGCCCCTGATATTCTTGGGCACCCGGACAATTATAAACCTGCCGATCCGCTGATCACTCCAGCCCATATTGTTCCTGAATGGTACTTCTTGCCCTTCTATGCAATTCTGAGGGCCATTGATTTTGATATGTGGTTTATCAGCGCAAAACTTGGTGGCGTAATATTCTTTGGCGGATCAATCCTGGTGCTGTTCTTTGTGCCATGGCTTGATGGGTCCAAAACCCGCTCCGGCACTTTCCGCCCATTGTTCAAACCGTTTTACTGGTTGTTTATTTTCAACTTCTTCCTGCTGACATATCTTGGTGCACAGCTGGCGGTGGAACCTTATTCGACGCTTTCCAAGATCGCCACGGCATATTATTTCGGATATTTCCTGATAATCCTGCCCATTGTATCAAGGATTGAAACTCCAAACCCGTTGCCTGCCAGCATATCTGAAAGTGTGCTTGGCAAGGGCAGCTCGTGATTAAAGGGAAGGACAGGAAAAATGAATAAAATGAACAGGTTTTTCAAAAGCGTTCTTCTGGCAGTTGGAGTTGCTATTTCAAGTGCCATGTTGGTGGTTCCGGCAAGTTCGGTAGTGATTATTGACGCTGAATTGCAGGATTGGTCATTTGCAGGTGTTTTTGGTCGTTATGACAAAAATCAATTGCAACGTGGATTTCAGGTGTTTCAGCAAAGCTGTGCTGCTTGTCATGGGGCCAAACAGATAGCGTTTCGCAATTTGAGCGAAGAGGGAGGACCATCCTTCTCTGAATCTCAGGTTAAGGCACTGGCGGCTGAATACATTATTATCGATGCGGAACTTGAGGATGGTGAACGTGCAGCCATTCCTGCCGATAACTGGCCTGAACCTTTTGCAACCATTAGAGAAGCAAGGGAGGCAAATAGCGGGGCCTTTCCTCCAGATTTTTCTCTGTTGGCTAAAGCTCGCGGAATTACTCAGCGTTTCCCGGCATGGGCATTGAATTATTTCACAGCCTATCAGGAAGGTGGAGCCGACTATATTTATAATCTGTTGGTGAACTTTACCGACGCTCCTGAAGATTATGAGGTTCCGGCAGGACAATATTGGAATGCTTATTATGGCAGCACTCTGGCTATGGCATCACCATTGTTTGACGGCATGGTAGATTATGAGGGAGATGAATTTCCCGAAACTACAGAGCAATATGCCTTAGATGTAGCAGCATTTATGATGTGGATGGCTGAGCCGGGCCTGAATTCTCGCAAACAGATGGGCTTTCAGGTATTGATATTCCTGTTTGTTCTGGCAGGAATGATGGTGATGGTTAAACGCAAGCTATGGTCTGACGTTAAGCATTGAGCTTATTTTTCATCTGCTAGCAATTATAAGGCCGCCTTTTGGGGCGGCCTTTTTTTTGTGAGAATCAGGTAAACTGTCGCTATGTCTTGATCAGATGTTGAATTCCTCAACCTTTGTCTTGACTAGCAGACGAGGCAAGTGCAGAAAAATTTGCATTTGTTTGTGCAAATCATTCTTCACGAATTCCCATTTTGAATTATTCTGGAGCTTTCGATGACTGTCGACCTTAAATCATTTGTTCGCACAATTCCTGATTATCCAAAGAAAGGAATTTTATATCGTGACATCACCACCCTGATTGAAAATCCGGAGGGCTTTCGTCAAAGCATTGAGCAGATGGCAAATGCTCATCGTGATCTTGGCATTACCCATGTGGCCGGGATTGAAGCCCGGGGCTTTATTTTTGGAGCAGGGGTAGCGATTGCCCTTGGGGTTGGATTTATTCCAGTTCGTAAATCGGGCAAGCTGCCCGGCGAAACCATTGGTCAGAATTACGCTTTGGAATATGGGGTGGACACCATAGAAATTCACGCCGACGTGGTTGGCAAGGGTGACAAGATTTTGCTTGTGGATGATCTGATTGCTACCGGGGGTACAGCAATTGCAGCGCTAAACCTGTTGCGGCGGACCGGAGCAGATGTTGAATATACTTCGTTTGTTATTGATCTTCCAGATATTGGCGGTGCGGAAAAACTTCGTGCACTGGACGTAAAAATTCATACGCTTATGGCGTTTGAAGGGCACTGAATTTGTTATTGATCAGCGGTCTCATTATTTTGAGACCGCCTTATAATTTGTATTTGCCTAGGTCCTGACCCTAGGTTCTGGCCCTAAATTCTATTCAGATTTTGTTGTTGAATCAGAACCCTGCTTTTTGTCAGTCTTGGTCTTTAGAACCGATGGACGAGCAGGGGGACCTTTTGCTCCCTTATCTGATTTATTTGACCAGGTAGCTTGGCGCATTTTTGGTGGCCGTTGAAAAATTTGTTTTGGCATGAAGTCAATCTCCGGATGTGTTTGCCGGGAAAAATCTTCCCGGCGATCGGTTAAGAAAAAATATCTCTGGAAGTTTGGGGGACGAGAAACGTACGTGAGTGCCAATTATTTGATGAGCAAAATTCAGGAGCGACTTCAAATATCAAGCAACAAGCGAATTATCGTTTCAATATTTTCATATTCTTACAGCGAAGTTTAGATAAGAATCTGCAGCAAAATTGAGAGAAGAATTTGCAGCAAAGCTGAAGAAGAAAAAAACGGCGTCCGCAATTGCGCTCAATTGATCATTTCGGTCGAGACCTCATATGGAGTTGAACCTTGAATGTAACTGTCGGCCAGCAGTTTTGTCAATAATGCAGAGATATTGGTAGAAGTTTTATCGGCCTTGGTCAGCGCCCTAATAGTTTACGCAGTGCGGGTTTGCTGGCTATCCATTGCAATATGCGCTGTTTCAAACTTGGTTTGAAATCGCGCAACTTTGAAAGCCCCACATAATCGGCGCTGTAAACCAGTTCTCCGCGTTGATTTACCGCCTTCATATTGTTGAACAACAGGCCCCAGCCCGGCAAAGATTTGCTGATGCGTTTATCGGTCACGTTCAATTCAAAACTTATGGTGTCGCCCGGTTTCACGGGGGTAACAAAGCTCATTTTATTGATGCCGGGAGAGGGACCAGAGAGACCGGGTATCTCACCAGCCGCTCTGAGGCGCGCTTCTTCAGCAAACAAGCCGTCGACCAGTTTTCTCTGGCCAACCAGGGCTGTGTGCCAACCTGAGGCGATTATGCCACCAAAGTGGGAGTGTTTGGCAAGTTCCGGGTCGGTGTGGAAATACTGGTTGTCATATTGCAGGTTATATTTGATGATTTCATCTTCACTAAATGTGTGCTCACCAAGCTCTAATTTATCGTCCGGGTGTATGTCTTCGAACCATCGGGTCATTTTTGGTGCCCCTCATCTGTTATTTCGGGGTTGCGCACATCAACCAGATTCTCCAGACTCATGGTCATCACGGTTTGAGATTTTTGATTTGTTATATCAAAATTTAAGGTGACAATTCCCCATTGCGGTCTGGATTTTGTACGGCGCAGATCTGCTATTGTCACCGTGCCGCCAATTGTGTCATTGGCCATTACCGGGCGTTTCCATTTAAGGTTGGTGAATCCTAATCCACCTGCGGAGGCGAGTTTTTTTGGAAAATTTTCCAGCAGTTTTTTAAGGGCGATAGCGCCGGTTTGCCAGCCCGATGCTGCAATTCCACCAAGTAACGAGGCATTTGCTGCCTCTTCGTCAATATGGAAGGGGAAGGGATCAAATTCGGTGGCAAACGTGATAATCATCTCTTTGGTAAGCTTGGTTGCTCCAAGGTCTATTGTTTGACCAATTTCAAGGTCTTCAAAATGTGTGTAGTCTTTAGTAATCGGGTTACTCATTGCAA
>VAPK010744927.1_pt1 | contig 11191 bp, 8 predicted proteins | sample 3395031 | NCBI WGS metagenome assembly VAPK01 (sample SAMN08290443, study PRJNA428436) | hydrothermal vent metagenome | isolation source: Deep-sea hydrothermal vent chimney 1 | place: Pacific Ocean: Juan De Fuca Ridge
AAAAATTCTAAATCAATTATTTTCTCAAAAAACTTCTTTGGCAATTTTACGAATGTTATCCGACTTGCCCATGGTGTAAAAATGAAGTACGGGCACGCCAAACTCCAGTAACTCTTTGGCCTGCTGAATCGACCATTCTACACCTACCTGTCTTACTTCAGTGTTGTTTTTGCATTTCAGGATTTCCTTTACCAGTGCTTCGGGCATATCTACATTGAAAGTTTTGGGTAACGTTACCATTTGCGACTGCGTTGTGACGGGTTTTAAACCGGGAATAATCGGAACATCAATGCCTTTTGCCCGGCAATTCTTCACAAAATCAAAATATTTCTGATTGTCGAAAAACATCTGAGTAATGATATAGGACGCCCCGGCTTCTACCTTCTTTTTCAGGAAGTGCAGGTCGCTTTCCAGATTCGGCGATTCGCTGTGCTTTTCAGGATATCCGGCCACACCGATACAAAAATCCGTGGAGCGGGTGTTTTTAAGTTCTTTTTCCAGGTATTCAGCCTGATTGAGCCTTGCTATCTGTTCAACGAGCTCCAGCGAATGGGCATTTCCATCGGGTTCGGGAACAAATTCCTTTCGACCGGGTTGCGGGTCACCACGCACCACCAGCAGGTTTTTTACGCCCAAAAAACTAAGATCAATCAACGCATTTTCCGTATCTTCCCGCGTAAACCCGCCACAGATAATGTGCGGTACCACGGGGATGCCATAACGGAATTTAATACCTGCTGAAATCCCAACCGTTCCCGGCCTTTTCCTAACCACCCGTTTTTTCATCAGCCCGTTGGGCAAAGGATCATAAACCACTTCCTCCTGGTGATAGGTTATATTAATAAAAGCTGGATCAAACTCCAACAACGGATCGATGGCTTCCTGAATGGAATCGAAATTCTGCCCCTTCAACGGCGGAAGCAATTCAAACGAGAAAAGAGTCCTCTCCGACTGATTTATATATTCTGTTACTTTTAATTCATCCATGGGCTTTCCCTATATTTACTTCAACTACAATATCTTATTTTATAAATCGTCAATGCGAGGAGTTTACAAAGATTGTGGGGTGGACGACGAAGCAATCTCATAATCAAAATAGTCCGCCGTTATCAATGAAATTGCTTCTTCACGCTTGCGTGTAACCCCTTCAAAGTTCATCGCAATGACAGCTGTTTTTAATTTTTTTCACATCTTAAATCCAACATCCTCACATCCTCAATCCTCTACCAAATTCACATTCAACAACACTTTAACCCTTTCTTCCGTCAGTCCTTTCCGGAGTGCATAATCCTTCACCTGATCTGGAAGCACTCTTCCCACATTAAAATACTGCGAATCGGGATGTGCCAAAAGATAACCGCTAACCGACGCGGCCGGATACATGGCAAAATTCTCCGTAAGGAAAATCCCGGTTTTTTCTGTCACCTGCAAAAGATCAAAGAGTTTTCCTTTTTCAGAATGTTCCGGACAAGCGGGATAACCCGGCGCCGGACGTATTCCCCTGTATTTTTCCCGTAATATCTGATCCATGGGCAATTTCTCATCTGCTGCATAACCCCAAAGCTCTTTACGGACCATTTCATGCAGCTTTTCCGCAAAAGCTTCCGCCAGCCGATCAGCCAGTACCTTCAGCATAATAGCTTGGTAATCATCGTCATCAGCTTCAAAAGCTTTGATATGTTTTTCTATTCCCAGACCTGCCGTTACAGCAAAAAAGCCGAGGTAATCAGTCAGTTGTGTTTCTGCCGGAGCAACGAAATCTGACAGACAGAGATTGGGATAACCAGATTCCTTTTCTTCCTGGTTTCTGAGAAAATGGAAAGGAATAGTTTTGCCTTCTCCGTTTTTTATCTCAACACTGTCACCCGTTCCGGCTGCCGGATAAATGCCCACAACACCTTTGGCCTGAAGCCATTTTTTATTCACAATCTGATCCAGCATTTTCAAGGCATCATCAAAAAGTTTTTTGGCTTCTTCTCCCTTAACGGGATCATCAAAAATGGCAGGATATTTTCCGTTGAGTTTCCAGGCATGGAAAAAGAAAGTCCAGTCGATATAAGGTCTTAACTCTTCCAGTGGAAAATTTTCAAAATATTTGCTGCCGGTCAACTTTGGTTCTGAAATTACCGCGGATGACCAGTCTCCTTTGTACCGGTTTTGACGGGCTTCCTCAAGGCTGATATTTTTTTTTTCTTGTTGTCTACCAAAATGTTGCTCACGAAGCTTTTTGTAAGAAGCTTCTATTTCTTTCACATACTTTTCGCTGGTGGCAGGCGAAAACAACTGACTCAACACGCCGGTAACTTTTGATGCATCGCGGACATGAATGACAGGCTGGTCGTAGCCGGGAGCAATTTTCACTGCCGTGTGAATGGCAGAAGTCGTTGCGCCACCGATAAGCAATGGAACCTTCATTCCTGTCCGTTTCATCTCCAGTGCGACCTGCACCATCTCTTCCAGCGAAGGGGTGATCAAACCGCTCAAACCTATCACATCGGCGTTTTCATTTTCAGCAATCTCAAGAATCTTCGCGGCAGGTACCATCACGCCCAGGTCAATTACTTCATAGTTATTACACGAAAGCACCACGCCTACAATATTCTTTCCAATGTCATGCACATCGCCTTTCACCGTTGCCATGACGACTTTTCCTGCTGAGGAACTGACACCGGTTTTTTCTGCTTCAATATAAGGCAAAAGAAAGGAAACCGCCTTTTTCATAACACGGGCGCTTTTCACCACCTGAGGCAAAAACATCTTTCCATCGCTAAACAGATCACCCACCACGTTCATTCCTGCCATCAACGGAATTTCAATGACATTCAATGCCCGGGGAAATTTCTTGCGGGCTTCTTCCACATCTACTTCAATAAAATCGGTGATACCTTTGATCAGTGCATGTTTCAGTCTCTCTTCTACCGGTTCATTACGCCAGGCATTTTCTTTTTCAGGTTTTTTGTTATGCTGATCTTTGATCTTATCGGCATACAACAGCATTCTTTCGGTAGCATCTTTTCGCCGGTTCAAAACAACATCTTCCGCCAGGTTTCTTAAATCAGCGGGAATTTCATCATAGATTTGCAGCATGCCCGGATTGACAATTCCCATATCCATTCCGGCTTTGATAGCATGAAAAAGGAACACGGAATTGATGGCTTCTCGCACGGGATCATTTCCGCGAAAAGCAAAAGAAAGATTACTCACGCCACCACTAACTTTGCAATAAGGCAGGTTTTCCTTGATCCATCGGGTAACTTTAATATAATCGACCGCATAATTGTTGTGTTCTTCCATACCCGTACCGATAGCGAGAATATTGGGGTCAAAAATGATGTCTTCCGGCTGGAAATCTGCTTTCTGCGTAAGTAATTCGTAAGCTCGTTGACAGATTTCAATACGTCTTTCAAACGTGGCTGCCTGGCCTTGTTCATCGAATGCCATCACCACCGTGGCAGCACCGTACGCTTTAATTTTTCGAGCATGTTCCAAAAATTCGGCTTCACCGTTTTTCAGGCTGATGGAATTCACAATCCCCTTTCCCTGAATACATTTCAGCCCGGCTTCAATCACATCCCATTTCGATGAATCTATCATGATGGGAAGGCGGGAAATTTCAGGTTCGGAAGCCAGCATATTGAGAAAACGCACCATCTCTTTTTCAGCATCAAGCATGCCGTCATCCATGCTGACATCCAGGATCTGAGCCCCGTTTTCCACCTGGTCACGTGCCACGGAAAGCGCTTCTTCATACTTGCCTTCACGGATCAACCGGGCGAAACGCCGCGAACCGCTCACGTTGGTACGTTCACCGATATTCACAAAATTCTTTTCTTTTTCTATCAACACAGGTTCGAGCCCACTGAGTTCCGTAATGTGTGTCTTGGCAGGAGCGATTCTTTTTTCGGCTTTTTCAGCCAGCTTTACCATTTCACGAATATGATCGGGTGTGGTACCGCAGCATCCACCCACAATGTTGGCATAACGGTTGTCAAGGAAATCTTTGATATAGCCTGCCATTTTGTGTGGCGTTTCATCGTATTCCCCAAACTGATTGGGCAACCCTGCATTGGGATAAACGCTAACAGGAAAAGGTGCAATACGCGAAAGCTCAGCAAGATACGGGCGTATCTGTTCGGCACCCATGGAGCAGTTAAGCCCCACGCTGAGCAGGTCGATATGTTTTATGGAAGTGAAAAAGGCTTCCAGTGTTTGTCCTGAAAGTGTTCGTCCGCTGGCATCGGTAATGGTTCCGGAAACCATCACGGGGATCTTCTCCCCTTTTTCTTCCATGATTTTTTCAATAGCAAAGAGGGCTGCTTTGGCATTAAGCGTATCGAAAATGGTTTCCACCAACAGCACATCCGCTCCGCCTTCCATCAATGCTGAAGCCTGTTCATAATAGTTTGCCACCAGATCATCAAAACTCACATTGCGGAAACCGGGGTCATTCACATCCGGCGACATGGAAGCCGTTTTGTTGGTAGGCCCCATGGCACCTGCCACAAATCTGGGCTTTTGGGGATTCTGAGCTGTAAATTTATCAGCTGCTATCCGTGCAGTCCGTGCTGCATTCAGATTGATCTCATACACAATATCTTCCCTTCCGTAATCGCTTTGCGAAATACGGGTTCCGTTAAAGGTGTTGGTTTCAATAATATCAGCTCCGGCTTCGAGATATTGTTCGTGAATTTCACGTATTATCTGTGGTTGTGTAAGATTCAGCAGATCGTTGTCCCCTTTGAGCGGTCTTGTACTGTTCTGAAACTGCTTCCCGCGAAAATCTTCCTCTTCAAGATGATACTGTTGAATCATCGTTCCCATGGCCCCGTCGAGCACCAGCACCCGTTTTTGTAATTCGTCTTTTATATTTGCTTTCATCTGTTTGTCTTCAGTTTAGAGATATACCATCACAGGGCAGCTAAGCACCCTGAAATCCCATCACCGGTTCGCCTAAAATTTAAACCGTGAAATAATGATAAAAGTACATCTTGTTCTTCATGAGTAAGCGCATTAATTTATTATTTCCCATCCAAAACGAACAGGTTAGGTATTGGCACCTTTTCCTTTACCAGGTAGGTTGCCAGGGATTCGCAGAGCCTAATCTCTCCACCCTTCTACATAAATCAAAATACCTTACCAAAGAGGAAGGATTTGAATTACTGTGACAAAAGTAAAAAAAATTATTGGATATCCGGTTCAATCTGAGCCGGTTTAAATGATAACGTTGGTTAAATTTCATACATCAAAATATGCAACAGCAAACGTTTGTTTTTTTCAGGTGTAATAAACCTATATTTTATAACTCCGTAACAATCTATCGAAAGGAGCTGGACAGGGAATCACCAACCCAAAAATTTCTTATTTTTGCGAAAATTTTCAATACATCAAACATTATGTCTGATACAAAAACCTTAACTCAATTGGAATATAAAGTTGCTGACCTTCATCTATCCGACTGGGGCCGGAAAGAAATAGAAATTGCCGAAAAAGAAATGCCCGGGCTTATGTCGCTCAGGGAAAAATACGGTGCTTCCAAACCTTTAAAAGGAGCACGAATTACCGGCTCATTGCACATGACCATTCAAACGGCTGTGCTGATTGAAACCCTTACAGAGCTTGGTGCTGATGTGCGTTGGGCCAGTTGTAATATCTTTTCCACACAGGATCATGCTGCTTCTGCCATTGCTGTCGGAAAAAACGGAACTCCGGAAAATCCCCAGGGTGTTCCTGTGTTTGCCTGGAAAGGCGAATCCTTAAAAGAATACTGGTGGTGCACCAAGCAGGCATTGACTTTCCCGGAAGGAAAAGGTCCGAACCTGATCGTAGATGATGGTGGTGATGCTACTTTGCTGATCCACAAAGGCTATGCAGCAGAAGAAGATTCATCAACCCTGAATGTGGAAGCTACCAGCCTTGAAGAAACAGAGATTCTGAACATCTTAAAAGAGACCCTGGCTCAGGAACCCGACAAATGGCACAACACCGTGAAAGAATGGAAAGGCGTTTCAGAGGAAACCACCACCGGCGTTCATCGTTTGTACCAGATGAAAGAAAACGGAACGCTGCTCATTCCTGCTATCAACGTGAATGACTCGGTGACCAAATCTAAATTTGATAACCTTTACGGATGCCGCGAGTCGCTGGCCGACGGAATTAAAAGAGCTACCGATGTGATGATTGCCGGAAAAGTGGTGGTGGTTGCCGGATATGGTGATGTGGGAAAAGGCTCTGCCAAATCCATGAAATCTTACGGCGCCCGCGTGATCGTTACCGAAATTGATCCCATCTGTGCTTTGCAGGCTTCGATGGAAGGTTTTGAAGTAACCACCATGGAAGTAGCCGTGAAAGAAGGCAATATTTTTGTGACCACCACCGGAAATCGCGACATCATTACCATTGAGCACATGGCTGCCATGAAAGACGAAGCCATTGTCTGCAACATCGGCCATTTCGACAATGAAATTCAGGTTTCCCAACTAGACAGTTTCCCCGGAATTAAAAAGATCAATGTGAAACCTCAGGTTGACAAATATGTTTTCCCTGACGGACATTGCATATACCTGTTGGCAGAAGGCCGCCTGGTGAACCTCGGTTGCGCTACCGGACATCCTTCCTTTGTGATGAGCAACTCGTTTACCAACCAAACGTTGGCTCAGATGAACTTGTGGCACAAAAGAAATGAGTACCAGGTAGATGTTTACCGCCTACCCAAATATCTTGATGAAGAAGTAGCCCGTTTGCACCTTGAAAAACTGGGTGTGAAACTGACCAAACTCTCTTCCGAACAGGCTGCTTATCTTGGCATAAAAGCTGAAGGTCCTTACAAACCCGACCATTATCGCTATTAAAATGTTCGTTTAAATGAATCTCCCCGCCGCAAGCAGACGGGGTATTATTAGCGGAAAATATTTTTTTATTCGCCACAAGTGGCGGAGAATTTACCCATAGAGATTAAAATCCATTTTCCCGGTAAACGGGAATAGTCCTATTTTTGTAAAAAATATTTGATGTGAAAAGTAACGACAAGACCTACGGCGCTACCCGGGAAGAAAAAATAGCCGCTTTCGGGCGTCTGCTTGATATTATGGATGATCTGCGTACAGGTTGTCCGTGGGACAAAAGACAAACACTCAACAGCCTTCGATACCTGACCTTGGAAGAAGTTTACGAACTTTCGGATGCCATCCTGGAAAATAACCTGGATGATATCCGGGAAGAGCTCGGAGATTTGATGATGCACCTGGTTTTTTATGCGAAAATCGGTTCTGAGAAAAAAGCCTTCGACATCAAAGATGTGCTAGACGGGATTTCGGACAAACTTGTTTACCGGCATCCCCACATTTACGGAGATGTGGAAGCAGCCAATGCGGACGAAGTAGCAGAAAACTGGGAAAAGCTCAAGTTAAAAGAAGGCAAGAAATCAGTACTTTCCGGCGTTCCCAATTCGTTGCCGTCCTTACTGAAAGCTTACCGGATGCAGGAAAAAGTAAAAGGAGTTGGATTTCAGTGGGCACACCGTCAGCAGGTTTGGGATAAGGTGATGGAAGAGCTTCAGGAACTGAGAGAAGAAGTGGAAAACAATGTCTCTCAAAACCGCATCGAAGACGAATTCGGCGATCTGCTTTTTGCCCTGACCAACTATGCACGCTACATTGGCATTAATCCCGACGATGCTTTGGAGCGTACTAACCGTAAGTTTATCAGGCGTTTCCAGTTTATAGAAACCGAATCGCTGAAAGACGGAAAATCCATTGAAGAAATGAACCTGGAGGAAATGGATACTTACTGGAACAAAGCCAAAAAATTTGAATAATCACAAATTCAGCCCAAAATATCTGTGGGAATACATCTCCAATCTATCATAACCTATCGTTTTGCGGATTTAGCAAAGAAGAAACCATACCGACCGATACATGCCAGTTTTTTTATGACTGCACACACTGCGGAGAACTTTTAAAACCCAAAGAAGGCGACTGCTGTGTTTTTTGTTCGTACGGGTCAGAGAAATGCCCGCCCATGCAGGAGAGTGGAAAGTGCAATTGCTGTGAATGAACCATCGCACCACAAGCGATCAAAGTAATTTAGTTCCTCATTCGGATAATGGATCGCCGAAACACACACCAAAGCCCCGTGCCCTTTCGATCAGAGGATGATCTTCCGGCACCAGATGGAGTTTTCCGCCCACTTCGCTCAAAGGCAAATCGCTGATAACCACTCCTTTTTTCATCACCATTTTACCGTAATCTCCATCGGCAATCAAATCCACGGCACGAGCGCCATACCTAGAAGCCAGAATCCGGTCCATGGGCGAAGGGCTTCCGCCCCGCTGGATGTATCCCAAAATTGTGTTTCGCGTTTCCACGCCCACCCCATCTTCGATTTTACTTGCAATATATGCTGCCGCAGATGTATTTTGCGGTTTTTTGATGCCTTCAGCTACCACAACGATGGAATAAGGTTTCCCTGATTTTAATCTTTTTTTCAGATATTTATTCACCGTCTTCATGTCGTAACCCAATTCGGGGATCAGGATCACATCGCCACCCCCGGCAATTCCGGCATACAATGCCAGCCATCCGGCACGATGCCCCATGACTTCTATCACCATGATACGTTTGTGGGAGTTTGCCGTTGAATGAAGCCGGTCGATGGCATCTGTTGCAATAAGCAATGCTGAATCAAATCCAAAAGATTGTTCGGTTCCCCAAACATCATTATCTATAGTTTTGGGAATCCCTATGACATTAAGCCCTTGTTCGGACAACAATGCGGCGGTATTCATGGTTCCGTTTCCGCCGATGCAGACTATCGCATCAAAGCCTGCTTCAATATAATTTTTCTTGATCAATTCCGGTTTTTTGTTGGCCAGTTGATGCATCTTTTTAAAAGGTTTTTCCCTTGATGTACCCAAAATCGTCCCGCCAAGGGTCAAAATTCCCGAAAGGGCTGATTCCTCCAGAGAGATGTAGTCTTTTTCCAAAAGCCCCAAATAGCCTGAGGAAATTCCTACCATTTCCATTCCATACTTTAAAATCGCAGTCTTGCCAACGCCCCGGATGGCGGCATTCAGTCCGGGGCAATCTCCTCCGGCCGTTAAGATCCCTATTTTTTTCGGCTTTGCCATGTTTCTTGATTTAAAAACTCAATAATAAACAAATTTACTAATTTTGATACTTTCTTGGGATTTTTCCCTCTTTAAATTTACCCGATTCGTTCGTTATGAAGAAAAGAAAAATCGCTTTCCACTGGAAGATTCTTATCGGGATGGCTCTGGGCATCGTCTGGGGTTTGATGGCAGTTCATTTTCAATGGATTGAGTTTACAGATTTTTACATCAAACCGTGGGGAACTATTTTCATCAACCTGCTGAAACTGATTGCTGTTCCCTTAATTGTTGTTTCGTTAATTAGTGGAGTAAGCAGCCTGACCGATGTTTCCAAACTTTCGAGAATCGGATTCAAAACACTCGGATTATATATTCTGACCACAGTAATAGCCATTAGTGTGGGGCTGGTGCTTGTTAACCTTACTGATCCGGGAAAAGTTTTTCCGGAGGAAAAGGCGATGGAATTCAACCAGAAATATGCTCAGAACATGGCGCAACAAAAATCGCAGGCTGAAGGCCTGAAAAAAGAGTCGCCGTTACAGCCCATTGTGGATGTGGTGCCTTCCAATATTTTCAGATCGCTGACTGACAACACGAAGATGCTTCAGGTTATTTTCTTTTCCATTCTGTTCGGGATAGCCATGGTACTTTTGCCGGCGGAAAGGGTAAAACCCGTAAAAACTTTCATCATCAGCCTGAACGAGATCGTACTAAAGCTCATAGACATCATCATGAAGAGTGCACCCTACGGTGTCTTCGCTCTTTTAGCTGCTTTAATTGTGGATGTTGCCGGTACCCATCCGAAAGACACCCTTTCACTTTTCGGAGCTTTGGCGTTGTATGCCCTTACGGTGATTCTGGGTTTGCTGATCATGATATTTGTGATCTACCCGATTTTTATCCGGGTTTTTACCAAAGTGAAATTGGGAAAATTTTTCAAAGCGCTGACACCTGTTCAGTTGCTGGCTTTTTCTACCAGTTCGAGCGCTGCTACGCTTCCCTTTACCATGGAAACAGCAGAAGAAAAACTTGGGATTTCCAATGAAACTGCCAGTTTTATACTTCCTTTGGGAGCTACGGTCAACATGGACGGAACATCTCTTTACCAGGCGGTTGCTGCTGTGTTTTTAGCTCAGGTTTATGGCATGCATCTCGGTCTGGCACAACAGCTTACCATTATCGTCACTGCCACGTTGGCTTCTATCGGCTCGGCTGCCGTGCCCGGCGCAGGAATAGTCATGCTCGTCATTGTTCTTACTGCTGTTGGAATTCCTACCGAAGGTATTGCGCTGATCTTTGCCGTGGACAGGCCTTTGGACATGTTACGGACAGCCGTAAACGTCACGGGTGACACCACGGTCGCCAGCATTGTTGCATCGGGTGAAGATGAAATTGACCTTGCCGTGGCCAATCAGTGAAACTAAAGTTTTCTGGAAACTCCTATGCGGCTTCCGAATCCGGCACCTCCGCCAAATTCCAGGTTGATACCCCATCGGGAATTCCAGTAATATCGCCCGCCCATTTGAAGGCCTAGAACCAAAGGACTGGTACCACTGCCCTGACCCAGATAAAACCGGAAACCAAGATTTACTCCGGCGTAGAAATCCCAATTAGGAGGAATGTTCAACAGGCTGTTAAAATGATAATCACTGTGAACACCTATTGTCATAAAACTGTAAGAATTACCTGCTGTTAATGCCGCCATCGGGCTGACTGTAATATCAGGATTTACTGCAAAATCCAGTTGAGCATAAACAGGGAGCCCGTCTGCGTTCAAACCCAGGCCGAAGTTGAGCTGTTTATCTCCTTTGTTTAAAGGAGCTTTCCCTACAGGATATGAGGCAGAATCGGCCACTTGTGCTAATGTAAAAACGCTGACCATCAAAAAACTAACTAAAAGCAATGTCTTCTTCATAAGATATCAATTTAAAGATTAACGATGTTGGTCTGTAAATATTTCTAATTCCTGAACGAAATCTAAGAACTTGTTACTACTCAGCAGGAATTAAATTTTGATTAGCCAAACACGATAGCATATTAAAAACATTTTGAGAATTTTTCAGGCTTGTGTCAATCACAGACCTG
>VAPK010305011.1_pt1 | contig 11190 bp, 14 predicted proteins | sample 3395031 | NCBI WGS metagenome assembly VAPK01 (sample SAMN08290443, study PRJNA428436) | hydrothermal vent metagenome | isolation source: Deep-sea hydrothermal vent chimney 1 | place: Pacific Ocean: Juan De Fuca Ridge
CTTTGCGCCTTTGCGTTGAAAATATTTTAATTTTTTTGACTTTAATTTATATAACAATCAACTCAGCATGCAGTGCGCCAGCTTCTTTTAGGGCTTCGAGTATTGCAACTAAATCGCCGGGAGCTGCACCGACTTCATTGACGGCCTGTACAATTTGATCCAGAGAAACACCCGGGTTAAATTTAAACATCCGGTTATTTTCTTGTTTTATCTGAAGTTCAGAACCCGGTACAACGACAGTTTGCCCTTCAGATAAGGCAGCAGGCTGACTTACTTGAGGAGTTTGAGTAATAGTGACGATTAAATTACCATGAGAAACAGCGGCTGGTAATACCTGAACATGCTTACCAATAACAACCGTACCTGTTCGTGAGTTAATAATTATTCGTGCCGGTGCTTCAGCAGGTTTAAGTGTTAAGTTCTCTAATAAAGATATAAATGAAACGCGTTGCGAAGTATCTTCTGGTGCGTTTACAACTATAGATGCAGCATCTTTTGCATAGGATGTACCTGGCCCGACAGTATTATTGATAATTTTGACTAAACGACTTGCTGTTGTGAAATCAGGCCGATTTAAATTTAAAACAACCTCTCTATTAAGACCAAAAGGTGTATCTATACTACGTTCTACGATTGCACCATTGAGGATACGCCCTACACTTGGAACATTAACTGTAATACGTGAACCATCACTGCCTTCTGCACCGAATCCACTAACGACTACATTACCTTGCGCAATAGCATAAATATTACTGTCAGCACCTTTTAACGGCGTCATTAACAAACTACCTCCACGTAAACTTTTAGCACTACCTACTGAAGACAGAGTGATATCAATTTTCATACCTTCTTTTGCAAAAGCAGGAAGCTCTGCATGTATAGCAACTGCAGCAACATTTTTAGCCTGCATAGTTACACCAGGAGGAATATTCACCCCCAAACGAGATAACATGCTTCTTAAACTCTGCGTTGTAACCTCACCTGAGCCATCACCCGTGCCATTTAAACCAACAACTAAACCATAACCAATGAGTTGATTACTACGAACACCTTCTATTTTTGTTAAGTCCTTAACCCTTTCGGCATTTGCTGTACTCCAACTCATAGTTAAAAATAGAACAAGCCCGGCAAAAACAGTAAAGCTTAAATCTTTTCCAGATAACATGATTAACTCCTGTTTCTTTAAATTAATAAGGCCATGCCTGACTTTGGAAGAAATGACCTAAAGGCCCCATTTTGTTTGCTGCAGATAAAGTACCCTGACCGCCATATGCCACGTGTACATTTGCAACTCGCGTTGATTTAATCGTATTATCCTGTTCAATGTCTTGTGGACGAACAATTCCAATAAAACGTACATATTCATCAGACTGATTTAACATCATCATTTTTTCACCGCGTACAATCATATTTCTATTTGGCAAAACTTCTGCGACCGTGACTGATATTTTTCCATTTAAGCTACTATTCATGGCACTGGTTCCTTGTCCGCTAAACTCTCGTTCACCACTAAATTTATTAGTGAGTATTTCAACACCGTCTTTGGTTACTGTTTGTCCCGCTAAAGTTGGTCCGGGTAAATCAACCTTATTGTCTTTAGAACTATTCGTGTTTGAAGTCGCACTGGCATTTGTATTTTCAATTAATATAATAGTTAGCACGTCACCGATATATTTTGCTGTAGTATCTTCAAACAACCCCACCCGCATACCTTGTTGATAGATTGCACCGTTATCTTTGTGATGAACATTTAACACTCTTTGTTTCATGGGTTTAAAGTTATCCGGTGATTTTTTAATACTAAGGGGCTTCAAGCAGCCCGATAAAACAACTGAAAAACTGATTAAGGTAACAACAACTTTATAATTCATCATTTTAATTCCAGACTCATCAGTTTACTTTTAAAGGTTATTATTCACGTATTGCAGCATTTGATCAGCTGTTGATATTGCTTTTGAATTCATTTCATAAGCACGTTGTGTTTCAATCATGTTAACCAGTTCTTCAACCACATTAACATTTGAGCTTTCAATCGAACCTTGTATTAATGATCCTAGATTATTTGTATCCGGGCTACCAACAACTGGCGCACCACTGGCACCCGTTTCAACATAAAGATTACCACCAATAGATTGTAAGCCTGCCGGGTTAACAAAATCAGCAATTTGAATAACACCAACTTGAGCAGGTGCAGGGTTACCTGGTTGCGTTACGGAAACAATACCGTCAGCACCAATTGTTATACTTAATGCATTTTCAGGAATAATAATATCCGGTTGCACACGGTAGCCCGATGAATTTACCAGTTGCCCTGTAGAATTAACCTGGAATTCACCATTACGGGTATAACCAATATCACCATTGGGTTTTAATATTTGAAAAAAACCTTTACCTTGTATAGCAGCATCAAATGTATTATTTGTTTGGATCAAGTTACCTTGAGTATGAAGTTTTTGTGTGGCAACTGTACGCACACCTGTACCTAAACTTAGCCCTGTTGGCAGTTCAGTTTCCTGACTTGTTTGGCCGCCAGCTTGGCGTAAGTTTTGATATAACAGGTCTTCAAAAACAGCACGAGATCTTTTATATCCTGTTGTATTTACATTAGCCAGATTATTACTGACAACAGACAATCTATTTTGTTGTGCTTCTAAACCTGTCTTTGCAATCCATAAAGCCTGACTCATTTTTAACTCTCCAAAACTAACTTTTATTTTACATTCATAATGTAAAGTGCATTTAACATGCCAGCTTAGGCTATTAGCCTAACTTCATCATTTGTGTTGCTTGCGCATTATTTTCTTCTGCTGTTTTAAGCATCTTAATTTGCATTTCAAACTGTCTTGCTAACTCAATCATATTCACTAATGCAGCAGCAGCATTAACATTACTAGTTTCAATGGTGCCTGAAATAACAGATACAGCATCATCAGCGGCTGCATCCTCACCATTTTTCAAAACAAATAAACCCTGTTCATTTCTTTTTAACTCTTTAACATCGGGGCTTACCAGTTTAATTCTGTCTATAACAGTCGAACCACCTCCAGCACCCCCTACCTGCGTAATACTAATGGTGCCATCCTTCCCAATATCTACTTTAGCTGCATCAGGAATAACAATTGGACCACCTTCGCCTAATACAATGTGGCCTGCACCCGTATGTAATACACCTGCGTTATCTGTTTTTAAATCTCCGGCACGTGTATACGCTTCACCACCATCCGCAGCTTGTACTGCAATAAAACCTTTTCCTGCAATTGCGATATCAAGATCACGACCTGTTGTACTCATTGCTCCTTGCTTGAAATCTATCCCTGGTTTTTCTGTCATTGAATAAACACGAGTTGGAAAACCAGTACCACCAAATAAAGGCATACTTCTCGCCGCCGCTAAATCAGCACGAAAACCTGTGGTGCTAATATTGGCCAGATTATTAGAATTAATCGCTTGCGCCAGCATATTTTGCTTGGCACCTGACATTGCGACATACAACATACGATCCATTTTCTTATCCTATTTTAAATATTATTAAAATCTTAACGTATATTAATAACAGTTTGAGTAACAGCATCGGCAGTTGAAATAACCTGTGCATTTGCCTGGAAGTTACGTTGTGCGGTAATCATGTTTACCAATTGCCCGGTAAGATCAACATTCGAACCTTCCAATGCACCTGATTGAATTAAACCTAAACTACCTGAACCTGGTGTACCAATTAATGCCGGACCAGAATCAAAACTTTCTGCCCAGTTAGTCTCACCTAATTGACGCATACCATTTGCATTAGAAAAATTTGCTAATGTTACCTGACCTAATGTTCTATTTTGACCATTAGTAAAACGGGCACGAACAATACCGGTATCATCAATATCAATGCCGGTTAAACGACCTGAGGTATAACCGTTTTGTTTAATCCCATTAACTGTGAAGCTACCACCAAATTGCGTTATAGGTATTGCACCTTGTAAATCAATAGTTAGTTCCATTGGCTCTGCACCCGAACCGGTATCAAGTTCAGAAAAGGAAATTTTACCTGGAGGAACAGCAACATTATTAATGTGAGACAACCCACCAGCCCCATCAAATTTAATAATATCTGAATTAAATAATCCTGTAGCGGGGTCCATTGGACCGTTTAAGTTCTCGCCATCTACAAAAGTATGTAACTCCCATTGATTTGGTATTGCTGTTTTAACGTAATACATACTGGTTAAGTGTGGCGTACCTAATGAATCATAAACAGTGAGTGATGTTGAGTGTGTGAATGATGATGGACGTTCAGGATCAAAAGGAAAGGTCGTTGGTGGTACTTGACCACTATCTAAATTTACTGCAACTTCAATAAGATTCGTGGAACTCGGAGGAATATTTGATGAATCTAACCGTAGAGGCCCTGCCGCCCCTGTAATCGTGCCATTTTCATCTGCAATATTTACGATCATTTTTTGATCATTACTGTTAACAATATAACCATCCCGATCTGCCTGAAATTGGCCTGAACGAGAATAAACTTTTGAGCCATTATCATCTAAAATAAAGAAACCGCCACCGTTAATTGCCATATCAAGTTTGCTGTCAGTAAAACCAATATTTCCCTGGGTAAAGAGTTGATCAACTGAAGCAAGTCGTACACCTGCACCAATTGCATTTGCTGTACCACCAGAACTAGATGCAGCATAAACATCTGCGAAGTTTGCACGTGATTGTTTAAAACCTGTTGTGCTTGCATTTGCTACGTTGTTACCAATAATACGTAGTTCTTGTGCTGCGGCATTAATACCACTTAGAGCTGAACGGAATGGCATGATTAATCTCCTGTTTTCAAATTCGCTTTACAATATTTCTTTTACATCAGCTAAACCAGCTGAACCTGCGTTAGCCAAAGTTAATGACACACTCTGACCACCTGTACCTAATGACACACTCTGAACTGTGTCACTGATTAATGTATTTAATGATTCTGATTTCCCATCAACCATGCCAATAGCACGGATAGAATAATTTCCTGACATGGCTTTTCTATCTGCTGATAACATTCCATCCCATGAAAAATGAGCAACACCAGCCGCTTTATTACCTAAATTAATTTCTTTAACTAAAGCACCCTTGTCATTCAGTATGCCAACTTTCAAATCAGTCACATTAACTGCTAATTCAACTGCGCCTTTCATCGGGGTTCCTTCCGAGAAGGTGCTAATTGAACCGGGAATCAGTACTTTACGGCCTACCATACTCGAAGCCTGCAATGCCTGGCTTGATTTCAATGAAGTTGCCAAACTATTAAAGGCATCTTTAATTTCTTTTAAACCGGAAACCGTACTAAACTGAGCCATGTCGCTTAAGAAGTCACCATTTTCCATTGGCTTCATTGGATCTTGATGATTCATTTGTGTGGTCATTAATTTAATAAAATCTTCCTGCCCCAGCTTTTGTTCTTTAAGCGCCTGTTTAGGTTTAGATAAACCAAGGCTTTCCAGTACGTTCATGTTGGGTTTATTTACACTGTCCATTTTAAGACTCCTGATTACTCTCTAATTACTGTCCACTATTGACCGAGCGATAATGTGCGCATTAACATTTGTTTTGCTGTATTCATAACTTCAACATTTGTTTGATAAGAACGAGATGCCGATATCATGTTTGCCATTTCTTCAATGACATTTACATTTGGCATGTAGACATAACCCTCATCATCTGCCAAAGGATGTCCAGGATTATATTCAGCCCTTGCTGGATCCTGTTTTTCAACAATGCCCAGAACCTGTACACCAACGCTGCCATTCCCATCGTCAAACTCATTACTCATCATGGTTGCAAAGACAGGTTGTCGTGCTTTATATATTTGATCGGTACTACTACTGGCACTGTTCGCGTTTGCCAAATTACTGGAGGTCGTATTTAAGCGCAGGGTCTGTGCAGTTAAGGCCGAACCGGCAATATCAAAAATATTAAATAAAGACATATTTATTCTCCTTTTATGGCAGATAACATACCGTTAATACTGCCCGACATGATGCGCAGGGTCATAAGATACCGCATGGAATTTTCAGTAAACTCAGCCATTTCAACATGTGGTTCAACTGTATTTCCATCCAGTGAAGATTGTGTAGGTTGGCGATACATTGATTCCACTCCCATGAAAAAACCTTTGGGTTGGATATGACCACTTTGCGTAGTATTTAAAGGCATGTTTAAGTTTCCGTTTGAAACTGATTTAAGCGCAGCTTTAAAATCAATGTCTTTTGCTTTGTAACCTGGGGTATCTGAGTTTGCGAGATTTTGAGAAAGTAATTGCGCACGACGAGTTTGAAGGTGCATCACATTCTCGTGAATCCCAAAAGCCTTGTCTATACTAATTGCCATTTGTTCCATACCTCGTTTGTGTAATGAGGTAATTGCAACTGCCGTGCCAAACTATTTAAGCACTAGATATCAATAACTTAAAATATTTACGGGTGGTAATTGTCTTATGAAAAGCGGCAAGAACAGACCTTAGCGGCAAGAAAATTGCCGTCACTCAAGGTCAAGGTAAAAAGATCTCAACGATGCCATAATGTGCGGAACAGGTTAAGTAATACTGAACGAAACGCGCAGCAGTTCCATAGTGCAAAGGCGTAAGAAAAAGAACAAGTTTGATACGTTATAGGGATATTTGTCTATAGAAGGTTATACAACTTTTACTCATAACTGCGGATGAGTTTAAAAAGCTTAAAGATTTTTCTTTACACGATCTTTTGATTTTACTCATGCAAGCGGTAAACCACGCCATCAGGATAACGTACCATTGCGAATTTTTTGGTATATCCAGTTGGAGATTCTGAACCACCTAATATAAGTATTCCACCTGGCTTTAGAATTCCTGCCATGCGTTCAAGAATATCTTTTTTCATTTCCGAGGAAAAATAAATTAATACATTACGACAAAAAATAATATCGAACTTACCTAATAAAGAATAATTATTTAATAAGTTTAATTCAGTAAAACGAGTACGTTGCATGATGTCACGATTGATGGCCCATTGTTCATCTTTATGACTAAAAAACTTGTCACGTCGTTCTACTGATAAACCGCGAACTACACTCAGTTCATCATAATGTCCTAGTTTTGCTTTATTCACGACGGTTTGCGAAATATCTGTTCCGACAATCTCAACCTTTGAAGTTAACTTCCCGGGGTTTGATTGTTGAAACTCACTGGTTGTCATACTAATAGAATAAGCTTCCTGCCCGGTTGAACTTGCTGCAGACCATATTTTAATCGGGCTTTTATTTTTTGCCAGTTCGGGTAAAAGTTCTTTTTTTAATATTTCAAAGGGATAGACATCTCGAAACCACATAGTTTCATTTGTAGTCATCGCATCAATGACTTTTTCACGCAAATGTCGATCATTACCTTTAACGAGTGTTGTCATCATGTCTGAAAGATTAGGAAAAGAAAAATCTTCGGTTACGCGTTTTAAGCGGCTAGTAACAAGATAATGTTTGTTTTCACCTAAAACAATACCGCACGCATCTTCAAGGTAACGTCTAAAAAGATCATATTCATTACTGGCTATAGGGGACTGATCCACGAGTTACCTTGCTTTTACTTTATTATAATTAAACATTAAAAACTAAATCACACCTTTGTCGACTAACAGTGACTTGATTTCTCTAGCCAGTTCTTCTGCTTGAAATTTTGGAATAAATTTATCTGCTTTTACTTTAAGGGTCATACTTTCATTAAAACTGCCACTTAATGATGAATGTAACATAATAATCAGATCTTTCATGCGATCATCTGCGCGAATTTCAGAGGTTAAGGTATAACCATCCATTACTGGCATTTCAATATCTGAAATAAGCATGTTGAATTCCTGTTTTATATCAACACCTTCATCGGCCATAGATTTTAAAATATCTAACGCTTCCTGGCCTGTTGTTGCCAATACACAATCAATACCTATTTGTTCCAATGTTCTTTTCACTTGATTACGTGCAACGAACGAATCATCAGCAACCAAAAATTTTAATGTATTTCCATTTTTATCTAAAAGTTGTTCAGCATCTTCAACATGCATATCTGCACCGATTATTTCAGAAAGAATTTTTTCAACGTCAATAATTTCGACTAACTTACCATCAACTTCGGTTACTGCCGTCATGTAATTATTTTTTCCCACACCTTTAGGGGGCGCTTTAATATCATTCCAGTTCATATTTACAATGCGTTCAACAGCATTCACCAGAAAAGCCTGAACAGTACCGTTGTACTCCGTAATTATAATGAGATTATCCGGGCTTGCTTCCAAAGGTCGTTGACCAATGGCGGCGGCTAAGTCAAGAACAGGTATCGTTCTGCCTCGAATGGTTGCTAGGCCACGAGTTGCCGGGTGTGACTGAGGTATTGCCGTTAAACGTGGACAAGACAAAACTTCCTGCACCTTAAAAACATTAATTCCAAAAATCTGTCGACCCTGTAAACGAAACATAAGTATTTCCAGACGGTTTTGACCTACCAGATTTGTACGTTTATCAACTTGATCTAAAACACTAGCCACAACAAGCCCCTATCTTATTAACTTAGCTGTATTATCGGCTCACTCTCCCATTAACTTGAATATAGATTTTATAAATAATCATTAAAATAATATGGCATGGAGATTGCATTTACTTTGACTGTGAAATGGTTAAAACACAGATATAACAAGGTTTATTGCGTGAAATAGTGCGTCAGGTATAAAAAAACAAATGAAAAAACAACAAAAAAGGCTAAATAAGACTGTTATTGTCATTTTATTGACAGTTTGTAACACTATTCCTACCTATGCCAACTCACTGCAAAGCCATGCCAGCATTAGTCATGCGGTAAAAGAATTTGTCTCACAGAAACAGGTGCCTTTAAATAATGTACAAGTCACGCTGACCTCTCTCAATAAACAGTTGAGGCTGCCTCAATGTAGAAAATCTCTACAGGTTAAAATGGCGCCGGGCACAAAATTGTTAGGGCATACCAGCCTGTCTGTAAGTTGTACTTCTCCACAACAATGGAAAATTCATGTGGCAGCACATATTGACGGTGAAGTGAATGCATTAATCGCACGCCACCCTATCCCACGTGGAACAATGATACACAATGCAGATCTGGAATTTGTACTTAGACGATATTCTCAGCTAAACCATGGTTATTATGGTTCTGCTAATTTGCTTAAAAATATGGAAGCAAAACGTAATATTAAGGCGGGCCAGGTTTTAACCCCCAACGTAGTAAAAGCACAAAAATTGGTACTACGAGGCCAGCATATCACCATAATAGCTCAAAGTGGCTCGTTACAATTACGAGCAAAAGGCAAAGCTTTAATGGATGGACAGCAAGGTCAAACCATAAAAGTAACCAATTTAAACAGTAAAAAGCTCATATATGCCCGCGTTGTTTCAGCAGGTATTGTGGAGGTCAATTTTTAGTACCCATTAATTTAAGACATTTAATATGATAAGTTATTGATATTCATATACTATTAAAAAAGTACTAAAGTTTTTTAGAAAAGAGACGCTAACAGTTATGAAAGACTGTGCATGTTAGGAGTTAACCCATGAATGATATTACAAATATTAATTCAAACCGGTCACAATTGAGTTCAAACCAGAGCAGCTCAGTTAAAAGCCGAAATGAAGCAAAACAAGAGAATCAAAGTGCAACGCCATCCTCAACGGGTGATCGCATTACCTTGACCAATACTGCTTCACGTTTACAAAATATTGAACAACAGTTAAATAATGCATCATCAATTGATAGTGCACGTGTTGCTGAAGTTCAAAGTGCTATTTCGAATGGTGACTACAATGTTGACGCCGATCGCATTGCAGATAAAATGCTGGCCTTCGAAGATTTTATGAATAAATAATCATGTCACACACTGCACAACCTCTTTCACTTGAATCTATCCTGGCAACCACTCAGGATAAAATGCAACAACTCCTGAAAGTTCTTAAAGATGAAATTTCTGTATTGGAAAAAAACAAGATTGAAGAATTTGAAGGCATCACTCAAGAAAAAATCACACTGACTGAACAAATTGAAAAAAATGAACAGCTGCGCATTCAATTTTTAACCTCTAAATCATTAAACCCAAATGAACCAACACAATGGTTAAAAAATAACAAATTAAATTCCCTTTGGTCGAAAGTAAAAGAACTCTCGGAACAGGCGCAAAAACAAAATCAAATTAATGGTTTGGTTATTAACGGCAACCGAAGACGTGTACAAACACAAATTGAAATACTCAGTGCATCTCCTCCCGCAGCTGAACTTATTTACTCGGCTTCAGGAGAAAATATAAAACAACGTAACTCTAATACCCTTGCTCACGCATAAAGTTCTTTTATGTTTGATTCTAATCGTGCTCAGGTTAAAAACACCTTAGAAATATATAACCTTTTAAAAAATATTCAAAAATCAAAACAACTTATATCGCTTTCATTTAAGTCTTTACCTCAACTCTGTTTAACCTCTTTACTTGATATTCAGCAAGACAAACAAATTTTAATATTTGATGAACCAAATCCAGCATTAACCTCTACACAAATAGAAAAAAGAAATGAAGTTGAATTTTCATTAAAGCTGGAAAAACTTCCCGTCATCTTTAAAACCAGACTAGTTCCAAATAAAACAGAAAAAACCACAGATGAATTACAAGCTTATTTCCCTAATGAGATTTATTACCCTCAAAACCGTTGCTACTATCGCTTTCGTACAGAGTTTATTGATGATGTTAATACAACCCTTTTTTTATCTTCAACAATTCGCTTGTCCAGTCAACTTCTTAATATTTCATTAAATGGCCTTTGTCTACGTTTGCCCTATTCTCTTGCTAGCAAATTTAAACTAAACCAGATTATTGAAGATATTTATATTCAACTTCCTGAACAACCTGGATTTTCAATTTCAGCAAAAATTAAAAACTCACGAATAGGAAACAATTACACCAACATCGCGCTGGGTTTAGAAATACACCAGCCAAAACCCGGCATCGAAAAGAAAATTCAACAATTTATTTTTCGTACAGAAAATAACTAAATAAACACAAATATTTCTTTATGATAATATACGCTCGCAGCCCTCGTAGCTCAGCTGGATAGAGCGGTCCCCTCCTAAGGGACAGGTCAGACGTTCGAATCGTCTCGGGGGCACCATTTTCAATACATAAAAAA
>VAPK010577866.1_pt1 | contig 11189 bp, 13 predicted proteins | sample 3395031 | NCBI WGS metagenome assembly VAPK01 (sample SAMN08290443, study PRJNA428436) | hydrothermal vent metagenome | isolation source: Deep-sea hydrothermal vent chimney 1 | place: Pacific Ocean: Juan De Fuca Ridge
ACTAAATCTCTTAATCTTGGATTAATTCGAACTCTTCTAAATCTTTTAAACATCTTTTACTCTCGCATATGATAAAATATTTTTATAAAAAACAGCTATTATACCATAAATATAAAAGAAAGAGAAAATATATGAAGATAGAGACTTCAAAGAGTGCACAATTACCAAGCCGTTTTGGTACATACAAAATTCAAGCATTTAAAGAGGGAGATAAAGAGCATTTAGTTATTTATAAAGAGCCACTAGTGGAAATTCCCATCGTAAGGATTCATAGTGAGTGTCTTACCGGAGATGCGATAGGAAGTCTTAAGTGTGATTGCAGAGATCAATTAGAGTTTGCACTCAAAGAGATCGAAGCACATAGTGGTATGGTAATTTATCTAAAGCAAGAGGGACGCAATATCGGACTTTTAAATAAGGTCAATGCATATGCACTTCAAGATGAAGGATTAGATACAGTAGAGGCAAATCATCAGCTTGGGTTTGGAGCTGATGAGAGGACTTATGAGATTGTTGAGTATATTTTAAACTATTTTGGTATCAAAAAAATTAAACTTTTAACTAATAATCCCAAAAAAGTTGAGAGTCTTAAAGGGATTGAAATAGTAGAGAGGTTGCCTATCATTACGCTTTGTAATAAACATAATGAAAATTATATAAAGATTAAAAAAGCAAAAATGGGACATTTGTTTTAGATGCAAAAGTTTGAAAAATTTACCAATCTTTTACTAAAGTACAATAAAATACATCGTCTTTCAGGTGCTAAAAATAGCAAAGAGGTAGAAAAAAATATCGAAGACTCGATATATGTGACAAATTTTTTAGAGTTTGACAAAATTAAAAAAGTTGTAGATATTGGAACAGGTGCTGGATTTCCAGGGATGATTTTAGCCATAGCGTTACCTGATGTGCATTTTACTCTAGTAGAGCCGTTGATGAAAAGAGTCGCTTTTTTGCATCTTGTCAAATCTACCTATGGTTTACAAAATGTTGATATAATAAGCCAAAGAGTGGAAGATATGGAAACTTTTAAAGTAGATCTAATCACTTCAAGAGCAGTTGCTAAGACCGATTTTTTATTGGATTTAGCATCTGGATTTATAGATAAAGATACGCAAATTCTCTTTTATAAAGGAGAAAGAGTTTATGAAGAAGTAAGTGATGATATGGACTATGAGATTATTAATAGAGGGATGAGAAATTACCTATGGATAAAAGGGATTAAACAGTGATTAAACTTATTTTTTTAGCAGTAGTGTTATATGGGATCTATTTTATATTTTTTAGAAAACCTAATATAGTGAAAAAGAATTCAGAGATTGAAGATACTCAAACGGTTATTGAGTGTGATAAATGTGGGGTTTACATAAGTTCTGAAGAGATTATAAAAAAAAATGGTAAGCAGTATTGTAGCGATGAGTGTGCGAGGTTGAAGTGATAATATTAGGACATGACTATATAAAAAGTAAACAATTTTATCTCATAAAAGAGAGTGAAGATATCAAAAAAACCCCTGCAAATAGTACAGTGGCATTTGATTTTAACGAAAAAAATTTGGAGCTTTGTAGGTATTGTAAAGAAAATGATGTCTTATTTGCTTTGATTGTGGAAAAGAGCAAAGATGTACTTTTTGCCAACTTGCTAGAAGCATCATACATCATGTGTGACAAAATATTGTCTCCTAAGGCTCAAAAATTTGCAGATGAGTATATGTTTGATGCAAAAGTTTTACTCTATAGCTCATGTGAAGATGACCTTGAGTGGGCAGCTGATCTTGGGGTAGATGGAATTATATTTGAAAAAGGAATAAATTATGGAAGTTGTTAAGACAGTATTTTTATTGACAGTTCTTACACTGTTATTTGTTTGGATCGGAGGCTTAATAGGCGGTCAAACAGGAATGTTGATCGCATTTATCGTAGCAATTGGTATGAATTTTTTTAGTTATTATAACTCAGATAAATTGGTTTTGAAGCACTACAATGCAGTAGAAGTGACCCAGATGCAAGCTAAAGGTTTATATGAGATGGTACAAAGACTCTCTGATCGTGCCGGTACGCCTATGCCAAAAATATACATCATACCAGATCATGTGCCAAATGCCTTTGCAACGGGGCGAAACCACTCAAATGCAGCCGTAGCAGTAACAGAGGGGCTTTTGGAAATATTAAATGACAATGAGGTAGAGGCTGTTTTAGCACATGAGATGAGCCATGTGAAACATTATGATATTTTAGTTGGGACAATTGCTGCTACTATTGCTGGAGCAATTGCTATGATTGCAAATTTTGGAATGATGTTTGGTGGCGGAAATAGTGACAATAGACCAAATCCAATTGTTATGATAGCTCTTATGTTTTTAGCCCCACTGGCTGCATCGATAGTGCAGATGGCAGTGAGTAGAAATCGTGAGTATATGGCAGATGAGGGTGCGGCCAAATTGACAGGAAACCCACAATGGTTACAATCAGCATTAGCCAAGCTTGACAACTATAGCCGTGGTCATCAAGTCTTGCATGAAGCGACACCGGCAACAGCTCATATGTTTATCATAAATCCATTTAGTGGAAAAGATATCTCATTTAAAACTCTATTTTCTACACATCCAAGTACAGAAGATAGGATAGCAAGGCTTGAAAAGCTAAAGAGGGTTATTTAACCGTCTTTAGTCCCATACCTATCCATCCATTTTTTATACCACCGGCTAACTCTTTTACATTTGTGTAATTCATATCGTTTATCAGAAAATTACCTACAGTTTTTGTTCTATTAGCTGATCTACAAACTAAGATAAAAGATTGATTTTTATCTTTAACTACCTTTGTAAACTCACTCATAAATTTATCTACATCATATTTTCCATTTTTATCAAAAAACATTATCTTTGAACTTCCCTCAATTATACCTGTACGCTCCCATTCTCTAGGAGTTCTAATATCTATAATTGGCACTCCATTTTTATGAAGTTCTACCAACTGTTTGGCATTTACATCTTGAAGTTTTGTCTGTAACTTAACATCTTTAGCATACAGAGCCACACCTATACATAGAAACAGTAATACTATTTTTTTGAACATAATTATATAACCTTTTTATTTGAACATGGAACAAGTTCTTTTGTGCCATTTTGTTCATTGTTTTTTGAGCATGAGCTCTTTTTATTTATAACCTCTTTTGGCAAGTTAGCATCGGCATGTTTGCCTTCTCTAGCATCTTGTAAAATTTTTAAAAATTTTTCAGGATTTGCACCACCTATTTTTGGCTCTCTTACCTCTTTTTCATCTAAAGCATTAATAAAATAAAATGTAGGAGCATCTCTTGTCCAAAATCGTTTTGGATAATCTTGCCTCTCAATATCTTTGATAACTACAACATAGTTTTCATTGAGATAATTTAAAACATGCTCCCTTTTAAATACTATATCTTTCATATATCCACAGGTTGGACAACTTTTGATACTAGTCATAAATAGAACAAGTTTGTTTTCAGCTTTAGCAACTTCTAGGGCTTTTTTATAGGAATAGATAGTTTTTAACTCATTGCAAAACGCAAATGTACTTAAAAGTGTTAATAGTAGTACTGTTTTTTTCATAAAGCTCGCTCCTTAAATTCTAAATTAATACATTGTATCAAATTATTGTATAATTTTTGTGAATGTAAAATATTGTGTTCTTAAACCCTAGCAATTGCAGGTTCAAATCTCACTGCCCTATTTCTTCCACTATTCTTTGCGCTATAAAGAGCAAGATCTGCAAATTTGATACATTGATGTATATCTTCACTATCTTTTGGATACATGGAGGCTCCGATGCTTAATGTCTTTGAAAAAACTTCATCTTTTGCTTTTATTTCCTGTTTTGCAAACTCTTGACCAATTTTGCTTGCAACTTCAGCAATGTATTTATCATCACAATTATATAGAAGAATCAAAAACTCTTCTCCTCCAAATCTAATAGCAATATCAGACCCTCTTATGCTTTTTTGAATTACGCTAGAGATTATTCTTATAGCTTCATCGCCTACATCGTGACCATAAGTATCATTTATCATCTTAAAGTGGTCGATATCTACCATTAAAATTCCATATGTCAAATTTGATCTTTTAGCCTGTGGAATTGATTTATCGATAAACTCATCTAAAAATTTCCTATTATAAAGTCCTGTGAGTTGATCTCTTCTTGCCGATTCTTTTAGTATATAGTTTAATCTAACACTGACTATTTCACTTCTTGCTGTGTTGATATAATCAGCTATAAAATATGGCAAACTATCAACCCTCTTTTTCTCTTGTATATCATGGCTTATTATAGATATGATAAGAGTCAAATCATCGGAAATTGCAAATGGTAGACATAGGTATCCATAGTCATCTGAACTATTGAAACTAGAGCATATATTTTGAAAAGATGATGAATTTACCGTTGCTTTGGTGCGATCAGCTCTGCATCCATTTTTATCGGCCAAGCAGTGTTTGTTTTTTTGAACATGTACAAATCTAATACTATTTTTTTTTGTATCTTTTTCTATGATATTAAAATCTTGTAAATTAAATTTATGTTGAAGAATTTGCGCTATTCTCTTATATATCTCATCTAAATTTTCATCTAACTCTATGGTTTTTTTAAATTTATAGATATCTGATAACTCATTGATAATCTCTTTTACAGCTATTAATGGATCATTGTGTCTTTTATAACTTTTATTTAGTAAAAACATACCCACTTTATCTTCTAGCTCGTTAAGAGCGTCTTGAAGTTTTTTAAGCATGCCGTTTATACGATCTGCTACTTGTTTGCCTTCGATAGATGTAACATCAATAACCCTTTGTGAATAATCACCTTCGCTTACTTTTTGCATAACATCTTTAACAGAATCAAAAATTCGGATGTAAGGGCGCAGAGAATTATTTATAATAAAAAGGGTTAAAATTATCGCTAAAATTGAGATGATTGCGATATATAAAATAGATACAAGAGAGTTTTCCCTTATATCACTTATATCAATAACCATACTAATAGTTCCAAGGACTTCATTCTCATTAACATTATGACATTTAAGGCAATTTGGAGTCCCCTTTGATGAAGCGATATATGGAATTGTTACTCTAAGTTCCGCACCATCAAAATCCTCGCTCACTTTTTGAAATATTTTCCCCGTTCTTAAAACTTCTCTATCAATATTATCTCTTGGTAGTTCATTATCGATTCCATCACCAAACTGCTCTATGATAGATCTTGATCTACTTATCCAAAGACCATTCATGTTTTTTGAATTTTCAATCTTTTTTAGAAAATATTTTCTTTTATCCATCACACCATTAACCATGTGAGAAGTTAAGCCACTTTTAACTATTTCGGCAGTAAGCTCAGCTTTTTCTTCTGCACTCTTTATGCCAAACTCTCTAAAGTTTAGCAATATACTAGCCATCAAGACAAGAGAAAGAAGTGTAAAAACGCCAATTAAAATAAGTGTGATCTTTTTTCGTGTACTCATAGAATCCATATCGTCACATGTTGGCATTTGTTTATATAAACAGTTGTAGAATCATGACGATATAATCAAATATATAATAATTTAGGAAAGTAGATGAAACCATTAAAAATTGCCATTCTTATCGACGATGAGAAATTAGAAAAGTATAAAATAGAGATACTACATGAGTTACAAAAATCTGATTTTTGTAAAATTACAAAATTTATCAAACGAGAAAAAGAGATTGTTATAGGTGCAGAAGGCTCAAAATATCTTTTTTATAGACTTTTTAACAAAATAGACCCAAAGCTTTTTGGCAAGGGAATTAAGTATTTGGTTCTTGAATCTATCAAAGATTTGATCGATAAAACAGATAAAGAAGAGCCAGATTTGATAATCAACCTAACATCTTCAACCAAACATTATCCAAATAGTGCAAAATACGGCATGTGGCAATTTGTCTACTCTTCATACCCCAAAGCTTATTGGGAAGTTATAAATAACGATCCTTTTACACAAGTTACTCTTCAAAAATCAGCAATAGGTTTTGAAAGTGCACTCATAATAGATACTTTTAAAACAGTTACAGATAGAAAATCGATGATAAAAAATAGAGATTTAGTAGCTTGGCGATCACACATGATGATGGTGAGAAATATCGAAAAATTAGCCAAAAAAGGTAAAATTTTTTTACAAGATAAACGCCAAGTACTCAATTTTGACCATAATAATTTAAAACCCAAAAGAAAATTTTTCGACTTTCAGTTTGATTTTAGTGATAAAACATACCAAGCCCCTCCAACAAATTGTCAAATGCTAAAAGCTAGCTGTAAGCTTTTAAAAAAATATATAACCTTTAGTATCAGAAAATTTTTCCAAATGGATCGTTGGTTTATACTATACAGTGAAAACACAGACGATAAAATAAATCCAAAATTAGCCGAATATAAAAGATTTTATCCGCCTTCACAAAACTATTTTATAGCTGATCCATTTGTTGTTGATGAAGGTGATAAAACTTACCTTTTTTATGAAGAGCTTAGCTATGACAACTACAGAGGTTATCTAAAAGTAGCAGAGTATGATAAACACTCAGGAGATTTTAAAGAGCCTCAAATGGTGCTTGAACAAGAGTATCACCTCTCATATCCAAATGTCTTTAAACATGAGAGCAAATACTACATGATTCCAGAATCTTATGAAAACAAAACAGTAGATCTATTTGAAGCAGTAGAGTTTCCAACAAAATGGAAAAAGAAAAAAACACTACTAAATGATGTTTTAGCTGTTGATGCAACACTGTATTTCAGAGATAAGAAATGGTGGATGTTTGTAAATATTGCTTCAAAAGAAGGCTTTTCAATGAATGATGAACTATACATCTATTACTGTAAAGACTTTTTAACAGATGAGTGGACACCACATACCCAAAACCCTGTAGTTTGTGATGTAACAAGTGCAAGACCAGCCGGAGCTTTGATAGAAAAAGACGGTAAATTATACAGACCTGCACAAGATTGTAGCGGAATTTATGGTAGAAAAATTGTCATCAATGAGATTAAGACTCTAACTGGGGATGAATACAAAGAGGATTTGATAGGTGAGATAAACTCTGATTTTGCAGATGATTTAGTCGCTGTACATACACTAAATAGTTCAAAAAAATTAACAGTTATTGATGCGATAAAAAGTAGGTAGTGAGCTGTCTGATTATTACTTAATAGTCAGACATTTGTACTTTTAAGTAAAGGGAGTCATATCTCCTATAATTTATCCTAATGCCTTTTACCCATTTTGACTTGCCACTCCTCTAAGATAAAAGGTGTTATGATATCATAACCTTGTTTTTCAACCAAATCGCTTAACTTAGGGAAATCAGCAACAATTTTTTTCTTAATATCTAAGTTGTCAATCTCTTTAGCTTTACCAAAAACTCTTATCTGTATGTCATCATCTTCATTATAAAAACAGATCTCAATATTCGGATTTTTTGATAACTCTTCAAAAGATTTTTTAAATTTTTTTGTATTAAACATGATTGCATTTTTGTCAGCTTTTAAGATTCTCATTATTCTCACAGATGGAATGTTGTCATGTGAGGTTGCGAGATAACAGATAGGATTACGATTGATAAAATTTAATATTTCTTGTTTATTCATCTTAATGCCTTATGTTTTTGAGACTTTTTTTGAAGTATCATAAACCATCTCATAATAACTGTTATTGTTATATTCAAACTCTTGTATAACTTCAAGTTTTAACTTTTTTTTATGTGCCTCATATGATCTTCGGTTTATTTTGTTTACAAAAGTCACTAAAATAGGATATTTTTTTGCCATGTTTTCTCTAGCATATTCAAATATTTTTTCCAACATACCACTACCTCTAATACTTTTATCAATACAAACAGGTCCATATTGGTATGAGTTATCTACACTTAATTTTTGTCCCAAATATTCTAAAGTTGGTAAATTCTTTATCATGTGTTCAAACATGGGCCAAATTGACCAAAACTGCCAAGATGCCGACATAACATAAGCTATAACTTTATCATCTTTAATTGCTATAAATAGACCTTGTTCGTTATCTATCAAATTTGTTAATTGTTCTTTAGTGAAAGCTGTTGTTACGAAGCCATCTTTTTTATCTTCTTCATTTATCGAATCAACTTGATACTTATAATGAAGTTCTAAAACTTTATCGATATCACCAATGTCTGCTATTTTAAATCTCATAATGTGACTCTGCTTAGTTTAAAAATATAATATTTAGTGGATTATTTAAAAGGTGGTGGCTTGAGACGGAATCGAACCGCCGACACGGTGATTTTCAGTCACCTGCTCTACCGACTGAGCTATCAAGCCTTAAATTGGAAATGATATTGTACTCTTTTTAATTAAAAGTCAACTTAAATTTTTTACGGAGTTGATAAAATCTTCCCCTCTTTTAACATATGATGGAAATTGATCTAAACTAGCAGCCGCTGGAGAGAGTAAGCTTACTCTTTTCTCTTTTTGTTTATTGATCGTATTTACTGCATTTTCTAGGGTATTAGAGAGTGTACATGAGAGTCTTCTCTCATATGAGAGTTTTTCTATTTTTTTTGCATTGCTGCCGATTGCAAAGATTTTTACTTTGTACTCTTTTAAGATTTCAAAAAGCGGTGTCAAATCAGCACCTTTATCGTCACCGCCTAGTATGAGGTTTATATCTTTGTCTTTGTATCTTGTTAGAGCAGCGATTGTAGCATCTGCATTTGTAGCTTTTGAGTCATTTACCCAGAGTCTGTTTTTTTTATCTTTAAACTCTTCTACTCTATGCTTTCCTATCTCAAAACTGTTGATTTTTTCATAATCAATCTCATCAAAGAGTATTTTACTAACAGCTAGTGCTAAAAGCGCATCGGTTAAAAATGGCTCTTTAAATTTTATTTTTTCTATCTCTATATCAAAATATTGGGCTAAATCATTGGCATCGTCGTAGAGAATTTTAAAAGCATCAGTTTTGTATGAGGCATATTTTTTTGGCAATATCACAGCTTCGCCTTCTCTCATAAAATCTAAAGGTTTTAGTTTTGCTCTCTCATACGCTTCATAGCTTCCATGCCAACTTATATGATCAGGTGAGATGGGCAGTAATACATATAAGTTTGGTTTTGCTTTTGTTGTGTAGTGCAGTGTAAAAGAGCTAGTTTCTAGTATCCAGATACTTGCATTTTCATCAAGCTTGGCTAGTGGTATTCCTACATTTCCGCCCTCAACACTTCCCCTATCTTTTAGAAGATGTTGCATCATGTTTGTTGTGGTTGTTTTGCCGTTTGTGCCACTTATCCAAATGGAGTAGGGCATGGAGTCTTTAAATAGATCATATTCGCTTATAAGGTTTTTTGCTTTTTTGATGAGGTGATTTGTAGGCTCAATGCCTGGACTTGTCACTTCAAGACTGCTTTTGTTTGGATCAAACATATCAGGTGGTAAAAATTCATTTCCTCTCTTATCATAAGTTACAGCAAAAAATTTATCATCATAAACGGTGCAGTTTCCAAACTTCTCTACAATCGCTTTTGTCGTTTTCCCATAACCAAATATAGTCATTATCGTATCTTTAGTGTGATAAGCGCCAAGAGGTTAGAGATAAGTGCCATGATCCAAAATCTTACGATTATCTTATTTTCTGCCCACCCTTTAAGCTCAAAATGGTGGTGAATTGGAGCCATTCTAAAAACCCTTTTTTTACGAGCTTTATAGCTTCCTACTTGCAAGATAACAGAAACAGTTTCCATAACAAAAACAAACCCAACTAGTATAAGAAGAAGTTCATTTTTAGTTATAATTGCCATGTATGCAATAAATCCACCAAGAGCGAGAGATCCGCTATCTCCCATAAATATCTCAGCTGGATGACAGTTGTGCCATAAAAAACCGATTAATGATCCAATAAGCGCGGTCGCCACGATGGTCACTTCACCAATACCTTTTATATTTGGGACAAGAAGATAATCACTCAAAAGTGCATGCCCCATGATATAGACAAAAACAGTCAAACTCATAATAGAAAAGATAGAAGGTACAGTTGCTAACCCATCTAATCCATCAGTGAGATTGACTGCATTTGAGGTGGAGACAAATATCAATGTCCAAAAACCAATAGCAAGTATATTCATATCAAAAAGTGGATGTTTATAAAACGGTATATAAAGTTCAGTCATAAAATTGCCAAAGTATAGATAAAGACCAATGATGACAGAGGCTACAATTTGTAACAAAATTTTAACTCTTGCACTCAATCCTGCCTCATTTTGTTTGTTTATTATCTTTGAGAGGTCATCTTTTATGCCAATTGCTGCAAAAAGTATGATTGTCAAAATAGCGCCAAATGCAAAAAAACTGTTATATTTGATAGTAAGTAGCGACGCAACAAGTGTTGAAGTTAAAAAAACAAGTCCACCCATAGTAGGTGTAGTTGATTTTGCTTGGTGTGAATCTGGTGCGTGTTTGTAGATGGGCTGATTTGCTTTTTTTGCTTTTGCCCAAGCGATATATTTTGGCATGAGTATGAGAGTTAAGATAAACGCCACAAAAAACGATATTCCGGCACGAACAGTAATATATTGAAAAATATTTATTTCAAAAAAATGGTAAAAAAGATAGAGCATTAAAATCCTTAAAAGCGTTATTTTAGTAGAATTTATCTTAAGTAAGAGGGAGAGAAAAATGGAAACAAACAAAGCTTTATTGATTATCACCGATGGTATCGGATATAACAAGTCATGTGAAAACAATGCATTTTGTAATGCTAAAAAACCAACTTATGATTATCTTTTTAAAAATGTACCTTATTCATTGGTTAAAACCTCTGGTTTGTCGGTGGGACTTCCAGATGGGCAGATGGGAAATAGTGAAGTAGGTCATATGTCTATTGGAAGTGGTAGAGTGCTTTATCAAAATCTTGTCAAAATTACAAAAGCTGTTAAAGATAACTCTTTAGCGCAAAATCAAGTTTTGGTGGAGTTATTGCAAAAGAGTAATGATATTCATATTGTGGGACTTTTGAGTGATGGTGGTGTGCATTCGCATATTGACCATATCATAGCTTTGGTGCAAATTGCTTCAAGTAGTGGTAAAAGAGTCTATCTGCATCTTATTACCGATGGTAGAGATGTCAGCCCTACATCTGCGGTTAAATATATAAAACTTATAGAAGAGATTTTAGATGAA
>VAPK010026387.1_pt1 | contig 11187 bp, 8 predicted proteins | sample 3395031 | NCBI WGS metagenome assembly VAPK01 (sample SAMN08290443, study PRJNA428436) | hydrothermal vent metagenome | isolation source: Deep-sea hydrothermal vent chimney 1 | place: Pacific Ocean: Juan De Fuca Ridge
AGCCACCGCTTACACATTGGCCAAGTCATTAATTCGCCCCTTTTTCACCCTAATATAGCGTCTGTTGAATTCTCAATCGAATCTCCGGTCCTCTTATCGTCAATCGTGATGGATTGTGATCATTTTCATAACACAAGAAGGTCTTTAAAAGCGGCTCAATGGCGGATTTAGACAGGCGTTCATTCAATCGATTACTGGGCACGGTCGTAGCTGCAGGACTGACGAGTGGTGTGGGTATGACACCGTCCGCAATGGCCAAGAAGGGAAAAGCGTCTGGCCGTGTTGTGATTGTTGGTGGCGGGGCAGGCGGGGCAAGCGTTGCTCATCACATCAAGAAAAACGCCAAAAAAATAGATGTGACGCTGATTGAGCCCAATAGCACTTATACCAGCTGTTTCTTTTCGAATCATTTCATCGGCGGTTTCCGCTCTTTGAACTCGCTCCAACACAATTATGATGGTTTGAAAAAAATAGGCGTGAAGGTCATCCATGATGTCGCCAATGACATTGATTCTGACAAGAAAACGGTGTCGCTAAAAGCTGGTGGGGATATTTCCTATGACAAGCTGGTGCTCTCTCCTGGCATAGACATGAATTACAAGGCCATTGAGGGCTATAGTGAAGATGTTGCCAAAATCATGCCGCATGCTTGGGGTGCGGGGGCGCAAACCCAGAACTTGCGCCGTCAGTTACTTGATATGGAGGATGGCGGCGTTGTCCTTATTTCGGCGCCAGGTAATCCCTATCGATGCCCCTCGGCTCCTTATGAGCGCGCGACGTTGATTGCCCATTACCTGAAGCATTACAAGCCAGCCTCAAAACTGATCATACTTGATAGCAAATCGCTTTTTCCCAAGATGGAGCTGTTCGAAGAGATCTGGAGTGCGGAATATAAAGACTATGTGGAGTGGATCCCGGGGGACAAGCATGGCGGGGTCGTAAAGGTCATTGCCAATGAAATGGGTGTTGTCACCAGAAATGGTGATAAAATGAAAGCGGATGTGGTCAATATCATCCCCCCGCAGCGCGCCTCTGTGATTGCTGCCAGAGCGGGATGTACGGACGGCGACTGGTGTCCGATCATGCCTGATAGTTTTGCGTCCAAACTGGTGCAGGATATTTTTGTGTTGGGAGACGCGGCGACGGCTAACAATATGCCAAAATCAGCGTCATCGGCTCATTCGCAAGCGCAGATCGTCGCCAATGCGATTGCAGCCCAATTGACCGGGCGCAAATTATTCCCTCCACGCTATCGCAATACCTGCTGGTCGTTGTTATCCACAAATAATGCCGTCAAATCGGGGGCCAGCTACACGGCTGGTAAGGAATTGGTCGAGCAACGAACCTCATTCATTTCTGATGTCAAGGAAGACAAGAGGGTCAGAGCCAACAATTTCAAGGAGTCCCTGAAATGGTACCATGAAATTACTGGTGACATGTTCGCCAAGGGATAGAGGATAGGGGGATAGTTATGTCCCTCACTTTCACACGGACGACAAATTGTGCTGTTCGATCCCGCGCATTGAAAATCCAACCCGTGACAGAGTTGGATTGAATGTGTGTTGGCAGGGCTCTCGCTTGATTAGCAGTTTTTGTTTTCCGTACCATCTGCACAAAAATGTTTGTGAAGTGTTGAGATGATCTCTTTGGTGACAGTGTCAGTCAAAGAATAGATGACATAGTGACCACGGCGTTCAGCTTCGACAAGACCATCCAGCCGCAGACGGGTCAGATGTTGAGAGGTTAGACTCTGGCGTGCGCCAATGGCTTCACAGATCTCGGAGACGGTCTGCTCTTTTTCCATCAAAAGGCAAAGGATAAGCAGGCGGTAGGGGCTACCAATACAGCGAAGCAATTCGGCAGCCTTGTCGGCTGCACATCTCATGCCACTGATCATTTCGGCTCCCTCGTTCTCGCCATCGACGTCTTCTTTGAAGTCATCAGTTTTACCGGGTGAGCCCATGTAATCTATTTCCTGTTATTATTGTTCGCTGCTTTATCACATTATGCGTACAAATTATTACGGTTGCATCTTGGAAAAAATACCAATTAATCAACAAAAAACGGTCATAAATTTAGCATTGTGAGAACAGCTTCTCTCTTAGATTAGACTATTAGAAACTACTAATATTAGCAAGTTACAATATAATAATTGTGAGAATATGATAAAGAATATCGGGTTTTTGTGTGTTTTATGTGGTTTCGCGGCGTCACTTATTGTAAAAATAAAAAATGTCGGTGGAGGATTCTTAAATCCCGAACTTACCTCGCGAATTATTGACTGTATGTCAGGCATTTAGTTGACGACAAAGGGGTCAATAACTTATTTAATAATTAGACATTTCGCACAATTTCAGGAGTTGAGAAGATGACCGCCATTCTCCTATTTGGAATCATTGTTGCCGTTTTTTGTGTTCTAGCTCTCAATAAAGTACCGATGTGGGCATGGGCCGCCTTTGCTCTTTGTGCCGCCTTTGTTATTCTAACGGTCTATGATGGTGGCGCTTTTGCTTACGTTTTGCTGTTGGTTCCAGGCCTCGTTCTTGCAGCTCTCTCGGTGCCATTTGTAAGTCGCCAGTTCGTAGCAAGGCCATTATTTGACAGCTTGCGCCGGACCTTTCCTGCGATCTCGGATACTGAACGTGAGGCTTTGGCGGCTGGAACTGTTGGCTGGGACGCGGAGCTGTTTTCTGGCACCCCTGACTGGGCGAAACTAAAAGCCATTCCTCCTATTCAGCTATCATCAGAAGAGCGTGACTTTCTCGATGGGCCAACCGAAGCGCTGTGCGAGATGACCAATGATTGGGACATGCGCCACAACCGCCGTGATGTGCCACCAAAAGTCTGGGATTTTATCAAGGATAACGGTTTTTGGGGCATGTTGATCTCCAAGGAGCATGGAGGACTTGGTTTTTCGGCGCAGGCGCAATCTCTGATCCTGGGTAAAATTGCCTCGAGAAGTCCCGACATTGCGATTATCTGCATGGTCCCCAATTCGTTGGGACCTGGCGAGCTGGTGGAAAAATATGGCACCAGCGAGCAGCAGGAGTATTATCTGCCTCGTTTGGCAAAAGGCCAAGAAGTGCCGTGTTTTGCACTTACCAGTCCGAACGCTGGTTCGGATGCGGCTTCCATGCGCGATATTGGCATCGTATGTGAGGAGACTTACAAAGGCAAAAAAACACTTGGCATGCGCGTCACATGGAACAAGCGCTATATTACGCTGGCTCCCAAGGCGACATTGCTTGGTCTGGCATTCAATCTGCTTGACCCTGATAATCTGCTGGAGTTGGGCAAGGAAGATATCGGCATCACTTTGGCATTGATACCCGCCAGTCATAAGGGCGTGGTGATCGGCAATCGCCATTTGCCCGGTGGCAATCTGTTTCCCAATGGTCCAACCTCTGGGGATGATGTGTTTATCCCCATGGACTTTATTATTGGTGGTCGTGACTTGGTCGGGCGTGGCTGGGGTATGTTGATGGAATGTCTGGCCGTTGGCCGGGCGATCTCACTGCCAGCGACCAGCACCTCGGCGATCAAGTCCGTGCTTCGCACAACCTCAGCATATGCCCGTTTGCGCCGCCAGTTCTCCATACCGCTCAGTGTCATGGAAGGTGTCGAAGAGCCCCTGACCCGTATCATCGAAAATGCCTATGCGGTTGAAGCGGCCAGAGCCATGACGGCTGCGATGGTGGGAGATGGACAAAAGCCGTCCGTGATCTCCGCCCTGTTGAAATATAGCTCGACCGAACGTATGCGCCAGTCCATCACGGACGCCATGGATATTCACGGCGGGCGGGCCATTTGCGATGGTCCCTCCAATTATCTGCAAGCGGCCTATCAATCCGTCCCCGTTGGCATCACCGTTGAAGGCGCCAATATTTTGACCCGCACATTGATTACCTTTTCGCAAGGTGCCCTGCGCTGTCATCCCTATTTGTTCAAGGAAACCGAAGCGCTTCAAAATAAAGATACTGATCGCGGCTTTGACGATTTCGAAGAAGCCTTTTATGGCCATCTCAGATGGTCACTGGCCAATGCGACAGCATCAACTTTGCACAATTTTTCGGGTTCCAGATTTGCCAAGGGGCCGGGACATGCCCCTGAAATTGAGCAATGGTATCGCCAGTTAAGCCGAGCTTCGCGCTCCTTCGCCTTTGTTGCCGATTTGACAGTGGGCATATTGGCAGGCGGCCTCAAGACAAAGCAGAAAATCACCGGCCGCATGGCTGATGCTTTGTCGGAGCTCTATTTCCTATCCGCCATCTTGAAGCGTTATGAAGACGATGGTGAGCTGTCAAGAGATCTATTGATTGTTGAATTATGTGCAAGAAATTCCCTGCATAGGTTTGAAATCGCCATCCAGGGGGTGATCGACAATTTCCCGGTTCGCCCTGCCGCCTATATCATGAAACTGGTTGCTCTGCCGCTTGGCATTCGCAGCAAACCAGCGAGTGATCGTTTAGGCAAGAAGGTCGCTGCATTGGCGGTTCAGCCCGGCGATGTCCGCGATCGCTTGACCAGCGAAATTTATATCAACGAAAATCCAGACGATATTACCGGCATACTGGAATATACGCTGAAGTTGGCCGTATCGCTGGAGCGCGCTGAAAAGGCGATCGAAAAAGCGGTGCGTAGTGGCAAGATACAACGCCATTACGGTTCCGACTGGTTTCAGCAGGCGGTTGATGAAAAGGTCGTCACAGCGCACGAAGCTGATGATCTGCGTGAACTTGATGAATTGATCAATAAAGTGATTGCGGTTGACCAATTCACCCCCGATGAGGTTATTCCTCACTATAAGAAAGCCCCGAAGAAATCTGCAAAGAGTAAATCTGGGCGCGCAGTAAATGAGAAACAAAAAAATGTGGCAGCGGAATAATAAATTATGACGGCAAAACTCAATAAACTGAAAGACTGGCGCTACGAAGTAGATGCAGAAGGCATCGCGTGGGCCACGTTTGACCGGCAAAACGAGAGCATGAACACGTTGGGCAAGCGCCCCTTCGAGGAATTGGGACAGATTGTCGATGAGGCGGAACATGCGGCTAATCTGGGAGAAATTCTGGGGCTGGTGTTCATTTCTGGCAAGCACAATAACTGGGTCGCGGGAGCTGATATTCGCGAGTTCGAGCAAATGAAGACTGAGAGCGAGGTCCGCAATTTTCTGGAGCCAGCCATCACTCTTTTAAATCAAATCGAAAATCTGCGTGTGCCGGTCATCGCGGCGATCCATGGCTATTGTCTTGGTGGCGGGTTGGAATTTGCGCTGGCGTGTCATTATCGCATTGCGACGCGCGCCGATGGAACACGACTTGGTTTTCCCGAAGTCAAGCTTGGCATAATACCGGGACTGCACGGTACACTTCGCTCGATCCATACCGCGGGACCGATGGGGGCCATGACGACGATGCTGACCGGGCGCATGTTGCGCTCCAATGTCGCCAAGGGCATGGGGTTGGTGGATCAGCTGGTGAGCACTGAGCATAATCTGCGCTGGGCCGCCCGCAAAGCCGTTTTATCAGGCCGTAAATCTAAGCCGTTATCATTGGTCAAAAAGCTCATGCTGTTAAAACCGGCGCGCAAGCTTCTTGCCAACCAGATGCGCAAGCAGACAGCGGCGAAAGTTCGCGAAGATCATTATCCAGCTCCGTTCAAGCTGATTGACATGTTCGAGAAATATGGCGACAGCAAAAGGCGCATGCGCACGGAAGAGACCAATGTTTTTGCGCCGCTGATGGCCTCTGAAACATCGCGAAATCTGCGCCGGGTCTTCAAGCTGTCGGAATTATTGAAAGCCGAAGCCGGCGACAAGCGCTTTAAGCCGGTGCGCGTGCATGTGGTGGGCGCGGGCTTGATGGGCGGCGATATTGCCGCCTGGTGTGTTGTCAGCGGCATGGAAGCCAGCTTGCAGGATCTTGACCCAGCACAGATTGAAAAAGCCCGCCAGCGCGCCAAAAAACTGTTCAAGAAACGCCTGCGCAAGAAGCAGGCAGTTGATGCTGCCATGGCGCGCCTCATTGCTGATCCTGACGGCAAGCACATTCCGCGCGCTGACGTGATCATCGAGGCGATTGTTGAAGTGCTTGAAGTGAAACAAAAAGTCCTTTCAACCATCGAAAAATCGATGAAGCCAGGAGCTGTGTTGGCGACCAATACTTCCTCTTTGAAGATCGAGGATATCGCCAAGGGCCTTAAAAACCCGTCCGAACTGATTGGCCTGCATTTCTTCAACCCCGTTGCCAAGATGCCGCTTGTTGAAGTCATTCATGGCAAGGACAGCGATATCGAGACTGTCGACAAGGGCGCAGCTTTTGTTGCGCGCATCAAGAAATCACCGCTCAAGGTGGCAAGTGCTCCAGGTTTCCTCGTCAATCGTGTGCTGGCACCTTATATGATGGTCGCCATTGCGCGGCATCAAGATGGCATGAAAGCCGAGGTGCTCGATCAGGCAGCACTGGATTTTGGCATGCCGATGGGGCCGATTGAATTGTCCGATGTAGTGGGGCTTGATATCATCACCAATGTGGGCAAAATCCTCGAAATTTCTCCTCCTGATGGCGGCGATCTTGATCGCTTGGTGTCGAGCGGCAAGCTTGGCAAAAAGACCGGGCAGGGGTTCTATAAATGGAGCAATGGCAAGCCGGTCAAGGAAGAGATCGATCCAGATGAACATGACCTGGAGCAATTGGGGCGCGAGCTATTACGTACTTTGGTCGATGAAACTCGCAAGGTCGTGCGCAACAAGATCGTTAAAAATGCCGATCTGGCAGATGCTGGTGTCATTTTTGGAACCGGCTTTGCGCCCTTTCGCGGGGGACCGATCCATTATGATCGCAGCCTAAAAAAGAAAACCGCCGACGAAAAAAAGAACGATATGGGAGCCAGTGAATAGATGGTCGAGAAAACGCTTCGCCGGGTCGCCGTGATCGGAGGTGTGAGAACACCCTTTTGCCGCTCCCATACCATGTATGCCGATTTAACCAATCTTGAAATGCTCACGACCGTTCTGCAAGGACTGAGTGATCGGTTTGCTCTCAATGGCAAACATATTGATGAAGTGGTGGCCGGGGCGGTTGTCACTCATGCCAAAGACTGGAATTTGGCTCGTGAAGCTGTTGTTGGGACGAGGTTGGCGCCTTCAACGCCAGGTATCACAATGATGCAGGCTTGTGGCACGAGCTTACAAGCAGCGATGGGGATTGGTGCCAAGATCGCCAGCGGGCAGATTGAATGTGGCATCGCCGCGGGCTCTGATACAACCTCAGATGCTGCCATCGTGTTCCAGCGCAAATTTGCTCAGCGACTTGTTGCAGCGTCAAGGGGGCGCTCCTTCATGCAGAAGCTGCGTGCCTTCAAGGGCATGAAATTGCGCGAACTGGGCCCTGATGCGCCCTCGACCGGCGAACCACGTACCCGCCTTTCCATGGGACAGCATTGCGAATTGATGGCCAAGGAATGGTCCATTGAGCGCACCGCTCAAGATGAGCTGGCCTATAACAGCCATATGAACGCTTCCAAAGCCTTTGACGAGGGCTTTCATGATGATCTGCTTGTGCCTTGTGCCGGGGTTTATCGCGACAACAATATCCGTAGTGATACGACCCTTGAAAAACTGGCTGAATTGCGCACGGCATTTGATCGCTCTTCCAAGGGCACGTTGACGGCTGCCAATTCAACGCCGCTTACTGATGGGGCTTCTGCTACCTTGCTGGCCTCTGAAGAATGGGCCAAGAAGCATAATCTGCCGGTTCTGGCGTGGCTTGTAGACGCGCAGACCTCAGCCGTCGACTTCGTTGCGGGCGATGGCCTGCTCATGGCGCCAACAGTGGCGATTGCTAATCTGTTGAAACGCAATGATATGGCCTTGCAGGATTTTGATCTTTACGAAATCCATGAAGCTTTCGCCGCGCAGGTCTTGTGTACGTTGAAATCATTCGAGGATGCTGATTATTGCAAGAATGTGTTGGGGGCGGACAAGGCCCTTGGCAGCATTGATCTGACAAAGATGAATGTCAAAGGTTCAAGTCTTGCCTATGGTCACCCATTTGCCGCAACCGGTGGGCGTATTCTTTCACTACTGGCCAAACAGCTACATGAAAAAGGTTCTGGAAAAGGGCTTATTTCGATCTGTACAGCCGGTGGAATGGGTGTTGCGGCGATTCTTGAAAGTGCCAAATAGCCTAAGGGCCTGATTAACTCTCAAACACTCTTGCCATTGAATTGCCGCATAATTTTCCCTAGCTATTGAAGATAAGCATTTGCTTGTCACAAGATTGCTATGGTAAGACAGCCCCCAAATTATTGGAACCGACCAAAAGATGGGGTGGAGTTAAAAATGAAGATATTTACAAGTGTGTTGATGATGGCGGCATTGATCGGTTTTACTGGTCAAGCCAGTGCCCAGGGTGTGAAGGGCATTTGGCTTGATCAAAAAGGTCAGGCCAAAATGAAGGTAGGGGTTTGTGGTGGCGGCACTTTGTGCGCTCGTATTGTCTGGCTGCGTCAGCCCAATGATACCAGCGGCCAGCCGCTGGTTGATAGCAATAATGGGGACACCAGCATGCGCAAACGTCCCATCATTGGATTGCCGGTCGCCTATAATATGAAACAGACTCATAGTAATAAATGGAAAGGCCGTGTCTATGATCCCCAAAGGGGCGGTTCGACTTATAGTGGCTCGATGACGCTGATGGTTGATGGCCGCATGAAGGTTACGGGTTGTTTGATGTTTATCTGCGAGTCTGAATATTGGAGCCCCTTGGCGAATTAGCGGCTTTTAAGCATATCAAATTGATGAATTAAAAAGGGGTGCCGCAGCTGCGGTGCTCTTTTTTATTTTGTGGCCCAAGAAATTGAACCAGATCGTCTCTCGCAGCGACTAAAGGAGTAGAACATAAAAAAACAGGGAAAAGATCATGACCATCAATGTCCACACATCAAACGCCACCTGCACCAATAGCTTTAAATGTATTTGCATGGTCATGGGCATGATTACCGGATTGCTGCTGTCAACGATGGTCATAGGGTAAGAAAAAGCACCCCTCACCAAGTGGCAAGGAGTGCTGTCAATCAAGATAGATAAGGAAGATGCTAATTTTTTTCCTTGTCGACCATGCGCCCTTCAGAGATCCACGGCATCATGGCGCGCAATTTGGCACCAATTTCTTCAACGGGGTGTTCGTCGCACTTGTTGCGCATGGCTTTGAAACCGGTCTGGCGGACCTTGTTCTCCACCATCCAGTCCTTGACGAATTTACCGTTCTGGATATCGTTGAGCACTTCTTTCATGGCCGCTTTGGTATCAGGTGTGATAATGCGTGGCCCAGAAACATATTCGCCATATTCAGCAGTGTTGGAGATCGAATAGTTCATGTTGGCGATGCCGCCTTCATAGATCAGATCAACAATCAGCTTCATTTCATGCACACATTCGAAATAGGCCATTTCTGGAGCGTATCCAGCTTCGACAAGTGTTTCAAAACCTGCCCGCATGAGTTCAACCGCACCACCGCAAAGAACGGCTTGCTCGCCAAACAGATCGGTTTCACATTCTTCACGAAAATTCGTCTCGATAATGCCGGCACGACCACCGCCGATAGCCGAAGCATAGGAAAGCGCGATATCGTGGGCATTGCCAGTGGCGTCCTGGTGAACGGCGATAAGGCAGGGCACACCGGCACCGCGCTTATATTCACCGCGCACCGTATGACCAGGGCCTTTTGGTGCGACCATCAAAATATCAAGGTCTTTGCGTGGTTCGATCAGGTTGAAATGGATGTTGAGGCCATGGGCGAACAATAGGGCCGCGCCATCATTCATATTATCATGCAGATGGTCGTAATAAATGTCTGCTTGCAATTCGTCCGGGGTCAGCATCATCAACACGTCTGCCCATTTGGCAGCGTCCGCAACGCTCATGACTTTCAGGCCTTCGCCCTCGGCCTTTTTAACAGAATGGGAGCTGGAGCGCAGGGCAACAACAACATCGCTGGCACCACTGTCTTTAAGGTTCAGTGCATGGGCGTGACCCTGCGAACCATATCCAATAATGGCAACCTTCTTGCCTTTGATGAGATTTACATCTGCATCACGATCATAATATACGCGCATAATTCACCTTTGGTTTGACTGTTTTTTTGATTGTCTGAAACAGGGATAATTGTTTGTTGCCATGAACTAACTGCTTATGGGCATTTCTGGCAAGTCTAAAAGCATAAACGTCTGCCTTAGATCTGTTCGGCTCCTCGGGAGACCGCCGCAATGCCGGTTCGCGCCACATTGACGAGACCAAGCGGCTTCATCAGTGAAATGAACTGGTCAATTTTTGTGGGACGCCCGGTGATTTGAAAGACGAAATGCTCGGTTGAGGCATCTGCGACCAGGGCCTTGAAAGCTTCGGCAAGACGCAAGGCTTCGAGGCGGGCATCGCCTTTGCCAAGCACCTTGACGAGGGCCAGCTCGCGTTCGATATGCGGGCCTCCCGCCGTCAGGTCATAGACTCTGTGAACAGGGATCAAGCGCTCAAGCTGATGGGTTATCTGCTCGATCACATGAGGCGTTCCAATGGTCACAAGAGTAATACGGGAAATATGCTTTTGGTGCGATATCTCGGAGACCGTCAAGCTGTCAATATTATAGCCTCGCCCAGCAATCAGGCCAATTACGCGGGCCAGCACGCCAGGTTCATTATCGACCAGAACAGAAAGAGTGTGGCTCTCTTCTTTATCCGAGTCTTCGGTAATGAAATAGGCTGAGCCAACGGTTTGTTGCGGGGTGTTCACGAGAATAACCTTCCACTCGAATTTGACTTGCGGTCTTGTGTGAGACCGATTGATAGGGGATGTAGGGGCGAACTAGACAAGTACCTTGCCTTTTTCGCTGATGGCGCTGCCGATATCTTCACTGTCCGCAAGCAACATATGATTATGTGCTTCGCCTGATGGGATCATGGGGAAGCAATTGGCCAGATTTTGCACCACGCAATCGAACAAGACGGGCTTGTCGACTGAAATCATTTCCTTGATGGCATCATCAAGGTCAGCTGGTTTATCGCACCGGATGCCAACGCCGCCATAAGCTTCGGCCAGTTTGACAAAATCGGGGATGGCTTCTGAGTAGGAGTGCGAGTAGCGCCCGCCATGCAGCAATTCCTGCCATTGACGCACCATGCCCAGATAGCTG
>VAPK010403321.1_pt1 | contig 11183 bp, 12 predicted proteins | sample 3395031 | NCBI WGS metagenome assembly VAPK01 (sample SAMN08290443, study PRJNA428436) | hydrothermal vent metagenome | isolation source: Deep-sea hydrothermal vent chimney 1 | place: Pacific Ocean: Juan De Fuca Ridge
ATTTAGTGCAGTAACATTGCCAGTTTTCTGCGATATTGTTTGACTAAGTCATGATCTGCGCCCAGTAATTTGAATGTAGCTAATATGCTATTATGGCCGATGTCATCTCTAAATTGACGGTCGCGCTGCATAATTTCCAAAAAATGTTTTAAACCTGATTCGTTGTCGTCTGCCAGAATTTTACGTGCGCCTAGTTGATAGCGTGTTTGCAAGTCGCCGGGGTTGTTTATCAGGTGTGATTCCAGTTCTTCATCGCTACGAGTATCGTCTGCTGCATTAATAAACGTGGCCATTGCCATCACTTTATCGGCTTCGTAACTGTTGCGTAACTCAAACGATAACGAGTTTACAAGTTCAGTTGCTTTTTTCGCATTACTGGTTGCTATATAACCTTTTGCTAGATTAAGTTTCAGGCTTTCGCGTGTTGGATCCATTTCGACTGCAGTACTCAATAACTCAAGTGCGCGTTGTGTATCACCTTCTTTGATCGCGGCGAGGCCTCGACTGCTGATCTGCTCTGACTCACTATCGATATATGTGTCGATAATTTTGCGTAATACTGGCTCCGGTTGCACACCCATGAAGCTGTCCACTTCCTTACCATTTTTGAATACCTTAACAGTGGGTAAACTGCGCACGCCGTATTGTGTAGCCAGTGATTTTTGTTTGTCGCTATTTACTTTGGCGAGAATAAACTTCCCCTGATATTCTTTCGCTAGTTTTTCCAGTAAAGGTAAAAGTATTTTGCATGGTTGGCACCAATCTGCCCAGAAATCGACAAACACAGGTTTTTTATGTGAGTTTTCGATAACCAATTGATTGAAGTCGGTCTCAGTGACATTTATGATTAAAAGGGAATCGCTCATATGACTCACTATTATATTGGTTAATTTGATTGCCAGTTATTATTATGAACTATATCGAACGTTTCAAGGCCGGGCTTTAGCTAGAGGGACTCTAAAATGCATGATGATATTAATCTAGTTTTGCGTGATGGAGAAGTGTATTACTTAGAACATTTTATTAGTCTGGATGAGGCTGCTATTTTATACAGCAAATTATTCGATGAGCTTGATTGGCAAAAAGAGCAAATCAAGGTCTATGGAAAAGTGATAACGGTTCCACGCCGAGTATGTTGGTACGGAGATCCTGGGACATATTATACTTACTCAGGGGTATTGCACAAACCGGCTTCGTGGACTAAGTCCTTGCTGGAGCTAAAGCAGAAAATTGAGGTTAAAGTGCAGCATCGTTTTAACGCTGTGTTGGCCAATCTATATCGGGATGAAAACGATTCAATGGGCTGGCACGCCGATAAGGAAAAGGAGTTGGGTAAGAACCCAGTTATTGCTTCTGTTAGTCTGGGTGAATCTCGCGTGTTTAAATTACGGCATAATAGGAGTAAAGAAGTCATTAAGCTGTCATTATCGAGCGGTAGCTTGCTATTAATGGGCGGGACTTTTCAGCATAATTGGCAACACTGCATTCCTAAAACAAAACTTAAAAAAGCACCGCGTATTAATTTGACGTTTCGAGCTATTGTTGAATAAATCCGTCTGGTTTCGTATTGTGATAACAATTATTTATAATAAAAAAATATTAATTTTTATCGGTGAAACGGCGGTCTCTAATTATCGGGGGTTTTGCTATATTCTTTGCTATAGATTCGTTAATTCTGCTTAGCTTTTTTGTGCATTATGCACTTTATTTTGCCCTTGTTCGATGCGACACTTTTTGCGTGATAAATACTTATTTTGATAAAGGACTCTGATAAAGATAAATAATAATAAACAAGCAATAGCACTGCTTTAGAGAGGTACAATCCAATGGATGTAGATGACTTTTATTGTGAATTTGAAGATGCGCCGGAATTTTTTGATTTAGGAAGCAGGGATGAACCAGAAGATAGTTCTGACTCTGGTTCTGATGAGATAATTACGCAAACGGTAATGCAAAAAATTGAAATATATCTGGAGGAGAAAAATTTACTTTCAAATATAATTGATGTGTTCGATTAATTTTATATGTTTAATGCGTCGTTTGTGTGGCGCAGCGTCAACCTGGCGAAATTTTCGCTAAAATAACCACTGACGTCTGTGTCGTGGAACTCGTTGCCCGGATTACTGGAAATTGTAGCGATCAGTATTTGGGGGAATCGTATTCTTTTAATAATCGTCGTGGTGGTATCATGGTGTTAAACGAAAAAGGCGCGAAGTCGAGTTGGTAAACTTTTGGGTCGGGTCTGCGTAATCCGGTCGGTTTTACCTAGCATCCGATAAGTGGTGTGATGTATGCGAGTAATAATGGCCCAGATCACCTTGGATTCGAACAACCACCAGAATATTTTAGTCGAATTGAAGCCGGTTCTTTTCATGGCATACCCTGGTTTTAATATGACGGTTCTCGCATTGTACTTTAGCAGTGACAGTGGTCCAAATGGCTTGTTTCGATTTAGAAAAAATAAAAAAAATCAATGATTAGCGCAAATTTAGACTAACTATAAATTTAATGTTGCTGTATTATTGTTACTGTATATTATTGTGTTTATTGTATATTGAGAAGTGTGTTTAATTGAAAACGATTGCTCCCTTTTGGGAAATCAAAACATTGACCGAAATGACCAAGGCAGAGTGGGAGTCCTTATGTGATGGTTGTGGCCGTTGTTGTCTGATTAAATTGCAGGATGAAGATAGCGACAAAATTTTTGTAACCAATGTGGCTTGTCGCTTACTGGATATCGACACTTGCCGCTGCCGGGACTATGACGTTCGCACGCAAAAGGTGGCGATGTGCATGGTGTTAGCGCCTGAAAAGAAAAACTTATTAAAAATACTCCCTGATTCTTGTGCGTATCGACGTCTGGATGAAGATAAAAATTTACCTGGTTGGCATCCGTTATTAGGGGCAAGTTCTGATTCGGTTCATCAATTTGGTATTTCAGTAAGAGATTATGCCCAATCGGAAGAATACATACATCCTGATCAATTACATGAACATGTGTTAGGTTAATAAATCGTATTTATCACATCCGTTGAACCTAAATAAACTGTAATAAAACTTAGATTCCCCTGGCTCCAGAGAATATAAGTCATTAATTTAATATTGTAATTTAAATCCGGGAAGAATGTATGTTGATTGAAAAGGAAAAAGTAGTTACGTTTCACTATCGGCTAACGGAAACAGATCATGATGTCATCGAAGATTCACATGATGGTGATCCGCTCGTTTTTTTACATGGACACAATGCTATGCTCAAGGGACTGGAAGAAGCCATGTTGGGTAAACAAAAAGACGATCAATTTACGATAACATTGTCACCTGAGCAAGCGTATGGTTCAGTGCAAGAGAATGCGCACCAACGTGTCTCGCTCAAACATATCGTATCTTCCTCCAAGAACCCTTCCAAGAAAGCCTCCAATAAAAAAATTAAATATAAACCAGGCATGGTCGTGCAAGTTAATACCGCAGACGGCCCACGCGAAGTCGTGGTGGTAAAGGTTGGTCTCAAAAATCTTGATGTGGACGCAAACCATCCTTTAGCAGGCAAAACGCTTACTTTTGATGTCAAGATTATTGATGTGCGCAACGCGTCAGAGGAAGAGATAGCGCATGGTCATGTACATGGAGCGGGTGGGCATCAACACTAATTAATGTCATCGATGTCTTTGTGCTTGCCGACGATCAAGTTTCATTTGTTTTCGTACTTTGTTAATTTCCACTACTTCTGAACCTATATGGGTTTCTCCGCGTTGTTTGGATAATTGTATTTGTTTTTCACGTTCCATGAATCGTTGGCGCTGTGTTTCGTTGCTATTATCATGGCAATGTGGACAACTTACACCTTGGATATAATATTTACTGTTTTTATCTTCATCAGTGATTGGCATTCTGCATGCATGGCATTGATCAAATGCGCCTTTTTGCAGGTCATGGTTTACACTGACTCGATTATCAAAAACGAAACATTCGCCTTGCCATAAAGATTCTTCCTGCGGTATTTCTTCAAGGTACTTCAAAATTCCACCTTGTAAATGATAAACGTTTTCAAATCCTAATTCCTTCATATAAGCTGTAGATTTTTCACAGCGAATGCCACCAGTGCAAAACATGGCAACTTTTTTATGCTTTTTGGCGTCGAACTTACTTTTAACGTAGCGAGGAAATTCACGAAAGGTGTCGATTTTTGGATCAATTGCATTTTTAAATGTACCGATATAGGTCTCATATTCATTGCGGGTGTCTATGAGAGTCACTTCAGGATCAGAAATGAGGGTGTTCCAATCCTGGGGTTTCACATAAGTGCCGACTACGCGGTTGGGGTCAATGTTATTGATGCCCATAGTCACGATTTCTTTTTTTAATTTCACTCGGGTGCGGTAGAACGGCATATCATCATCATAGGAGACTTTGTGTTTTAATGCCTCAAGACGGCTGTCTGCTTTTAACCACTTCAATAGCGTATCGATGGCGTCCTGACTTCCCGCGACGGTACCGTTAATGCCCTCGTGGGCAAGTAACAAAGTACCCTTAATGTCGTTATCTAACATGACTTCGAGCAATGGTTGGCGTAGTTCTTTGTAATTCTCGAGTGTGACAAAATGATAAAGTGCGACAACAACAATACGTGACATAATAAACACCTGTGAAGACTATTAGAAATCTGAAATCGGGGAGCAGATTTTACCTGTTTTGAAGTAAATATTCTCTAAAAATTTGCTTATGCGGGATTTAGTCACCGACTAAAATGAGTACAATGATGGCCAAAGTAAAACAGTCGGAAACTGGCTTGCAGGTAGCTGACAGGGGTGAATATGAAAGCAAATGAGTTAAAAAAAGGACTGGTAATTCAGGTGGGTGGCAACAATATTTCAATAAAAAAAGTGCAAGTGCAGACTTCTTCATCCAGAAGTGGTAATACATTGTATAAAGTAACCGGCCAAAATGTTGTGTCTCGTCAGAAATTTGAGCACAGCTTTAAGGGCGATGATGTTGTCGGAACGGTGAATTTTTTTCGTCGACCTGTACAGTTGCTCTATCGGGATGCAGATGGTTGTACTTTTATGGACAGTGAGACATATGAGCAATACGTTGTTGCTGAATCGATAATAGAAGATGAATTACACTATCTTAGTGATGGCATAGAAGGGCTAGTGGCTTTGATTGTCGATGATACCTTAATAGGTATCGAATTACCGACAAGCCTGCAGTTAGAAATTGTGGCGTGTTCGCCAGGTATCAAGGGAGCCTCGGCATCCGCCCGAACCAAACCAGCCACGCTGAGTACCGGGCTGGTTGTACAAGTACCTGAATATTTATCTCCTGGGGAAACGATAAAAATAAATACGGATACCGGTGAATTTATGTCGCGTGCTTAGTGGAATTGCTAGTGTGTATGTATATGTTGGACAGTATTTTTTAATTACAAATTTTTAATTACAAATAATGTGTAATTAATTAGGGTGTCTGTCTATCTCAATAATACGTGAGAAATTTATAACTGTATATTGATAAGGATTATTTATGAGTGGCAGGAACCCGATTAAAGCGTCCGACCTGTTCGTTAAAGCACTGGAGAATGAAGGTGTTGAATATATTTTTGGCGTACCAGGTGAAGAAAATCTTGATTTTCTGGAGTCGCTGCGAACATCCAGCATTAAGTTAATTCTTACTCGACACGAACAAGGTGCGGGCTTTATGGCGGCTACGTATGGTCGTCTTACTGGCAAGGCGGGTGTGTGTCTGGCTACGTTGGGGCCGGGCGCGACCAATTTGGTGACGCCTGCAGCGTACGCTCAATTAGGCGCAATGCCGATGCTAATGATTACCGGCCAGAAGCCCATCAAAAAAAGTAAACAGGGGCGTTTTCAGATTGTCGATATCGTTGACTTGATGCGGCCTATTACCAAGTTTGCGAAACAGATAGTTAATGTAAATACCATTCCAGCGTTGGTAAGAGAAGCGTTTCGATTGGCGGAAGAGGAACGACCGGGCGCGGTACATCTGGAGTTACCCGAAGATATCGCAGCGGAGCAGGGCGACTCGGATTACGTGTTTAATGTTAACCCGCCGTGTCGACCTGTCGTAGATGATTGTTCCATCGATGTTGCACTAAAGATGATTTGTTCAGCAAAACGACCTCTATTGCTGATTGGCGCCGGCGCTAATCGGAAACGTATCATTTGCGCTCTCAGGGCGTTTATAGAAAAAACAGGTATCCCTTTTTGTAATACACAGATGGGTAAGGGGGCTGTTGGTGGTTACCATCGTTTATATCTCGGTACAGCGGCTTTGTCCAGCGGTGATTATTTGCACTGTGCTATTGATCGCGCCGACTTGGTTATTAATGCTGGCCATGACGTTGTCGAAAAACCACCTTTTTTTATGGAAGTGGGCGGCAAAGAAGTGATTCATGTTAATTTCAATTCGGCAGAAGTGGATGAGGTTTATTTTCCGCAACTGGAATTGGTCGGTGATATCGCATCAACTTTTCACAGTTTGACCAAAAAAATTGAACCTGTCGCTGAGCATGATTTTAGTTATTTTATGCGCGTTCAGGAAAAAGTATTCGAGCACATGAAAGAGGGTGTTGATGATCCGCGCTTTCCGATGATTCCGCAACGGGTGGTTGCTGATGTGCGAAAAGTGATGCCGGATGATGGCATTATCGCATTGGATAATGGCGTATACAAAATCTGGTTTGCTCGAAATTATCGTACGCCAAAACCGAATACCGTGTTGCTGGATAACGCGCTTGCGACGATGGGTGCAGGGTTGCCATCGGCAATGATGGCTTCGATGTTGTATCCAGATCGTCGTGTAATGGCTATTTGCGGTGACGGTGGTTTTATGATGAATAGCCAGGAGATGGAAACCGCCGTTAGGCTAAAGTTAAATTTGGTAGTGTTAGTGTTACGCGATGATGCATACGGTATGATTCGATGGAAGCAGGCCGATGCCGGTTTTGCCGACTGGGGGCTTGAGTTTAATAATCCGGATTTTGTAACTTACGCAAAAAGCTATGGTGCACATGGGCATCGAGTCAATGCTGCTGAAGAGTTTTTTCCGTTGTTAGAACAGTGTCATGCAGATGGAGGTGTACACCTGGTTGAGGCGGCGGTGGATTATTCGGAGAATAAACGTGTGTTGATTGATGAATTGGCTGAACGTATATGTTTTATTTAGCCCCATATAAAGGTAAAAATCCAAGGGTACCTTCTAAAGTAAATAATACCGGTCATTATTATGAATAAGAAAAAAAATCTGCAGGTTTTTCAAGCCTATGATGGCGCATTGATAGAAGAAGTGTCGATGCAAAATTGGCAAGATACGACTGAGATGCTGAGCACGGCACAAACTCTGTTTGCCGATAGAGATAATTGGTTACCTGCTTATCGCCGCATGCAGGTGCTGCGTAAACTGGCAGCATTAATGCAGGAATCGGCGGGTGAGTTTGCTCTGTTAATTGCGCGAGAAGGGGGTAAGCCGCTAGCCGATGCGAAAATTGAAGTTGTTAGAGCAATTAACGGCGTTGAGTTGGCGCGAGAAGAAATTGCCCGTCTTAAGGGAGAGCAAATCCCGATGGACTTGTCAGCCGCGGGTGCTGGACGTTTTGCGATTACCAAAAAGGAACCTATTGGTATTGTATTGGCGGTAAGTGCTTTTAATCATCCGCTGAATTTGATCGTGCATCAGGTTGCACCTGCTATTGCATGTGGCTGTCCGGTCATTGTTAAACCCGCAGCAAATACACCGTTAAGTTGTCTACGTTTTATCGAGTTGGTAAAACAGGCCGGTTTGCCAGAGGGTTGGTGCCAGGTTTGTGTTTGTGACCGGGATACGGCAACAAAATTGATATCTGATTCACGCGTAGCATTTTTGACATTCATCGGATCTGCCAAGGTTGGGTGGGAATTGCGTCGTCAAATTTCACCAGGTACGCGTTGTGCACTGGAACACGGTGGTGTTGCACCGGTGATTGTCGCCAGTGACGCAGAGTTGGAAAAAGCGGTTCCGGCTATCGTGAAGGGTGCATTTTATCACGCAGGACAAGTGTGCGTCTCAGTTCAACGCGTGTTTGTCGATAACACGTTGTTGAATACTTTTATGGATATGCTAAAAGTAAAAGTTAACCGGCTTAAAGTTGGGGATCCGACCAATATTGAGACGGAAGTGGGTCCACTTATTACATCGAAGGAAGTAGACCGGGTTGAAAGTTGGGTTACAGACGCTGTTACGGCAGGTGCGACTTTGGTTGCAGGCGGTAAGCGCATGAGTGACTCTTGTTTTGAACCCACTATATTATTGAATCCACCGCCAAGCGCAGATGTATCGACAATGGAGGTATTTGGTCCAGTAGTCTGTGTTTACGGTTATGATGATATTGCTCACGCAATAGCACAGGCAAATTCTTTATCAGTAGAATTTCAGGCTGCGGTGTTTACTCAGGACATTAACTGCGCGCTGCATAGCGCACAACGACTTAATGCGGCTGCCGTCATGGTGAATGATCACACTGCTTTTCGGGTTGATTGGATGCCGTTTGCAGGTCACGCCACGTCGGGATTGGGTGTGGGTGGCATACCCTACACGATGGAAGAATTAATGCAGGACAAATTGATCGTAATCAATGGCGTAAGCTAGTACTCCGTCAATATAACCTTGACGGAGTACTAGTACTCGTCATTGCTGATTTCATTTCAACAAATTATTTTAAGTCGTGTAAAAACCGATCTGTGCGCCGGAAAGATAATACGATTTTATTAGCTTTTCCCAGAATGTATTTTTCATGTACCGGGCCGATAAAACGCGAATCGGCACTGTTATCGCGATTGTCACCCATCATGAAATAGTGATATTCCGGCACTTTTGCTGGGCCGAAATTTCGACCAGTTGAATGACGTGTAGCCCACAGCGCGATCATGTGTGGTTCTTCATTATCAAATGATTCTTTCACCACCACCGGATTCAAGTTGAGCGAATTGTCCTGCAAGTTCCAGTAATCAGCGACCATACTTTGATCGGCTATCGAATAGCTGGCCGGTTGGTCGTTTATATAAAGTTGATTATCACGTATTGCAATATAATCACCTGGCAGGCCGATAATACGTTTAATTAAGCGTTTGTCTTCCACCGGGGAATCAAAAACAACAACATCACCGCGCTGCGGTTTGTCCCAACTTGCTAATGACAGCAGGGTAAAGGGAAGCTTAATATCATAAGCGAGTTTGTTTACGAAAACACGATCACCTTCGATGATAGTGGGTTTCATGGAGCCGGTTGGAATTTCATACCAATCGGCAAAGGCGGAACGAAATGCAAAGAAAAGAAAAATAAAGACAAACGTTCCGCTCCAATCTTTAAATTTGTCTTTAAACTTATTTTTAAACGTCGGTTTCCGGGAATCTCGATTTATTTTTTGCATAATTATCCAGTTTGCAGGTTGGCCAAAAGTTGTTGAAAAAAGTTATTGAAAAGGGGGGTGTTTAGTCATTAGGCGTTGCTGTGTTGTAATGGTTTGGTTTAGACAAAAAGACGAAGGGTATTGCAAGTGGCCCGAAAGAGAAGCCCATGACGCCCCAGAAAACAGGGTTACTTTGTCGATGTTTGGCGATGTAATGACATATAAATGCGCTAATCAGCATCAGCCCCAATATTATTGACAGTACCATAGTTTATCCCTTTGATATTATTGCATTAATACTAATTTGGCGGAATACTCGTCCTATTTCTATGCTGTGACATTATATATTGGGATGTGTTGCAGAAAATACAAGTAAATTCCAAATTTAACGACGGATTTAGGTCGTAGGGTCGTTATTAATAATAAGAGACATGCATACATACTAGTGAAAATACACTTGAGGAAAGGCTTCATGAAGACGCTACTGCCAATTAATATCAGCCAAATAGTTTTTGTCCTATTTGTATCAATTTCATTCTCTTCGCTCGCCATTGCAGGACCAGATCACCACGGTGCAGGTGCGGGGAAGGGGGGTAGATTTATGAGTTTTTTTGATACCAACCGTGACAAAATGGTCACGATGGATGAGTTGAATGAAGCATCAAAAACGCGTTTTGAAAAAATTGACGCTGACGGTAATAAGGTAGTGAGTGCCGATGAATTTAAGGAATATGTCGTTGAGCGTAGACAGCAACGACGATTAGCGGGTTTTAAAATGGCCGACCAAGACGCAAGTGGTCTTGTTTCCAGGGACGAGTATATACGTTTTAAAGAGCAGCGAGCCGAACAGCGTTTCCAAGAACTCGATGTGGATGCCGATGGACTTGTTAGCAGTGACGAGTTTTTAGCAAGCAGGTATCAACGTCACGGTGGACAGTCCGATAGTAGGTCAGATCGCCATGGCAGGGGGATGCGATTTTTCTCAAAACTTGATGGTAATGGTGATGGTCACGTTACTCGCGATGAAAGTGTGATTGCCTGGTCTAATTGGTTTAAGCGCATAGATGGCGATCGAAATCAAATAGTTACTGAACAGGAAGTGATAAAGTTTCGCGATAGACGCAGACATTGATGGTTAGCGAATGCATTTGTAATGCCGCTAACAAACATCTGAGCACATAGTAGCCCAGGCAATAAAATGAACCCATGGGCAAAAAAGGAAGACCATCAGTTGATGGCGTCTATTGCTGATGGAGACAAAGCCGCGATGGCTGAATTCGTTTGCCGTCATATTAACCGTATTAAAGATTTTGCTTTGCGCTACGTTGGAGCGTGCGGCGATGTAGACGATGTTGTACAAGAAGCGTTTTTTCGTGTTTGGCGTAAGGCGCCGCAGTGGCAAGACAAAAAATTACCCCCCATTAATTGGTTGTACCGGATTACGTATAATTTAAGTATTGATACAATTCGAAAACGAAAGCTGGAAGTGAGTATTGAGGAACAAACAGAGCGAATAACCAGCGGGGAAATAGAAATTGAATCATCTGATTATGAGTTACCAGAAAATAATTTATCCAATATTGAAACAAAAAAATTGTTAGCATTAGCATTTGAAAAATTGCCAGAACGACAACGTACTGCCATCATCTTGTGTCATTATCACGGCCAGTCGAACCGCGACGCCGCTGTGATCATGGAGGTCAGTGTTGAAGCGCTGGAGTCATTGCTTTCAAGAGGCCGCAAAAAATTAAAAGAACAGCTACTGGAAAAGCGGGGCACTATG
>VAPK010531928.1_pt1 | contig 11183 bp, 14 predicted proteins | sample 3395031 | NCBI WGS metagenome assembly VAPK01 (sample SAMN08290443, study PRJNA428436) | hydrothermal vent metagenome | isolation source: Deep-sea hydrothermal vent chimney 1 | place: Pacific Ocean: Juan De Fuca Ridge
CCATGACGAGGGTTGTGCGCCGCAGGTCCGGCTTGAGGCCACCCATGAATTGGCGCTTGATATTGTACCGCTGCGGATATTGCAAAGCCACGCTGCCAACCGGATGTAAGTGCAGAATAGAAACACTCACTTCTTTTTACCGGCCTTTGGCAGATCTTTGGCCGTTCCCGGCAGGGCCTCATCCATCAGATCATCGATGAACAGGCTCAAAAGCTGTGGTCGGCCACTGACGCCGGCCTTGCGGTAGATGGCATTTGTCTGGGCTTTCACCGTGCCTTCGGAAGTTTTGCGTAAGTCCGCAATTTCCGACAATGACAGCCCCTTGATCGAAAACAAAGCCACATCAGTTTCTGCTGGTGTAAGCCCCCATTTTTTAAAATGCTCATCCAGCAATTCCATGAATGCCCCGGATGCGAGCCTCAGCCGCTGTTCCATCTGCCTTGATTTCAAAACCGAACGGCGAAAGGCGATCCAGCCCAGTATCATGCCCAGAACAAGCCCAATCGAGGCTCCAACCTCAAGATTTTCACGGGCCTGCCAACTGATCGGACTGGTCCTAAGGCTCAGTACCGTCAGTAAAATGTCTGAAACAAAGAAAAGTGTACAGATGGTCTGAATGATAACAATTAATAAAACTGGCAACAGGCGCATCAGACATCCACACAAAAAGTAGTCCGGTCAGACAGCGCTGTGCGCCAACCCGAACTATTAGTCACCGTCGCCGCCGTCGCCGCCACCATCTCCGCCGCCGCCATCTCCGCCGTCGCCACCATCTCCGCCGTCGCCGCCACCATCTCCGCCGTCGCCACCATCTCCGCCGTCGCCACCATCTCCGCCGTCGCCACCATCTCCGCCGTCGCCACCATCTCCACCGTCGCCTCCGTCACCACTGCTGTCGCCTCCGTCATCACTGCCGTCATCGCTGCTGCCGCCAGTGGTTGATGCGCTACTACCATTATCTTCATTGCTTGTATTGATACCAGCAGATTGCAGAATATGCCCGGCATTTTCCCCTAATTGTGAGTAATCACGAAGAATTTCGCCGGTGCGTGGATTGACGATAATTTCACGTTGGGCATCGCCTTGGGTTGCTACGATACGCGTGCGACCCAAGAATGTGCGAGAGACACTGATGCTTTTATATCCCTGATCGCGAAGTTGTCGGACAATGGAATCTGTTCTGCCATCCGACAGCGCCGGGCCTGCGGCCAGGGCCGCAATAACAGCAAATCCAATCAGAGCATTGCGAGGCATTTTTTCAGTTCCGCCTTTTGTACGCACCGCCCCGCATAGATCGGGGCGGTACATTAACACTTATTGTTTAAGGGACAATTTGCAAGGTTTAGTTGCCGGTATCAATCACCGTCACCGCCGCCACCGTCACCGCCACCGTCACCGCCGCCGTCACCGCCGTCACCGCCGTCACCGCCGTCACCACCATCTCCGTCACCACCATCTCCGTCACCACCGTCGTCGCCACCACCGTCATCGCCACCTTCGTCGCCACCGTCGTCGCCACCGTCGTCGCCACCGTCGTCGCCACCGTCGTCACCGTCATCATCATGGCCGCCAGTGCCGCCAGTGCCGCCTGTACCACCAGTGCCGCCAATGCCGCCAACACCACCAACGGTGTCGCCAGTAACGCCGCCAATACCAGTACCGCCTGTTCCAGTGCCGCCTGTTCCAGTGCCGCCAGTCCCAGTGCCGCCAGTACCAAGAGCACTACGGCCAGGGGTGTTCCCATCCTGTTCGGCCACAACAGACCATCCTTCATGGGATGGGTTTGCTACTGTAGGTTCTGCCAGCGCAAAAGCGCCGGTAGAAATACCCAAACTGCTTCTGCTGATTTCAATACCGGCTTGCGATAATGCCATGGCATGTGTCGCACTCAACAACATTGTTGTACTCAACAATATTGTTGTTTTTGATATGATTTTCATTTCTGTCTCCTTGGTTATTGCCCGGAAAAACCGAACCACGACTCATCAAAAACAGGTATTTAGGTCTTCATCTATACTCCTAAGGATTATTGACCAAAGGTTAGACCGCAGGTTTATGCCCCTCAACTTAAGTTTATGGGGGGTAGGACCGGGTTAAGGAGCCTCTGAGCAATAGTTGTTTTGGCATTTTGAGGAAAATCCACTCCCGGCCACCGGCCCCATTGCGGGCTTATAAGAATCGCATCTTATTGAAAACATTATAAATTTAGCGATGCCCTGCGGTGAATTATCCGCATTCTTGCCCGCCTCAGACGGGGGATGACATTTTTGCAAAACTCTTTGCTTGTTCAGAGATTCCTCAAATCGCGGGTAATATATCGCCAGATCACAATTATGTTTTGAGATAAGCCCGACATATGATTATTTCATACGTTTCGAATTTAAACCCGTGTCTCAACGTAAGCCCGAAGTGCTTCAATCTGCCTCAGCCATGCCAAAACCCAGATGTTTGGCGACGGTAAAGATGTCTTTGTCGCCCCGGCCACACATATTCATGATGATCAGGTGATCTTTGGGCAGCTCAGGCGCAATCTTCATCACATGGGCCAGCGCATGGCAGGGCTCTAGCGCGGGGATTATGCCCTCTTGCTCACAGCTAAGCTGAAACGCCTCAAGCGCCTCGGCATCGGTGATCGCCACATATTGCGCCCGTCCGGTATCATGCAACCATGAATGCTCGGGGCCTATGCCGGGGTAATCCAGCCCCGCCGAAATTGAATAGCCCTCAAGGATCTGCCCGTCATCATCTTGCAAAAGATAGGTGCGGTTACCGTGCAGAACGCCGGGGCGACCGCCGGTCAGCGAGGCGCAATGCTGCATCTTGGCATTGACACCTTTGCCGCCGGCCTCAACGCCGATGATCCTGACATCCTTGTCATCAAGAAACGGGAAAAACAGCCCCATGGCGTTTGAGCCGCCGCCAATGGCCGCGATTAATGTATCGGGCAGGCGGCCTTCGGCCTGCATCATCTGCTCTTTGGCTTCCTTGCCGATGATGGCCTGAAAATCGCGCACCATTTCCGGGTAGGGGTGCGGGCCTGCGACGGTGCCAATGCAATAGAACGTGTCGCGCACATTGGTCACCCAATCGCGCAGCGCGTCGTTCATCGCGTCTTTCAACGTGCCCCGGCCCGAGGTGACGGGTATGACTTCGGCCCCCAACAGGCGCATCCGAAACACATTGGGCTTTTGCCGTTCCACATCATGCGCGCCCATATAGACCACGCATTTCAGGCCAAACTTGGCACAGACCGTGGCGGTGGCGACACCGTGCTGCCCGGCACCGGTTTCGGCGATGATCCGGGTTTTGCCCATGCGCCGCGCCAGGATGATCTGGCCCAGCACGTTGTTGATCTTATGGGCGCCGGTGTGATTAAGCTCATCGCGCTTAAGGTAAATCTTGGCCCCGCCCAGATGTTTGGTCAGGCGGTCGGCATAATAAAGCGGCGACGGGCGGCCGACATAATGCGTCCAGAGGTCCTGCATCTCGTCCCAGAAGGATTGATCGGTCTTGGCAAACTCAAACTGCTGTTCCAACTCAAGGATCAGCGGCATCAGCGTTTCGGACACAAACCGCCCGCCGAATTTGCCAAAACGGCCTTTTTCATCGGGGCCATTCATAAAGCTGTTGAAAAGATCGTCGGCCATGGTGGTTCTCCCTGAATTAGTCAAGATAGCGTTTAAAGCCAATATGCGAGGGGGTAAAGCCAAGGCGATCATAGAAACGCCTGCTGTCTTTGCGGCTTTGGTTCATCGTCAATTGTATCAGCTTGCACCCGGCGGCACGGGCGCGAGTTTCAACCTCGGCAAACATCTGCTTGCCAATGCCGTGGCCGCGCAGATGGCTGGCCACGCGCACAGATTCGACCTGCGCCCGGCGCGCCGCCGATAAAGACAGGCCACTGATGAATGTTAGCTGACAGGTGGCAATGATCGCACCCCCGGCGTCTTCACCTACAATCAACAGGTTGCCGCCCTCGGACTGCATCGCGTCATAAGCCGCAAGATACGGGGCAATATCAACGCCTTCACGGCCCTGTCCCAACACATCATCCACCAGTAAAGCCAGCACCTGAGGCACGTCCTCACGCCGGGCTTCGCGGAAGGTAACCTTCATTTCGCGGCCATGATGAAATTGCGGATAAGCCCGGCATCCTTAATCCCCGGCGCGCTTTCCACACCCGATGAGACATCAATCTGTTTCGCCCCGGTCAGGTGAATGGCCTGCGCCACGGTTTCAGGCGTCAGCCCCCCGGCCAGCATCCACGGCAGCGGCCAGCGCCGCCCGGCGATCAGTTTCCAGTCAAACGCCACGGCATTACCGCCGGGGCGCCCGGCGTTCGGGGGCGGCTTGGTATCCACCAGCAATTGATCGGCGACGCGGGCATAGGTTTCAAGCTGTGGCAGATCCTCAGCCGTGGCAATGCCCACCGCCTTGATCACCGGCAGGCCGTAGCGGGCTTTGACCTCGGTCACCCGCTCAGGGGTCTCGCCCCCGTGTAATTGCAGCATATCCAGCGGCACTGTGGCCGTGAGCGCATCCAAAAACCCGTCATCCGCATCGACGCTCAGCGCGACCTTGACCACGCCTTCAGGCACGATGAGCGCCAGCGCCGCCGCATCGGACAAAGAGACATAGCGCGGCGATTTCGGGAAGAAGTTAAAGCCTAAATAGGCCGCACCTGCGCTCACGGCCGCAGCCACGTCGCTTGCGCGGGTCAGCCCGCAAATTTTCACCCGTGTTGTCATGGGGATGCTTTAGCTGGCCTCGTCGAGGATTGCCAGAACCTCGTCCTTGCCCTCGTGCTTTTCGCCTTTGAGGCGGCGGACCTCATCGCGCAGGCGCTGCATTTCACGCTTTGTGCGTGCGGCGGCGGCGCGCTCTTTTGCCTCGCGCAGCCATTCCCAGAAAAAGCCGATGATCAGCCCGGCGATAATACCGCCGAAAATCACCAAAAACAGCGGCATCTCAACTGAGCGGCTTAACCCCGCCAGCCCGGCCACCTCATCGGGCAGCAATTTCACCTGCACCATGCCACGATTGGCCAGTGCCACAAGGATCAGCGCCACCGCAAAGATGGCAATCAAGGCATATCGGATAGTGCGCATCGGTTACTTCCCGTTCAGGCGGTCCCGCAGCAATTTGCCGGTCTTGAAAAACGGCACATGTTTTTCCTCAACCTGAACCGAGGCACCGGTGCGTGGGTTGCGGCCGGTGCGGGCCTCGCGTTTCTTGACAGAAAATGCGCCAAATCCGCGCAGTTCAACCCGATTGCCATCTGCCATGGAATCGGTGATTTCGCTAAAAATTGTATTCACGATCCGTTCTACGTCTCGTTGATAAAGGTGTGGATTTTCGTCCGCGATCTTTTGAATCAATTCCGATCGGATCATCGGTTACGTCCCCCGGTTTTTGTTAATTGTAATACTGGCAACAAGATAACTATAGATAGAAACTGGAAAAACAGGAATAGATAGCTGCAACTAAAACAGCAATATATTGACAAAATTTTGCCACAATTGGCGAAAAACCCATGGATTGATGCGCCATTCCTGTTTTGGGCAATCAACCCCGGCCGTTTCTGCAAACCCAAAAAGCCATTGATTCGCAAAAGAAAACGGCCCCGCCGGGTCTGGCAGGGCCGCATTATTAGTTGCTCAACATTAAGAAGATTGTGATTTACTCATCGTCAGCTTTAAGGGCAGCGCCGAGAATATCACCAAGCGATGCGCCCGAATCAGACGATCCGTATTGCTTGACAGCTTCTTTTTCCTCGGCAATCTCGCGGGCCTTGATCGAAAGACCAAGACGGCGCGATTTTGCGTCGATATTGGTGACACGCGCATCCACCTTGTCGCCAACCGAAAACCGGTCAGGGCGTTGTTCGCCACGATCACGCGACAGATCAGAGCGGCGGATAAAGGCTTTCATGCCTTCATACTGCACTTCGATGCCGCCATCCTCGATTGAGGTCACTTCAACAGTGATCACCGAGCCACGTTTGACACCGCCAACTGCCTCCGAGAACTTATCGCCGCCAAGGGCTTTGATCGACAGTGAGATGCGCTCTTTGTCGGTATCGACATCGGACACAACCGCCTGCACCACATCGCCTTTGCGGAAGCTTTGGATGGCGTCTTCGCCACGTTCGTCCCAGCTGATGTCGCTGAGGTGAACCATGCCGTCGATCTCACCTTCGAGACCGATGAACAGGCCAAATTCGGTGATGTTTTTAACTTCACCTTCCACTTCGGTGCCCTCGGGGTGGGTTTCAGCAAACACTTCCCACGGGTTGCGCATGGTTTGCTTGAGGCCCAGCGATACACGGCGTTTTTCGCCGTCGATCTCAAGCACCATAACCTCAACTTCCTGAGAGGTGGAAACGATCTTGCCGGGATGTATGTTTTTCTTGGTCCAGGACATTTCCGAGACGTGAACCAGACCTTCAACACCCGGTTCCAGCTCAACAAATGCGCCGTAATCGGTAATATTGGTCACGCGGCCGGTATGCACACTTTCCAGCGCGTATTTGCCAGCAACCAGATCCCAAGGGTCATCCTGCAACTGTTTCATGCCAAGGCTGATACGCTGGGTTTCTTTGTTGATCTTGATGACCTGAACCTTGACGGTTTCGCCAATCGACAGGATTTCTGACGGGTGGTTAACCCGGCGCCAGGCCATATCAGTGACGTGCAACAGCCCGTCAACACCGCCCAGATCAACAAATGCACCGTATTCGGTGATGTTCTTGACCACGCCGTCAACCGCCTGACCTTCGGCCAGATTGGCGATAACTTCGGCGCGCTGCTCGGCACGGCTTTCTTCCAGAATGGCACGGCGCGAGACAACGATGTTGCCCCGGCGGCGATCCATTTTAAGAACCTGAAACGGCTGCTTGAGACCCATCAGAGGGCCGGCATCACGCACCGGGCGCACATCCACCTGAGAGCCGGGCAGGAACGCAACAGCGCCGCCCAGATCAACGGTAAAGCCGCCTTTGACGCGGCCGAATATGGCCCCTTCAACCCGCTCTTCGTCAGCATAGGCTTTTTCCAGACGATCCCAGGCTTCCTCACGGCGGGCCATTTCGCGGCTGATCACCGCCTCGCCACGCGAGTTTTCGGCCGAGCGCAGGAAGACTTCCACCTCGTCGCCAACGGCGATTTTGGGTTCTTCTCCGGGATCTGCGAATTCTTTTATATCAACGCGGCCTTCCATTTTATAGCCGACGTCGATGATGGCTTGGCCCGCTTCGATTGCGATGACTTTGCCTTTGACAACTGTGCCCTCTTCGGGCGTGTCCATTTCGAAGCTTTCGTTCAGGAGGGCTTCGAATTCCTCCATTGATGTGTTTTGAGCCATGTGGTCTCAGGTTCCTTATATCAATTTATGCGGGCCGCGCGGTTGTCTCCGCCGGTCTTTAGGGGTTTCATTGGTCAGCGGGGCCGCAAAACAAAGAGGGCCGGATAGTGCCCGACCCTGCTCAACTCATCATTTTGCGGCGGTTTCCGCCTTATCGACACGCGCGCTATAGCTTGGCCGCACGGGATAATCAAGCCATTGTTGTTATTTTATTGGCAAAATAACCCACGTCCCGGACTTGCTCTGGGACGTGGGGCACTGCTTTATTGTCCAGTCAGGGTGATCACCCGCGCCTGCACATCCCCCGAAAGGTTGGCGATGGTGATCTCATCGGGTCCCGCCGCGCCAAGGGCAATGGCATCCCCGGCCACATAGCGTTGGAAATCGCCGCCATCGCGGCGCAGTTCAATCACCCCTTCGGCCACATAGGCCATGACAAGCCCACGGCCTTTCAGCACCGCCTGCCCGCCGGGTTCTAACCCGGTTTCGGTCACGTTAACGGATGAGACGGTCCGCCCTGACAGCTCAACATCCGGCAGGGCGCGGCGGTCAATTTCTACGGTCAGGGGGGCCTCGAATATGATAAAAGGCTCGTCCGTGCGTTGGAAACTGTAATCAATGAAAATAGCATCTTCGGTGGCCGAGGCATTATCAAACCGCAAAATCCTCGGGCCTGCGGGCTCGTAAAAGGCGTCACCTTCAGACAGGATCACCGGGCGGCGGCCCTCAACCTGATAGAGGATTTGCCCCTTGGCGATATAGCCGATTGCCGGGGCCGCATGGGTGTGCACCGGGGCCACTTGGCCGGGGATAAAGTGAAAATCACCGCCCTGCATGGTGGCAACGGCGCGCGGCTTGAACGTCACGCTCAGCAGTTGCTCAGAGGAGGGTTTGGTATCCTGTACCGCCGATACCGGCAGAACGGAAGACAGCAAAACCGCCCCGGTGAGGAAGGATAAAGTGCCAAGTTTCAAGGTGTTGAGTGTCATCAGGATCGTCCTTTTGATGGGCTGCGCAAGGCGCGCAACAAGGGGGCCGCAACAGCAGGGTGTTGCGATTGGAAAAGGCCAGGTGACCCAGCCGGGGGTGACTTATTAAAGCTTGCAAAATGCAAGGTAATGGCGGTGTAAATTATTATATTGCACATTGCAAGCTATTAATTTACTTAACCGACATGACGAAGATTTCACAAAAACGCGGCACCGGCTGCCCGGTGGCTTATGGCTTGGACAGCTTTGGCGACAGATGGAGCCTGCTGATCATCCGTGATCTTATGCTACACGGCAAAAAGACCTATAGCGCGTTTCTGGCCTCAGATGAAAACATCGCCACCAACATCCTGATCGCCCGCCTCAAGCATCTTGAGGCCGAGGGCATTGTCAGTAAAACCAAAGACCCCGAAAACCGGCGCAGTTATACCTATGCGCTGACCGATAAAGGCCGCGATTTGGCCCCGGTCATGATGGAAATCATCCGTTGGAGTGGTCGGCATGACACCCGGCCAGAGGCAAGGAAAGACACCTCCGACGCAGTGATGAAAAACCCGGACAGGTTTGAGGAAAAACTGAGGGGGCAATGATGCCTCAGCCGTCGGCCAGCGCCTTGTGAATGGTCACGATGGCGCGCTCAATCGCCTGATCAATCGACATATCCGTTGTATCCAGCAACAGCGCGTCTTTGGCGGGCTTCAGGGGGGCGGTGGCGCGGGCCGAATCGCGGGCGTCACGCTGGCGCAAATCTTTGGCGACATCCTCAAGGCTGATGTCATGGCCCTTTGCCACCAATTCCGCATGGCGGCGGCGGGCGCGGATGTCATCGCTGGCCGTGACATATAATTTCACCGGCGCATCCGGGCAAATCACCGTGCCAATATCGCGCCCGTCCAGTATCGCGCCGCCGTCACGGGTGGCAAAGGCGCGTTGAAAATCCACCAGAGCGGCGCGCACCTCGGGGATGGCGGCCACCCGTGACGCAGCCTGTGCCACTTCGGGACTGCGCAGACCCTCGGCGTCAAGATCGCCGGCTTGCAGGTTTCTCGCGGCTTCCACCGGGTCGGTGCCATCCAAGGTGCGCCGTCCGGTGGCGCGGTACAAAAGCCCGGTATCAAGATGGGCAAAGCCAAAATGCGCCGCCACCGCGCGCGCAATGGTGCCCTTGCCCGCCGCCGCCGGCCCGTCGATTGCGATGGTGAATGCCATTCAGTTCAGCCCCCTTATTCATGCCCCCGCATGTAACCGACCCAAAGATTGATTGCAAAAGGCCTGTGTGAGGTACAGCCTAAAACCCCGGCGTGCCAGCATCCTGCGGGTTCTGCTCCAGATGTTTGCGCTTGATCGCAGCCGAGGTCTCGCGCGATCCATCATGGCTCCACCCCGGCGGCGCAAGCATATACATCAGCCGCTGCCGCAGGCTCAGGCCGGGCTGCAACACATCGCGAAAAATCCCCAGCCATTCGTGAAACGCCACCCGCAGCGGGTTGAACGTGCCCAGATTATGCACCAACCCGTAATCCACCTTCTCGGTCTCAAGCTCGGGCACGAAACTGCCAAACATCTTGTCCCAGATGATGAAAACCCCGGCATAATTGGCATCGAGATAGCGCGGATTGCGGCCATGATGCACCCGGTGGTGGCTTGGCGTGTTCATCACCGCCTCAAACCATTTTGGCATCTTGTCAATTGCCTCGGTATGAATCCAAAACTGATAGATCAGGTTAAGCCCGCCAACAAACAACACCATCGCCGGGTGAAACCCCAACAGCACCAGCGGCGCCCGCACGATCATCATCAGGGTAAAAGTGCCGGTCCATGTCTGCCTCAGCGCGGTTGTCAGATTATAATGCTGGCTGGAATGGTGATTAACATGGCTGGCCCAGACCCAGCGAATACGATGCCCAAACCGATGCACCCAGTAATAGCGCAGATCATCAAGCACAAAACACAAGGCGACCACGCCCACGGATGTGCCCAGATCAAGCGGCGTGACCGCCCAAAGCAACATGAAAAACCCCCAGGCGATAAAGCCCAGAAGGATGCCCGCCGCCACGCTGCCCGCGCCCATGATCAGCGAGGTCAGCGCGTCGCGGGTCTCATACCGTCCGCCGCGACGTTTGATCACGATCCATAACAGCTCGATCACGATGGCGGCGATGAAAAACGGCACCGCGATATGGGTTACCTCAGGATAACTTAGCGGATCACTCATGCGGTTTTCTCCAACAGGTCGGGCCAGTCGCGGGCCTCATCAAGGTCCAATGTCAGGTGAATATGCGGTGCGGTGAAATCCGGCAGATCAATCCGCAATCCGGCTTTTGTGGGACGAATGCGCGCGCCAGTCAGATAGCGCGCGGTTGTATCGGCCCCCATGGGCCAGACAATCCCATGGCCCCGCGCAGTGGTGATAAGGGCTGCGTGGCGATTTCGGCACAATGCTACATCCAAGGCCGGATCATCGGCAAACTCAGCGGCCCAGGCGCGGGCGGCCTCGGCCTTATCGCGCAATGTGGCGCGTGCGGAAAGACCGAGAAAATGCAGCAGCACGACAATGCCGGTGATCCCGACAAACACGAGTATCAGTAATATTTCCAGTGGCATGGCCAACCTCCCATTGCCGGGAAGTTTGCAGATATTTATGGGGTGTTGTCAAAGGGGGCGTGGCGTCACAACTCACGTCCTCTAAAAATCAACCGCAATGCCCTTCTTTTCCCAATCGCCAAAGCGCACCGGATCAAGGCCTTTGCGCCCACCCAGCTCTTTGGGCAGGGCTTTCTCAGCCGCGTTTTTGCGTCGTTCTTCGGCCTCGGCCAAGGCGCGCAGGGCTTC
>VAPK010326634.1_pt1 | contig 11182 bp, 4 predicted proteins | sample 3395031 | NCBI WGS metagenome assembly VAPK01 (sample SAMN08290443, study PRJNA428436) | hydrothermal vent metagenome | isolation source: Deep-sea hydrothermal vent chimney 1 | place: Pacific Ocean: Juan De Fuca Ridge
TTAAGTATGTGGGTTATATTAGACATGTACGGTCAGGTACCCTTTAGGGATGTCACCTTACCATCAGTCGCTTTGCCCGAAATACTTGCAGGGGACGCTGCCGTAAGTTTTATTCTTTCAGATTTAGATACTGCTATTTCAAACCTACCTGGCGTAAGTGGGGGTAGTGGCGAGGCTAATGGTAGGAGCAGTAAAGCTGCTGCAAGATATCTTAAAGCCAAGGTGCTTTTGAATAAACATATTTACTTAGGCAATAGTAATGCCGATGGAGCTGATATGGCCTCGATCATCTCTTTGGTTGATGAGATCAAAGCTGAAGGGTATGACCTTCAGGCTGGTTATTTTGATATATTTAGGGATACTCCCGATAACGAAACCATCTGGTCTTTAACTGCTGGCGTTGGTAATCGTATATTTAACGGTTTACACTACAATTCTTTTTCAGAAGGTGGCGGAGGCTGGAACGGCTTTAGTACCCTAGCAGAATACTATGACCTTTTTGAGGGCGATTCAGAATTCAATAGAGTTGAATTGGATTTTACCCCACTTGATGGCCAAGAAGAGCGAAGAGGTGGCGTTCCACCAGGCGGCACACCATTTACAGGTGCAGCAGGTACGACGGACAATGACGGTTTTGAAGATGGCTCACAAGTTGGTAACGGCTTTTTGGTCAACCAACAATATGGCCCTGATGGTACGGCCTTACAAGATAGAGCAGGTGCCCCATTAACTTTTAAACGAGATTTTAAAGATGGAACCGGAGCTGACAATATCATCAATAATGATGAAACCACAGGTATTCGAGTAATAAAATACAGCCCTAGATATGGTGCTTTTCATAATCATCAAATATTTTTTAGATATGCTGATGCGCACCTTATGAAAGCAGAAGCAATGATGCGTAGTGGTGGAGACCCTACCGCTATGGTCAATGAGCTTCGGGTTATTCGAAATGCTTCACCTCTTGGTTCCGTTTCAGAACAGGATTTATTGGATGAACGCGGACGTGAACTGTTTGCCGAATCATGGAGGAGAAATGATTTGATCCGTTTTGGCCAATATACAAGAGATTGGATATTCAAAGCTCCTGAATCAATAGGAAACGATAAATACAAATTATTCCCTATTCCTGCAAGTCAGTTATTGGCAAACCCTAGTTTAGTTCAAAACCCAGGATACTAAGTATATTGAGTGTTTAAAAAAGGCTCTGACGGGTTACCGTCAGAGCCTTTTTGTTTTTAATGATTTGCTACCCACTACAAAAAGCAATACCTTTCATTTTAAAATACCTCTTACAGACAATCTATGTACTCCATTGGCTATGACATAGGAAGCTCAACCATAAAAGCAGCATTGATAGAAACCGTTTCAGGAAAAAGGGTTGCCTTAACAAGCGAACCCAAAACCGAAATGAAAATGCTCGCAATGAAAAACGGTTGGGCAGAACAAGACTCTAACGACTGGTGGCTTCATATCTGTACTGCTACAAAAAGACTGATCCGTGAAAACAATATCGACTCCAATGATATCACTGGAATAGGAATTTCATATCAAATGCACGGCTTGGTGGTGGTTGATAAAAATGGGAATCCGTTGCGAGATTCAATTATCTGGTGTGATAGTAGGGCAGTTGAAATTGGCCAAAAAGCCTTCAATGACCTAGGAAAAGAAAAATGTACTTCTCAATTATTGAACTCTCCGGCCAACTTTACAGCTTCAAAATTGAAATGGGTAAAAGACAACGAACCTGAAACCTATAAGAACATCCAAAAATTTATGCTGCCGGGCGATTACATCGCATACAAACTAAGTGATACCATTTGCACTACAATATCCGGACTTTCTGAAGGTGTTTTTTGGAATTTCAAAGAACATAAAGTCGCTGATTTGGTACTGGAGTACTATGGTTTAGATAAAGGTATGATTCCAACAATCGTGGACACCTTCTCGGTTCAAGGAAAAGTATCTCAAAAAGGAGCACAGGAATCTGGATTGGCGAAAGGAACACCTATTTTGTACCGTGCAGGTGACCAACCCAATAACGCCCTCTCGCTCAATGTCTTCAACCCTGGGGAAGTTGCCGCAACAGGTGGTACCTCGGGCGTTGTTTATGCCGTTACCGATACTCTTTCGGTCAAAGAAAGTTCGAGAGTGAATAATTTTGCACATGTAAATTATACGAGCTCCCATCAAAGAATCGGAAAATTACTTTGTATTAATGGAGCCGGCATTCAATACAGGTGGCTGTTGAATAATCTTGACATATCATCCTATGAAGAAATGAACGAGTTGGCAGCATCTGTTCCCATAGGTTCAAACGGCTTGTACGTTCATCCCTTTGGCAATGGCGCAGAACGCATGCTCTACAATAAGAACATAGGCACACAAATTGGAAATTTGAACCTGAACATCCATACCAAAGCACATTTATGCAGGGCATCTCTAGAGGGTATTGCCTTCTCTTTTGTCTATGGCATGAAAATCATGAAATCTGATGGTATCAAACCCAAAGTAATACGTGCAGGAAATGACAACCTTTTTCGTTCTGCTATTTTCTCGACTACGGTAGCAACGCTTATTGGGCAAGAGATAGAAATTTATGATACTACTGGAGCCATTGGTGCAGCAAGGGCATGTGAACTTCACAAAGGTGATTTTGATACTTTTGGAAAACAGATTATGGACAATGATTATATCATGAGTTTCAAACCCTCTCAGAATAAAAAAGAATACGAACGAGCATACGACCATTGGAAAAAAGGATTGGAAGTACTATTGTCCTCCCCTAGCCCCTCCGCAGGAGGGGGATAGATTGAACAGATTGCTTCGTTCCTCACAATGGCGAATACATTCAATAATTAATGACACAAGACCTAGCAGGTTTTAAAAACCTGCTAGGTCTGAAATAAATCAGCAATCCATTAACGTATTAACTTAATAACCGTATCATGGCACTACTAGGAAACAAAGAATATTTTAAAGGAATAGGAGAAATAAAATTTGAGGGAAAGGGTTCTGATAATCCGTTCGCCTTTAAATACTATAATCCAGATCAAGTGGTAGCCGGTAAGACCATGCGCGAACATTTTAAATTTGCTATAGCTTACTGGCATACCTTCTGTGGACAAGGTTCTGATCCGTTTGGCCCTGGCACTCAAAATTTTGCATGGGACCAACCTGTAGATGTTCTTGATGCGGCCAAAGCCAAAGCAGATGCCGCCTTTGAATTCATCACCAAAATGGGGTTCGATTATTTCTGTTTCCATGATTTTGATCTAATACAGGAAGCATCTACCTTTTCCGAATCAGAAAAAAGATTAGCAACCATTGTTGACTATATCAAAGAAAAAAAAGATACTTCAGGCGTTAAACTCTTATGGGGTACGGCCAATTGTTTTTCCAACCCAAGGTATATGAACGGTGCCGCTACCAACCCTGACTTTAAAGTTCTGGCAAGAGCCGGTGCTCAGGTAAAGTTGGCATTAGATGCTACCATAGAACTCGATGGCGAAAACTATGTGTTCTGGGGAGGGCGTGAAGGCTATATGTCGCTCTTGAACACGAATACAAAACGTGAACTGGATCATATGGGACGTTTCTTGGGTATGGCAAGAGACTATGCGCGCAACCAAGGATTTAAAGGCACTTTCTTTATAGAGCCCAAACCTATGGAGCCAATGAAGCACCAATATGATTATGATACAGCAACCGTAATCGGATTTTTGCATCAATATGGATTACAAGATGATTTTAAGTTGAACATTGAAGTAAACCACGCCACGCTGGCCGGTCATACCATGCAGCATGAACTCGAAATGGCAGCGACCCATGGCATGTTGGGAAGCATTGATGCCAATCGTGGCGATTATCAGAATGGATGGGATACGGATCAGTTTCCCAATAACATCACTGAAGTCACCGAGGCCATGTTAGTCTTCTTAAAGGCCGGTGGCCTACAAGGTGGCGGTATTAATTTTGATGCCAAGATCAGAAGAAACTCTACGGACATCGATGATATTTTCCATGCCCATATTGGCGGAGCCGATACCTTTGCCCGAGCGCTATTGGTAGCAGACAAGATCATTTCTTTTTCACAATACGATTCTCTTCGCACCCAACGCTACAGTTCTTTCGATTCAGAAAAAGGCAAGGATTTTGAGGATGGAAAATTGGATTTTAAAGATCTATATGAAATCGCCAAAGACAATGGAGAATTAGATTTGCATAGTGGAAAACAAGAATTGTTTGAGAACATTGTTAATCAGTACATATAATTCAGTAATTCAAAACGATATATGGCCAACTCCATTTTCATGAAAAGCAAGTTTCGCATAGTTCTGTTAAAAAACCCAATGAACGCAAAGAAAATGAACATTTCAATTGTTTTTCTACCCAAAACAGTTAATTTGGCGATACAATAAAACAGTATTATTAATAAATAACCAACTATTTATGACCACAGGATTCGGTTTTTGGGATTACGCAATTTTCGTATCATACGCCTTACTGATTTTATGCGTAGGCCTATGGATGTCACGCGACAAAAAAGGACACCAAAAAAATGCTGAAGATTATTTTCTTGCCAGTAAATCACTTCCTTGGTGGGCAGTTGGGGCATCTTTGATCGCTGCGAATATTTCGGCAGAACAATTTATAGGAATGTCGGGGTCGGGCTTTGCCTCAGGCTTGGCGATAGCCTCGTATGAATGGATGGCAGCACTGACGCTACTCATAGTCGGAAAATATTTTCTGCCCATTTTTATCGAAAAAGGACTTTATACGATTCCTGAGTTTGTGGAAAAAAGATTCTCGACCAACCTAAAAACCATTTTAGCGGTGTTTTGGATCGGTCTGTATGTATTTGTCAATCTTGCATCGGTATTATATCTTGGATCGCTGGCCTTAGAGACCATTATGGGTGTACCCATGCTTTATGGTGTTATTGGCTTAGCCCTGTTTGCAGCGGCTTACTCGTTGTATGGGGGGCTTTCAGCAGTTGCTTGGACCGATGTAATTCAAGTAGTCTTCTTGATTTTTGGGGGTTTGGTCACCACTTATTTGGCATTAAACACGGTTTCTGGAGGAGAAGGAATGATTTCAGGACTCAAAACCATTTATGAAGCGGCTCCCGATCGGTTTGCGATGATTTTAGACGAATCGAATCCGGAGTATAAGAATTTACCCGGTATCGCCGTATTAGTTGGTGGTATGTGGGTAGCAAACCTTTATTATTGGGGTTTTAACCAATATATCATACAAAGAACCTTGGCGGCAAAATCATTGAAGGAAGCTCAAAAAGGTATTTTAATGGCCGCAGGTTTGAAGTTGATTATTCCGTTAATTGTCGTTATTCCTGGTATTGCAGCCTATGTCATGGTAAACGATCCCGAAATTTTAGCAAGATTGGGTGATGCTGGTCTACAAAACATTCCTACCCCAGATCAAGCCGATAAAGCGTATCCTTGGCTGTTACAATTTTTACCTACAGGCTTAAAAGGGGTTGCTTTTGCCGCCTTGGCCGCAGCCATAGTATCTTCATTGGCGTCGATGTTGAACTCGACCTCCACGATTTTCACCATGGATATTTACAGACAGTACATCAATAAAAACGCAAGTGATAAAAGTACGGTGAACATGGGAAGAATATCTGCCGCAGTGGCTCTTCTTATCGCTTGTATCATGGCTCCCCTATTAGGTGGTATCGATCAGGCCTTTCAGTTTATTCAAGAATATACCGGTGTTGTGAGTCCGGGAATTTTAGCGGTATTCATATTGGGGTTATTTTGGAAAAAAACCACCAACAAGGCTGCCATTGTTGGAGCTTTGACCTCTATTCCTATCGCAATGTATTTCAAGATCGCACCTAAAGGGTGGTCTACTAGCTCGATTTTTGTAGATATTCCTTTTATGGATCAAATGGGGTATACGGCAATACTTACAATGCTCGTTATTATTGCGGTCAGCTTACTTCAAAATAAAGGGGAAGAAGATGAAAAAGGCATTGCTATTTCGAAAAACACTTTTAAAACCGGGCCAATATTCAACATAGGGGCTTTTGCCGTAATGATAGTGCTTGTTGCCCTCTATGCCATTTTTTGGAGCTAGACGAAGAATTAAGCCGTTTTGAATACTTGGAAAAAGTGATTTTCTAAATTTTAAATTTAACCTGTTTTTAGGTCTACCACACTTTATTCTTGCGCAAAGATTACTTATCTTGCTATAGTTATTAGGGTCGTTTTTTAAGTTCGATTCCTGATAAAAAAACGCACTTTCATTCACACAAAATTCAAATTATAATTGGTGTGTCCAAAACATTTTTAGAGGGGGAAACATGATGATGTATAGAATAGAAAAAATAGCGTTTTCACTACTGCTAGTACTCTTGGTCAACTGCACTTCCGAAAAGGAAAAAATCAACAAAAACAAAGATAGTGTAGAAACACTCTTCTCTCTCCTCCCATCGGAAAAAACAGGTATTGACTTTGTTAATAGTATTGAGAACCAAAAGAATTTCAATATTTTCAAATACCGTAATTTTTACAATGGCGGTGGTGTTGCTATAGGCGATATAAACAACGATGGTTTGCCTGACATTTATTTAACGGGTAATATGGTGCCCAACAAATTATATCTCAACAAAGGAAATCTGACTTTTGAAGACATATCAGAAACCGCAGGAGTAGAGGGCAACAAACCTTGGTCCACCGGGGTCAATATGGTCGACATCAATGCAGATGGCCTATTGGATATTTATGTGAGCAATGCTGGTAATATGAAAGGCGACAATCATGATAACAACCTGTATATCAACAACGGTGATCTTACATTTACAGAAAAGGCCAAAGAGTACAATTTGGCAAAAACAGGGTTCTCAACACATGCTACATTCTTCGATTATGACAAAGACGGAGATTTAGATGCCTATATTCTCAACAATAGCAATATTCCCGTAAGCAGTTTGGGCTATGCTGAACAACGTGGTGTCAGAGCGCAAGATTGGGAAGGAGTACCCGATATTTTTAAAGGTGTAGGTGATATGCTGTTAAGAAATGATGATGGCAAATTTGTTGATGTTAGTGAAAAATCGGGAATTTATGGTAGTCTCATTGGTTTTGGCCTGGGGGTCATGGTCACCGATATCAACAAAGACCTTTATCCTGATTTATATGTATCCAACGATTTTTATGAAAGAGATTATTTATACATAAATAACCAAGATGGTACGTTTAAAGAGGACATTAAAAACTGGACATCCCACTTATCACTCTCTGCCATGGGAATAGATATCGCTGACATCAATAATGATGGCAATGCAGATATTTTCATTACTGATATGCTGCCTGAGGCCGACCAACGTGTCAAATCGGTTATGGAATTTGAAGGCTATGACATTTTTAAACTTAAACAGAACAAAGATTTCTATCAGCAATATATTCAAAACACCCTACAACTGAATAACGGCAATGGCTCCTTCTCTGAAATTGCATATTTCAGTGGTGTAGATGCTACAGATTGGAGCTGGGCCGGCTTGCTGGTCGATATGGACAATGATGGTTTTAAGGATATTTACATCACTAACGGAATAAACCATGATCTCACAGATCTTGATTTTGTTGACTTCTTTGCCAATGAAATCATTCAGAAAATGGCATTGACAGGCAAAAAGCAGTCCATAGATTCCATAATAAATAAAATGCCCATTAGACCACAGCCCAATTATGCATATAAAAATAATGGTGATCTCACTTTTTCAAATGCCAATGCAGATTGGGGTTTTGAAATTGCAAGTATGTCAAATGGTGCTGCCTATGGGGATCTCGATAATGATGGCGACCTTGACATTGTCGTGAACAATGTAAATATGCAGGCCTTCGTTTATGAGAACAAAACTGACAAACTCACCGATAACAATTACCTAAAACTAACATTTCAAGGCGATGATAAGAATAGGTTCGCCATCGGTTCAACCGTAATGATCTATTATGACGATACCGTTATTCTGCAAGAATTAATGCCATCTAGAGGATTTCAATCTTCTGTCGATTATACCATGACCATTGGCTTGGGCACTAGAAAACACATTGACTCCATTCGCGTAATATGGCCCGATGATCGCACCCAAAAATTAATCGACGTAAAGACCAATCAAACGCTCAAATTAAAATACGAAAAAACGCTTAGCTCATACATACCTCCAAAGAAATCAAAGATCAAACCACTTATACGTGAATTGAAAAACAGCATCTTAGTTGCCCATAAAGAGAACAACTATAATGATTTTGACCATGAAGGCCTTATTTATAAATTACTCTCGCAAGAAGGTCCGGCTTTGGCAGTTGCAGACATTGACGGTGACGGGAATGAAGATATTTTCATTGGTGGGGCAAAAGGTTTTCAAGGCGCAATTTACAAACATAGTGGCAACGGTAAATTGAAGTCCATTTCGCAAAGCGTTCTAGAATCAGATGCCTATTTTGAAGACACGGCAGCTGCATTTTTTGATGTGGATGGAGATGCAGATATGGATCTTATCATTGGGTCGGGCGGTAATCAAGTCGGCGATGAACAAAATTACCGTTGCAGATTATACCTAAATAACGGTAAGGGTGTTTTCAGCAAATCAAAAGAACAGCTACCCACTACCTTTAAGAATATTTCGACTATTGCCCCCTATGATTTTGATGCCGACGGAGATATTGATGTCTTTGTGGGATCTAGAAGTGTTGTTGGCACCTACGGTATTGACCCGAACCACCTGTTTATGGTCAACAACGGAGATGGAACATTTCAAGATGCTACCGAAAGGGTTATCTATGACATAAAAGATGCTGGAATGATCACCAATGCCCTCTGGTCGGATATAGATGGTGATACCAAAAAAGACCTGGTCACCGTTTCTGAGTGGGGTACCGTCAATATTTATAAAAACTCTGGAAGACGTTTGGTCAAAATACCTACTTCTTTAGATAGCCTACATGGATGGTGGAACGCTGTAGAGTCGGCTGACCTCGACAATGATGGTGACATGGATCTTATTCTCGGCAATCAAGGAAGCAACCTACATTACAAACCTACTGCTGAAAATCCAATGAAAATGTGGATCAATGACTTTGATGACAATGGCACCATAGAGCAGATTGTAACGCAAAGCCAAGAAGGCAAAGATTATCCTTTACATCAAAAAAAGGAGATGACCGGGCAGATAACCGCCTTGAAAAAACAGAATATCAAGGCATCGGTCTACGCAAAAAAAACAATCGGCGAATTGTTTTCCCAAGAAGTTTTTGAAAATTCGATCATGAAAAAAGCCGATATCCCAGAATCGGTTATTGCGGTAAATGAAGGAGATGGAAAATTCACCATAAAAAAATTGCCAAACAGGGTTCAATTATCATGTGTTTGTGGCATTACTTGTGCTGATGTGAACAATGACGGTAATTTGGATCTTATTATGGGCGGCAATAATTTTGAGTTCAAACCCCAGTATTCGCGTTTAGATGCCAACTATGGCAATGTGCTATTAGGAGATGGTAAAATGGGGTTCAAATGGCAAGATTATGTAACTAGCGGATTTTATGTCAGAGATGAAATAAAACATTTAAAACAGTTCAAGGACGATACCGGTAAAACATTTATGATTACCGCCATAAATGACAATAAACCTAAGATATTTGTACTCCATGAATAAAAATGTCATTTATGGCTTGGCTTTTGCCGTTCTCACAAGTTGCGGAGACAAAGAGGGAGAATTGTTTAAAAACCCGCAACCATCTGAAACGGGAATCACCTTTACAAATACCCTAACTGAGACCGAAGATTTAAATATTCTTGACTACCTCTATTTCTACAACGGAGGAGGAGTGGCCGTAGGCGATATTAATGGTGATGATCTACCTGACATTTTTTTTTCAGGAAATCAGGTAAAAAACAAAATGTACCTCAACAAAGGAAATCTCAAATTTGAGGATATCACTCAAAAAGCAGGGGTAGCGGGCAATAGCACCTGGAATACAGGAGCTGTTATGGGCGACGTAAATGGCGATGGATTATTGGACATCTACGTTTGTGCAGTTGTAGGTATTAACGGTTTTAATGGTCACAATGAGCTTTACATCAATAATGGGGATGCCACTTTTACCGAAAGTGCAGCCAAATATAATCTTGATTTCGATTCCTACAGTTCTGTTGCGGCTTTTTTGGATTTTGACTTAGATGGTGATTTGGATATATACTTATTGAATCATGCAGTACACACCCAAGAATCATACGGAAAAGCAGATACCCGAAGAAAAAGAAATTACGAAACAGGCGATAAATTGCTCAGAAACGACAAAGGAAAATTTACAGATGTTAGTGAGGAAGCTGGTATTTACGGCGGAGTAAATGGCTATGGCCTAGGAGTTTCCATTTCTGATTTCAATCAAGACGGGTATCCTGATATCTATGTCGGTAATGATTTTCATGAGGATGATTATTACTATTTGAACAATGGTAACGGAACCTTTACAGAATGCCTGAAACAGTATTTTGGTCATACAACGCGTTTCTCTATGGGTAATGATGTAGCAGATATCAACCACGATGGTTGGCCCGACATTATTTCTTTGGATATGCTACCAGAGGATGAAAAAGTACTTAAATCATCTGAAGGTGCAGACAATGTACAAACACAAAAACTACGTACCGAACGCTTTGGGTACCACTACCAATTTGCAAGAAATATGTTGTTTTTAAATCGCCCTGGAACCAGCTACTCAGAAACTGCCCTACTTAGTGGAATCTCAGCTACAGATTGGAGCTGGAGTGCTCTTTTTGGTGATTATAACCAAGACGGAGAGCAGGATATATTTATTTCAAACGGTATTCCCAAACGCCCTAACGATCTTGATTATATCAATTTTGTTTCAGACGAACAGATCAAGAAAAAAATCAATAATACCAAATTGGTAGACAAACAAGCATTGGCCATGATGCCTTCAGGTGCAGTCCATAATTATATTTTCAAAGGTACTGACAACCTCCTTTTTGAGGATAAATCAGATAGTTGGATTGTTAATGACACCGTTATTTCTGGAGCCACTGCCATGGCAGATTTAGATGGGGACGGTGATTTAGATCTTATAACCAATAATGGCAACAAACCTGCATCATTGTATATCAACAAAACCAATGACCAAGCTAA
>VAPK010029652.1_pt1 | contig 11180 bp, 10 predicted proteins | sample 3395031 | NCBI WGS metagenome assembly VAPK01 (sample SAMN08290443, study PRJNA428436) | hydrothermal vent metagenome | isolation source: Deep-sea hydrothermal vent chimney 1 | place: Pacific Ocean: Juan De Fuca Ridge
GACCGAATCCGGCTTTCGACTGATTTTCCGATTAAATTTGCCATATTTCTGTAACACAGATTATTAATCTGTGTTACAGAAATTTTGACTCTGAATCGCTGTTAATATTCCGTATGTTTGTTAGGAAAATAATTTATTTGCAATTAGTCGGGTTTTTGAAGTTATTTTATCATAAAGATATTGCGTCAACTTGTAATTCAAAAACTACTTTAACAGTTATCCCAAATAACTTGAACGAAAGCAATAAAAGTCATATTATCGGATAAAGTATAACCATTAAAAATTTGCAACCGAAAAATTAAACGTGCATCTTATTTCAGCAAAAAATTAGTTTTTTTGGTAACTTTATTTTTTAAAATTTTTAAAAACATTGTGCTAAACATAAAATAACAGTCAATTGAATTTCATTGAATTAACAGATAGAGAAAAGTCGGTATTGCGTTATGTGATTCACCAATTCATACTAACTGCAAATCCGGTTGGTTCGCGAAATATAACCAAGCGCTACGACCTTGGATTTTCGCCGGCTACTATTCGTAATATTATGGCGGATTTGGAAGACTACGGATTCTTGAACCATCCTCACATTTCTGCGGGAAGAATTCCGACTGATAACGGCTACAGACTTTATGTCGATTCATTAATGGCACCGCCTAAATTAGAAAGAAGTGTAAAAAAACAGATTGATTTGGAAATAGAAAATACTATTACCGAAACAGACGATCTGCTTCGTTTAACATCAATGTTATTAAGTGCACTTACAAACCAACTTGCATGTGTTACATACCCAAAATTCGATAATGCAATTCTCGAAAAAATTCAATTGGTTTCTTTATCGTCAAAAAGAATTTTAGTTGTACTATCGTTAAAATCAGGACTTGTTAAAACAATTACTCTCGAAGTTAGCACTGACAATACTTTGAAAAATCTACCCGTTATACAATCGATTTTAAATCAGCGATTATCAGGATTACGATTTTTCGAAATTAAAAAAACATTAAAAGAGAGAATTAAAGATGTTTATAATTCTGAGCATAAACCAATTATACGTTTGTTCTTGGAATCAGCCGAAAAAATTTTTGAAGATATAAAGGTTTCTGAAAAATCAATTATAACCGGAACAAAGAACATCGTTAATCAGCCGGAGTTTGAAGATCACGAAGAGCTTCAGGGAATAATTGAATTAATAGAAGATAAAGATGTTATCGTTCATATTCTACAGGAAAAAGATACGAGCGAGGAAAATTTAAAAATTGTAATAGGAAGGGAAAGCAATAACTCAAAATTTGAAAAATATAGTTTAATAAAAAAAGAATACAAACTCGGCGATGCCTCTGGAATGCTCGGTGTTGTTGGTCCTAAGAGAATGCAGTATTCTAAAGCTGTTGCTGTAATTGTGTACTTAGCTGAAACACTTTCCGAAGCATTAACAAACGTAACCAAGTAAAAATTTTAGTAGTAAAGGTGAAAGACAATGAAGAAAAAAACAAAGGATAAAATGTTACATAATCAAAAAAAATCGTCGTCAGGCGGAAAAAAGAGCAATAAAGAAAAAAATGTTGAAGAAGCGAACAATCAACAGAGTGATATGGGAAATATACAACTAGAAGCTAAAATAAATGAGTTGACTGCTGAAAATGAAAAGTTAAAAAATGAAGCTGCCGAATTAAAAGATAGTTTGTTGAGACGCCTCGCTGAATTTGAAAATTACAAAAAACGCACTGAAGTTTATCAAAGTGAATTGCTGAAATATGCCGCTCAGGGTTTCATTTTGGAAATGCTTCAAATTTATAATGATTTTGAAAGATCATTAGAACACGTTGAAGGCGCAAAAGATATATCTGCTATAAAAGCGGGAATGAAACTGGTTTTTGATAAATTTACCAAAACCCTGCACGACCAAGGTGTTACCAAAATGGAAGCAACCGGAAAAGAATTTGATGTGAATTTACACGATGCACTTTTACAGCAAGCGACAAATGAAGTTGAACCAAATACTGTGCTGAGCGAAGTTGAGTCAGGATATATGTACAAAGATAAAGTTATTAAACATGCAAAAGTTATTGTAAGCAAAGAACCGGAGGAAGAACCTTCAGAAGCAGAAACAAGTAAGGAAAATTAATGGATAAACGAGATTATTACGAAGTTCTCGGCGTAGAGAAAGGAGCTTCAAAAGATGAAATTAAAAAAGCCTATAGAAAATTAGCGATGCAATATCATCCGGATAGAAATCCCGGGGATAAATCAGCTGAAGATAAGTTTAAAGAAGCAGCCGAAGCTTATGAGATTTTGCACGATGATGATAAGCGTGCAAAGTATGACAGATTTGGGCATCAAGGATTACACGGAGCGCAAGACTTTGGCGGATTCAATAACGTAAATGATATATTCAGTCATTTCTCAGATATTTTTGGCGGTGCATTCGGCGGAGGCGGAGGCGGTTCATCAATTTTTGATGATTTCTTCAGCGGCGGTTCATCGCAAAGAGGCGGCAGACGGGCATCCGGAACACCAGGTTCTGATTTGAAAGTAGTTTTAAGATTAACTCTTAATGAAATAGCAACAGGAACTACAAAAAAAATCAAAATCAAAAAGCATCAAAAATGTTCAACTTGTAACGGAACAGGTGCAAAAAGTGCGGCAGATTTCAAAACATGCAATGTATGTAACGGAGCCGGAGAAGTTAGACAAGTTTCTAAATCTGTTTTTGGTCAATTTGTTAATATTGCCCCATGCCAAAACTGTAACGGTACAGGACAAGTAATTGCGGCACCCTGCTCTACTTGTCATGGTGATGGACGTACATTCGGCGAATCGACAATTAAAATTAATGTTCCTGCCGGAGTAAGTAACGACAGTTACATGACAATGCGCGGAGAAGGAAATGCCGGCAAAAACGGTGGACGTTCAGGAGATATTATTGTTATATTTAAGGAGCTTCCTCACGAATATTTTGTACGGGACGGTGATAATATTATTTATAACTTATTTATCAGTTACCCTGAAGCCGTACTTGGTTGTGAAGTTGAAGTCCCGACATTAACCGGAAGAGCAAAGCTAAAAATTGAGCACGGAATAGAATCCGGCAAATTTTTAAAAATGCGAGAAAAGGGAGTTCACCATTTGAATAGACACGGCGCAGGCGATGAATTGGTAAAAGTTAATATTTATATACCAAAAAAAGTAAACACAAAGGAAAAAGAACTTTTAGGACAGTTGCGAACACAACCAAACATTAAAGTTCCAAATAATTAATCCTTAAATGGTGGTTATCTAATTATTTTAGTGATTTTTTTATTCAAATTAAGTTGATGTTTATAATTAGGGAGTTTTAATATTCGACTAAAAATTAAAAAACTGGCAGAAAAAATTGGATTTACTGAAACAGAAACAAAAGTAATTTTATTTATTTTAATTACTTTTATAATTGGAACTATTTCCTATTTTTATAAATATAAAAATGTACGCAAAGGAAATATTCAATTTAATTACAGCGTGCAGGATAGTTTGTTTGATGCTGCCGGTAAAAGTTCGGCAAATAAAAAACAAAAAAATGTAGAAATAAATGTTGACTCTAAGCAGGAACTTTTGGATTTTAGTAACAATAAATTAAAAAGCAGAAATACATCAGCAAAAAAATTAAAAGATAAAAGCATTAACATAAATACTGCTGATAAGAGTACTTTGATTTTGCTACCGGGAATTGGAGAGAAGACGGCAAAAAATATTGTTAAATATCGTAGAACCGTTAAAAAATTTGACAGTATTAAAGAGCTATTGAAAGTCAAAGGAATTGGTAAAAAGAAACTAAATCGAATTAAAAAATATATAATAATATAAAAATAAGAAGTTTATTTCCGGAGGAAAAATTATGAAAAAATCCGAACCTTGGTATATTCACGCTACATTATGGGTAGTGATTGTTATTTTGTCATATGTGTTAATTCGCGTAGCTATTATTGATCCAACTGAATATGTGGCACAGGAAAAATATTTTAAACAAGAATCCAGACTCAGAATGGATAACTTGAGACAAGCTGAAATACTTTATGCAAACAAGTATGACCGTTATTCAGATAACGTTGATTCTCTTAGAGCCTTTATAGAAAATGATACGAATGTTGCCAATTTAATGACTGGAATTGACACCCTAACTCAAAAATCTACAAACCCATTTAGTAATTTAACAAACAGTACATTTAGTTTTGATTCGCTATATGCTACGCCAAAAACTTTTTCTGCGTATATTCTTCAAGTTGATACAACAATGAATGTTGATACGGTAATAAATAGAAGAGGAAAAATCACTTCCGTTGATACTACTTTCGTAATTGGTACAAAGTATTATATAGAAGACCCTGACGGTTACGGCTCTATTGGCTCGTTATCATCAGCAGCTCTCAAAAATACTGCCTCTTGGGAATAGAAGAGAAAATGTCGTTCTCACAAACCCACACCGGTATTAGCCTTACCGGTGAAAAGTTACAGCTTGTAGAATTAACCTACAGTAAAAGCGGCATTCTAATTGAAAATATTGACGAGGAATTCTTTGAAGAATATTTAAGTTTTTTTGATAAAGAAACTAAGTTTAATTCCTTATTACAAAAGGCTTTTGATGATTTAATTATTCGAAAGCCTTTGAAAAACAATGTTGTTTCATTCGCTATTCCTTACGATATTTTTAAGCATGTTGAACTGCCTTTTGATAATTCATTAATAAAATCCGACTTGTTAGAGCAACTGAAATGGGAACTCTCGGTACTTTATCCAAACTCAATTTCAACAGAATATTTGCTGCAGTACATTGAAATTGATGATGATGAATTTGCAAAAAAAGAAACTACGCTTATTATTGCCGCAATGAAAAAACAGATAAAAACTATTCATAAATTTTGCGCCCGCAATAATTTAAATTTGAAATATATAGATTATTCCCATTTTGCAATTAATAATTTAATTGGGGCTTCATTAACTGAAGAAAAAGGAAGTAAGAATATTTCTTTATACATTGGAAACGGCTACTTTTCTTTTATGCTTTTAAAGCAAAACTCCCCTGTTCTTTTTTATAAAAAAAAGATAGTAAATGCAGCGGATATCATTCCACAATTAAATAATGTTATTGAAAAAATTAATCAGTTCAATTTATCCTTAAACGCATTTGATAATTTTTTTATTGCCGGAGATAATATTTCGGATGAATTGGTTGGACAAATAAACTCTTCTTTCAATATTAGTTTTATCAAACTTAACCCTTTTAGTGGGTTTGCCGTAAATCCATTATTGGTAAATAGTAAATTTCTTACATCTGAATTTAATTCATTTTCGGCAGCCGCAGGAATATCTTTGCGGCTACTATAATCAAACTTGATTAAAAAATAGAAAGCACACATGAGAATAATTTCAGGCGAATTTAGAGGAAGGTCAATTAAAACACCGTCTCCAAAATTTACTCGTCCTACTACCGATAGGGTTAAAGAATCATTATTCAATTATCTTACAAATTTTTTAGACTTTGAAAATATTAAAGTCTGTGATATTTACGCAGGTTCCGGTTCTCTTGGCTTGGAGTCATTAAGTCGTGGAGCAGGCAAAGCACATTTTGTTGAAAAAAACTTTCAAGTACTTAATGTGCTAAAACAAAATATCAGTTTATGTAAAGCTGAAGAAAGAACAAGAATTTTCAAAATGTCTGCGGTAAAGTTTTCAGCATTATCAGAACATTTCACTTATGATTTGATTTTTGCGGACCCACCGTTTTTCAAAGACGACATTCACATAGTAGTTAATCAATTGTTGGAGAACAATTTTCTTTCCTCCGAAGGATTATTAATTATTGAACGATCAATCCAAACTAAAAATAACGATATTAAAAATTTTGGGATTGAGCCGTTTAAACAAATTGGAGACAGTTTAATTTATCAATTTTAAAGAAAATTGATTGCAATATAGTACAATTCACTTGTATATTAACAACTAAAAAAATAAAGAAAAAATGCGAAAAGTAATTTATCCCGGTACATTTGATCCTGTTACAAACGGTCACATTGACATAATTAAAAGAGCTGCTGATCTTTTTGACGAAGTAATAGTTACAGTTGCAAAAAATCCTGCAAAAAGTGAATTATTTTCTGTTACTGAACGTATAGAAATGTTAAAGGAGAGTTTAAAACAATTTCCAACAGTTCGCGTAGATTCCTTTGGCGGTTTAATTGTTGAACATGCTAAAGCCGTTGGTGCTGTTGGTATAATTCGCGGACTTCGAGCTGTAAGTGATTTTGAGTTTGAATTTCAGATGGCTTTGATGAACAGACGTTTATCAGATGGATTAAAAACTATTTTTCTTATGCCGCATGAAAAATATACTTATTTAAATTCTACTATAATTAGAAACGTTTCACAATTTGATGGCGATATTTCCGAATTGGTGCCCCCAATTGTTTTACAAAAATTAAAAGAAAAAAGAAACAACTTGAAAAATGAACAAAAAAAAACCCAATCATAAGACCGGGTTTTTAATTCACTGAAAACAATTTTTGTTACATTTCTTTTTCAGCCGTAAGAATTTTACCGTCAATAAAAACACCATCTAACAATTCTTCATTTGTAATGTAAACAATCCCATCTTCATCATGCGGTTCGCCATAAACCGAATGTATTGATTTTAGTCCGCCCAGATATTTACGTGCATCACAAATGTAAACCAAGTCACCGACATTAGCTTTCATTCTTGCCATATCATTTTTTGAAAAGTGAAGTGTTTCTTCTTCATTATCTTTTAATTTCCAATTAACTTTAATTACTTCGCCTTCCTCATTATTTAATTTACTTCCCTTGAACATTTCCTTGGCTTTTGGTAAATCCCAAGCAGTCATACCAACTAATTGAGCTTCTTCATCGTAATGTCCGAAGAATGTAACAAGAATTGGAACCGTAAATAGAAGAACCACAATTAATACAAAGGATATTATAAGGTGTAAAGTGTTTAACGAAATAAGTATAAATAATATTAAAGAAACTACGCCGAGAATGTACATTGTAATATCAGATGTTCCATTTTCTTTAAGTCTTTTTACAATATTTTTTTGCTGAATAGTTGTGTAAGTAACAATAACTGCAGGAATTGCACAAACCAGCAAATTATAAAATGCTCGAATATATGTGTATGGATGCGCTGGATCCATTTTTATTCCCCAAGCAACAGGCTTAATTAAAATCCCAGGATAATATGCTCCGAGAATCATTAACGAAACTCCGACAATAAAAGTGGTTATTACTCCTGAAGGAGTGATTTTTTTCCAAAATATGCCGAGAAAGATTGCAACCACAAGTGGCGGTGTTAAAGTGGAATGGAAATATCCATGGGCTTCATAAACAGTAGGGAAATTTTTAAATGCCAAAACTGAAACCACCCCAAGGGCTGTAATTACAGCAGAAGAATATCTTGCGGCAAAAAGTTCAACTTTATCTTCTTCCCTTTTGTTCTTCTTCATTTTTTTCATATATGATTTTACCGGTCGGTAAATATCATTTATATATATTGCTGCTGTTGCATTCACAAGAGTATCAACAGTTGACATAAGTGCAGCCGTTAAAGCCGCCATAATAAAACCAAAAACTCCCGGACTTGAAACAATGTTGGAAACAACCACAAAAATTTCATCCGGTGAAGTATTAGGGCTAATCATATGCGGATTAATTAATGAAATTGCTTTGCCTATCCAACCGGCATTTCCAACAACTATTGCAGAGATAGGAAGCATAAAGAGAACGTTAAATGCCGCAGCCTTTCTTCCTTCATCAACACTTTTAGTCGCCATAAAGCGCATTATCAAGCCCATATTCATAAACAGAAAACCAATTGAGCCTGCGATTCCGTCCTGCCAAAATATTCCCACAAAATTAAAATCGGGTGGTTTATTAAAATGCCCTAACGGTATTTTCCAATCCTTTGGTAAAATATTCCAAAAAACATCGAAACCACCGACATAATGCAAACCTATAAAAAACAACAATAAGCCGGCAAATAAAAGAATAGCTCCTTGTAGTAAATCTGTAAAAATAACCGCCGTCTGCCCACCGAAAGTAATATATATTCCAATTACAACGGCAATAACAGTAATTACGCCCATTAACGTAATTGGAATTGTAGAACCGAAAAGCGAGAAGCTTTCAGGCAGCATCGGCATAGCAGCTTTACCAAGAGTTAAAAATCCAATTCCTATATAACCAATCATATACATAAGTAAAAGGATTGTAGCTAAAAACCTGGCAGTCGGGCTAAACCTCCTTTCAAAATACTCAGGGATTGATTTTATTTTAGAATAGACAATTATCGGAAGCCAGCCAAACATAAATAACGGCATAAAAAACCAGTCGTTAAGATATGTCATTGTAGATGACAAGCCATGCTCAAATCCTTTGGCTGAATATTTAACAAAGCTATGGCTCCCAACTCCGGTGGCTACAATAGAAAATGCAATTAACCACCATGCAAACCTTCGCCCGCCAAAAAAGAAATCCTTTGTACTTCGATTATACTTGCCAAAATAACTTCCAAATAGCATTACTATTAGGAAGTAAGAGAGCATAATTATCCAATCTGTTGAGGTACCAATATTATGATAAGTTTCCATAGTTTACCAGTATAGTGCGGCTAAAGTCCAAATGAGGTGCATAAAGAAGAAATAGAAATAGCCGAAGATTAATGTTTTAAACCAAAAACGATGTCGTTTTATTTTAATATCAATGGCTCCGGTTTTACGCAAAAAAACCATCCCAAACAAAAACAACATCCCGCCTACTCCATATAAATAGATGAAAGGCAACCAATTATTAAAAAATTCTGTCATATATAAATCGTCAAAGATTATTGATTTTAGTTTGCTAACTTAATCAAGGTAAAATTTATTTGCAAATGATATTCACAGGTATAATTAAAACATTGCTTTTCAATTTTTCATCTTCTAATTTAAGAGTCTGAATATTTTTAAATATACAACATATTGAGGAGTAGTTTATAATGGGTATGATGGCCAAGATGAGGAGTTTGGCTCCGTGGTTTATAATTACGGTCGGAGGATTATTTGTTCTGTTTATGGTTTTTTCCGATGCGAGTGTGAGCAAGTTAGCAACAAGAGGAAATAATATTATTGGATACATAGGTGATGATGCTATTACATATAGTGAATTTTCTTCCTTAGTTGAAAAGACGAGAACTCAGCAAGTACAGAGAAGCGGAAAAGAAATTCCGGCTGAGCAAATGGATGCTTTCCGCGATCAAGTGTGGGAATCAGTGGTTAGCCAAAGATTAATTGCAAAAGAAATTAAAAACTTAGGCTTTATTATTACAGACAATGAAATTAAAAATGTCTTATTGGGACCAAATCCTCCTGCTGATTTGCAAAGGTCTTTTATTGATTCGACAGGGAAATTTAATAGAGCAGCATACGAAGCAGCACTTCAAGACCCTAGAAACAAAAAAATTGTAATTCAAGTTGAAGAAGGTGTTCGGCAACAATTAATTCAAAAAAAATTACAAGACTATTTAAACGCTACAATGCTTGTTAGCGACAAAGATGTTGAACGTGAATATGAAAAGAAAAACTTAAAAGCCAGTGCCGACTTCGCATTTGTTAATTCAAGGTTTATGCCGGATTCACTTGCCACTGTTACGGAAAGTGAAATAAAAGATTATTATAATAGTAATTTGGATGAATATAAAGTTGAAGAACAAAGAAAAATAAAATATGTTCTTTTCCGTAAACAAGCATCGGCAGATGACTCTTTGGACATTAAAAATAATTTGAAAGCTATTTTGAAAGATATTAAAAAAGATACAAGTTCTTTTAAAACATACGTTCAAATATATTCCAATCAACCGTATAGCCGCGATACGCTTTCGCTGGATAAAATTTCCGACAAAGTTGTTCCATTGCTGACTAAAGCAAAACCGGGCAGCCTGATTGGACCTGTTCTTACAAACAATGGTTATGTTCTTGTTAATTATATTGGGAAAAAAAGAACAAAAAGTCCCGTTGTTAGAGCATCACACATTTTAATTTCTAATCGCGGAATTGGTGATGCGAAAGCAAAAGTAAAAGCCAATGAAGTTTATAAACAACTAAAAAACGGAGCTGATTTCGCTACTACCGCTATGAAAAACTCCGAAGACCCGGGTTCTAAAATTAAAGGCGGAGATCTCGGATGGTTTGGTAAGGGACAAATGGTTCCGGCTTTTGAAAAAGCTTGTTTTAGCGGCAGAGTCGGTGTTGTTCAAAAACCCATTAAAACTCGTTACGGTTACCATATAATTAAAGTAACAAACAAAAGCAACTACAAGTACATTATTGAAAAGATAACTAATAAAATAGAACCTTCCGGTGCTACTGTTGATAAAATAAATAGTGATGCAAGCGATTTTTCATATCTTGCGAATAAAAATGATTTTGTATCCGAAGCTAATCTTGTTAAATATCAAATAATTGAATCTAAACCATTTAAGGGAGATGCAGTTGCAATTTCGGGACTCGGTGTTAGCAAACCTTTGGTGAAGTTTACTTTTGAAAACAGTGTCGGTGATATAAGCGATGTTTATAAAGTGCCTTCAGGCTATGTTGTTGCAATGGTATCCGAAGTTATTCCTGCGGGACACAAACCATTGGCAAAAGTTAAAAATCAAATCAAAAATAAATTGATTGAAAACAAAAAACTTAATCTCAGTTTTGACCTTGCTAAAAAAATGAAAGCGGCAATTGGCAACGATGCCAACCTTTCGCTGGCAGCCAAAGTTTTTCCGCGTGTAAAAGTCAGCCATATGGATAACATTACTCCGGTTTCAACAATTACCAGCGTAGGCAGAGATTTCATTTTTAATGATTATGTAATGTCAGGCGAAATAAATAAAGTATCCGCTCCGATAAAAGGCAAGCACGGAAGCTATATTATTCGTATTACAAGTAGGACAAAATTCGATTCAACTGCATTTGCATTACAGAAAAATAATCTGCGAAATTATTTAATGCAGCAGCAGCAAACTGCTTATTTTAGAAACTGGGTTGAAAATCTTAAAAAGGCTGGCAATGTAATTGATTTAAGATATAAATTTTATAAATAATAAAATTTAAATTTGAACCGATAATAAAAGCAGCGATTCAGAGTCAAAATTTCTGTAACACAGATTA
>VAPK010630122.1_pt1 | contig 11178 bp, 7 predicted proteins | sample 3395031 | NCBI WGS metagenome assembly VAPK01 (sample SAMN08290443, study PRJNA428436) | hydrothermal vent metagenome | isolation source: Deep-sea hydrothermal vent chimney 1 | place: Pacific Ocean: Juan De Fuca Ridge
AATCTCAATATACTGCCCATGAAAATAGACTATCATGTTTTTAAGACTGCAGGTTGAAAATCTCTCATCACTATTCATGGTATCTCTTAAATATTCTAAATGATCACCTATCCCAATACCAATTATAGGATGTTCTTTTATGATTTCGTATGTTATAACCCAGGTAAAAGCCCTGCCTCCCAGAGAGTTACAGTAATTTTCTTCTCCAATAGTTTGCACTATGTCACTTTTAATAAAGTTTGTTCTTTGTTTAAAAGTATCATTAAATGTATAAAATGCTCCTATTAAGATTGTTGATAAGATTAAAGTTATACTTACAGCTTTTATTTTATGTTCAAAATTATTAATTAATAGTAAAAAAATTCCTACAATAAATATTACCTGACCTGTTCTTCCAATTCCTAAAAAGAGTATACCGATAAATAAAATTGCTAAAAATATATGTAGAGATATAACCCTTTTGTCTTTTGAATTAAGGGCGAAACTTAAAGCTAAAAGAGAAGAGAATGCTAAAAAGATACTATAAAAAACATGATACATAAATGGTGACAAACTTCCAGTTGTCACCTCTTCAACCTGCCACCAGTCAAAATATATTCCCCAAGATATTATTACACTTACTGCCATTCCAGTTAAAAAAGCATATAAAATTTTGGATATATACTCTTGTTTTAAAGATGTAAAGATGGGAAAAAGGATAAGTAAGTACCAATATTTTCTTATATAACTTATGGCTTCTTTTAAGTTTTGTTCTTCTGCCCAAAGTAATGAAAGGGTACTAAAAATTAAAAATATAATCAAAGAAAGAGTAAATTTACACTTAAATATCTGTCTGAATTTATCCCTAAATCCTCCCTCAATAATCCAAAGTATAAATAAAAGGGCAGTAAAAACAACTATGCCGGCACGACTCAAAGGCAAAATAAAAGCATAAGCAATTGCTATGTAGTTTATTGCACTATTGATATAAGTTTTATTTATCAATTTTCAACCTATTTTTTATCTCTTTAACAATCTCTTGGGGTTTGATGTTTTTTATGAAATCTGCATCTTTTATACATATCTCTCCTTTAAATAGGTATGAGCCAAAATCTACTTTTGGCTTAACAACTTCAAAAGGACTTGCACTTTTACCTATGATTGTTATAAAGTTAGTGTTTGTAGCTGCTGCAATGTGCATTGAAGATGAGTCAATTGTTACTAAAAGATCAAGTATGTTTATGATGTCTATAAAATCACCAACAGATGTTTTATCAGTAAGATTTGTAACCTCTATTTTATTCTCTTTTAGCTGTTTTTCATATTTTAAATTATTAGATTTGTCGTTACAATCACCTAAAAGCACAACTTCATAAGCACTATTTTTCAAAAGAGAGAAAAGCTCAAGACTTAGTTCTTGTGGATAACCTCTAGTATCTTTGTGAGTTCCTAGAACAAATCCGATAAGTGGTTTAGTTTTTTTTGCAACAAAATTTTGCTTTTTAGTATAAAGTTTTAACGGAGGTAAAAGAGTGTATTTCTCTTTTAAGTACTTATTTACCAAGTTTGCATAGTGGTTAATATAGTGTCTTGATCTATCGATTTTTAGCCAAAAATCTAAAAGTATTCTTCTTTGCTCTTTATCGTATCCAATAATAAAATCAATATTTGATAGTTTAAAAATCAATGCATCCATAAATGTATTGTGAAACAAGACACCTAAATCATATCTATCCTCTCTAATATTTTTAATTATAGATACTGTTTTTTTTAGTCTATTGTCTCCTTTTGTCTTATCAATAATAATCTTATTTATACCATGACCTCTAAAAATATCTTGGCAGTTATCTTTACAAACTATTGTGATGTTTGCCTCTGGATACTCAAGTTTTATAAGCTCTAATGCGGGTAGCATCATGATAGCATCACCTATAAAACTAGGTGTTTTTATAATTATATTCATAAGTTATTTTTTATCACATACATAAAATTTCCAGATTTAAATTTTTTGCCATATATATCAATAATCTTATCGCACTCTTGCTTTTTTAATGCTATATTTTTTGACCAATACACTTCAATAGTTTCATCTTTCTCAAATCTCATATATTTTATCTCATCATTAAAATCAAACTCCACTAATCTTGCATCTCTCAATAATCTCACCATAGTTTTAAAAGCTTCAAATGCTGGATATTTCTTTAACCCCTCACGATTATCAACCAGCCCATATCCAGAAGCAATAAGCTGATGCCAATAAACTCTATCAACCATACCAGTTGTAAGCGTCAAAAGATAATACTGAACCATATAAAGTGCATAAACCTCTAAGCTAATACACTCTTTTTCACTTGTAGGGGCATAAGGAGCTGTATTTGAGATTGGCCAGTTTGTTTCTGTTATGAGAATTTTATTGTCACTTTTTGGGCTTAATGAAACCATAGCAAAAAGAAGTTTTATCTTTTTAATCAAATCCAAACCCATTTGAGAATTTTCAGGACTTCCTCTTCTATCTACATATAAAAGTGAGCTAAAACTATCATAATGAATTTTATAAAAATTAAAAAGAGTTCTTACAGAAAAATGGTACTCAAAATCTATAACAGAAGAGCCTATAAGCTTGATATCTTTAAACTCTGCATCTCGTATATCTTGCACTATCTTATAAAAGCTCATATACTCATCCATTGTAAAAAATGCCCATTTTTTACGGTTTATCGCATTTCCTATCTGATACTCTTTTGCATCTAATGTTTTAAAAATTGTAGTGATTGAACTTTTTAATAACTCTGTGTTTTCAATGTGTCTTCTATCTTGCAAGATATTTATTAAAATATTATACTCTTTAAACTGTTCTATAAATATCTTATATTTTGATATATTTTTAATATCACTTAATGGTAAACGAATGAGTATATCTTGGATACCAAGCTCTTTTAGAAGCATAATATCACAATCAAGATTAATGCCCATAGCAAAAAAGTTTTTGGTATCAACCTCTTTTTTTTCAAATAGTGCCATTAAAAATCGAATTAAAATTATAGGAAAAAGTATGATATTTACAATCAGCATCTTAAGAGTATCAAAAATAGTTTTTCTATAAATCTCTTTTTTTGCCTTTTTATCTCTAATAGGATAGGGTTGGTCTGAAAAATTGTCCCACTTAAACATTAAGAAGCTCTTTTGCTAGTTTTATAATTTTCTCTTCTTTAATTTGGGAGATAGAAAAATCATTTTTATCTAGTTTATATGGGTTTACCAGAGAGAGGGATTTTAAAAGTTTGTTTATTTTTGTTTCGTAGATTCTTGTTGGCGGTGTTGGTCCAAAAAGAGTGATTGATGGTATATTATTTGCCCAAGCGATGTAGCTAGGTCCTGTGTCATTTCCTATCAATAAGTCACAATTTGAGATGAGTTCTTTTAATTTATCTAAGTTCATTTTTGGAAGCACTGTTACATTGTTGCATCTTTTTTCTATAAAATCTGCATTTTCTTTTTCACTCTTATTTCCAAAAGGGATAAGTATGTTTGCTTGAAGTGCATTTGCGATAGTTATTAATTTCTCTTTTGGGTAGATTCTGCTTTGCCAGTTTGCACCTATTATAAATATAATGTTATCTTTATCTTTTGATAAAAACTGATTTTTATCTGTTTGTTTATAAAAAAGGTATGGTTTTTTTTCTAATACATCATTTTTAGAAATCTCTATATTTAGGGCGTTTGATACTAAAACCCTATATCTATCAATTGTATTTTCATCATATGCAATTTTAATCTTTTTTGTATAAAACACAGATGCAAAACTCTCTCTAGCCGACTCTTTATCAAATCCTGTAACATTTTTACAAAGAAGCTTAGAAGTTATAGCCGATTTTGTAAGACCTTGTAAATCTATGACTATGTCATATTTAGATGTTGAGAAGGATTTTATCTTTTTAATCTCTTTGAAGATATTAAAAAAGTTTTTTTTAATTGATTTTAGATTTAGAGTTTTGATATTGTCAATATGTGGATTATCTTCTAGTATTGGGGTAAATCCCTCTTCAACAATCCAATCTATTTTAGCATTTGGAAGGTGAAGCTTTATAAACTGTACAACAAAGGCAGAGTGTATAATATCTCCAAGGGCTGAGAGCTTTACTATAGCAATATTCATAAGAGATATTATACTAGAAAATTATAAAATGCAGATATTATTACTAGTATCTGCTCTTATATTTATTGAGTTGTTAAATCATAAGTTTTTGTGGCTGTGCCTGTTTGGTTATCATCATCTATAACAACAAGTGTTATCTGTAATGCTATGTATTGATCAGGTGCTGTTAATACCCATTTTGAAAAATCATCTTTTTCATGGGGTATATCAGTTGTTGATCCACTTATATCTGTTTTAAATACACTCCAGTGGCAGCTAACAACAAATGAATCATTAGCCGGGTTGTTGTCTGAGTCTATGTTGTCATTGTCGTGGCTATCATCACAATTAAACATGTAGGCCTCTTCACCGCTGATTTTGGTGAAATTAATAATAGCGGTTGGTTCTAAAAGCTCAGGTTTTGGTTCAGGCTCAGGCTCACTATTGTCCACAACATTTACAGTTTTACATTTTGGTAAGCTTGAAGCATTATTGTCGTCGGTAACAATCAAGCAGACAATAACAGGCTCTTTTATGGTTGCAGCACAAGGAAACGGAGTATTGGTTGGCTTTAAAGATGTTGAGACCTCTGTATCATTTATAGTCCAAGTGTATGAGCTAATACTTCCATCGCTATCAGTACTCCCGGTTGCATCTGCTGTAAACCTGCACTCAGTTCCATCTGAAACTATCTCTAAATCTTTAAAATCTGCAATAGGAGTGATATTTCCCGTTAAATCAATTTTATTTTCAACTAAACCTTCCCCTTGACAACATGAATTACTTCCACATCCTGTAAAAAATGCAAGCAAAGCTATAGAACTTATAAACAATTTTTTCATACTTTTCCTTTTTAAAATAACAATATATGTTAAAATCATTTTAATAAAAACTAACTAAATTTTACCTTAAATGCACTGATCTACAACAAACTCTTGGTTTGGATATAGAAAAATCTCTACTCTTCGGTTTAATCCCATGTTTTCTGCGGAGTTATTAGGGGCTACTGACTTGTCATATGAACAACCTCTTTTAAAAACGGGATTTCTAATACCGCTATCAACTATAAGGTTTCCAACACCGTGAGCTCTTTTTTGTGAAAGTGCTAGATTGTAGCTGTGAGTACCGCGATTATCTGTATGACCAACTACTTGTATAATAGTATCTTTGTAGTTTTGTAGTACACCAATTAGTTTATTTACTTTATAATTGGCAGTTGATGTTAAAATGGCTGAGTTTGTTGGAAACATCATCTTATCTCTAAAGGTAATTTTAACAAAACGATCATTTTTTGTGACAATTATATCTTCATCACTTGTTGCTTCAGCATTTGGTGAGTTGTTGACTTCAGTTTCTAGTGCTCTTGCTACCTCTGCTGCTTGTTTATCCATGTTATAGCCGATAACACCGCCTATTGCGGCTCCTGCTGTCGCTCCTATAAGTGTACCCTTTGTATCTTTACCAAGAACATTACCTAAAATTGCTCCAGCTGCCGCACCGATTGCCGCACCTCCTGCTGTTTTCTTACCTGCTGTATTTTGTACAGTACCAGCACAACCACTAAAAAGTGCAGTAACTAATAGTAGTGACATACCTTTTTTAGAAAATATTTTAATATTCATAAAGTTCCTTCTAATTTATTTTTAAAAATTCATTTTAGCTAAGTTTCCTTACATGAAATTTAAAACTTCATTTTCCAAGTTTTTAGCAAAGTTAGCACTTTGGTAACAATTATTCTTGGATGGTTATATTTAAAAAAGCCTAGAGTAAGATAAATTTACTCCAAACTTTTCATCACCTAGATTATTGAGTCTATTTAGGTAGTTAAACCCAAGTTTAAACATATCATTTTTAGAAAATGAACCTTTAAGACCGGTGTTTACATCCGTATATATTCTAGTCTCTGCATTGCTGTAAAGTGCAGATATTCTAAAATATGGCTGAAATTTTGAGCCTATTTGGTATGAGTCGTCCGAATAATTAAAGCCAATTCCAATATTTTGTGAATCATTTTCTATTAAATTTGTATCTCTTTCATAAATTGGTAATAATTTTCTTATGCTGTTTGTGTTGTTGTTTTCACTGAAATTACCTTGTGTATAAAAGATTTGAAAGCTGGTATTTGGATTGGTTGCAAAGTCATAGTTCCAACTAAAACGACCTCTCATACCACTTCCGATCTTCTCATCAAAAACAGTAAAATACTTATGGTATTCACCTAAAAATAGCAGAGTTTGATTTGAAGTGATTTTATAATTTGTCTCAACCCAAGCACTATTTTTTTTACCTCCAAGGAGCAGGTATGTACTTGCATCTTCTACACGAGAATTTGTCTTGGCATTAAATGCTAGATGCAACTCATCATTTATCTTTTTATCTGCATTTAGCATAAATCCAAAAGTGCTTTTTTGCCCATCTCTATAAAACAAGCTAAGTTCTACATTTCCATTATAGATGTGTTTTCTAAGACCAATTTTTGCAGATATATCGTCAGTTTTAAATTTATCAGATATTTTTAATTTATCATCTTTATATCTATGTTTTTCTAAATCAATCAAAAATCCTAATCCATTAGAGAGATAATAAAAACTATCCAAACCTAGAGAGTCTATTTTTAATGCACCTTGTTTTGATGATTTTGCATCTATTTCAATTTTATTTCCATAAGTATTATTTAAGGTGCTTAGTTTATCTATCAGATATTGGTTGTTTTTATTGTTTGATAAGGCAATTTTGGCTAGTTTTGTAGCTTTATGCATCAAGTTGCTGTTTTCTGCACTCTCTATCTTCATATATTTAGGAGTTGTATATGAAAACTCTCTCATAAGTGTTTTTTTCTTGTCTACTTTACCTCTAAGTCTTGCGATTTCCATTGCAGTTATAGGATTTATATGTGTCATGCTTTTTTGGATTTTGTAAGCTCTTTCATATTTTTTGTATTTTAAAGAGTGAGCTATTTGCAGCTCTTTATAATCTTTTTTTGTTAATCTTTTTTTTGAAATTTTTAGTAAATTTAAAAACCTTTTTGATGAGACGGCATTTAGTGATGTTTCAAGATATTGTCTTAAAAACTTTTTATCTTTTTTTAGGGTTGGGTTATCTTTTGCTTGTCTGTTTAAAATTTTTGAAATCTTTTTAAGTTCATCTGCTCTTTTTTTCTCTTTTCCTTGAGATGCAAGAATAGAAGTATATAAAAATCTAAGTTCAAGATTTTTTGGTTCATTTTTTATGGATTTTTTAAGATATTTTGTTGCAATATCTGGCTTTTGAAGAGCTAAATAAGAGGCTGAAAGTGGATGATATAACTCTGGAGATATATTGCCGTTATTTTCTATCTTTTTTATTTCATAACCAAGAGCTTTATACTCAAAATTATCAATTAAGTACCATAGAGTTTGACTTAAAGTTTGGGGAGAGTCTGATTTTAGTAAGAGTGTGTTTTTTATACTCTTATCTGCTTCTTTATCTCTTTTAAAATGTTTATCTACACTAGCTTTTATAAGCCAAAACCTAGACTCATTTTTTAAAATACTCATACTTTTTTTATTTTTTAATAGCTTTTGAATCTCAAAATCTATCTTTTTAAAATCTTTTTTTTCAACTCTTCTTTGGGCATAATCTATAAAAAACTTACTATTATTATGTTGGGTTAGAGCCGAAAGTGACATATCTCTTATAATTGTTGAATTTGAATTTTTATAAACTTGTGCTATTCTTTGATAATCAATTAACCTTGCAGTTTTACTCTCATAAAGCATAAGTGAGCCATAAACTCCACTTTTATACTCTTGTAAATACCACCCAAGATCACTAATTTTTTCAAAAAATTTTCTATTTTTTGCTAAAACTTTAACTCTATCTTTTGCATCTAAAAGTGTCAAGTAGGATCTATCTAAATCTTTTTTTATAAAATAATATTGTGAGATAGCTAAGGCAATTTTTGCATCTTTTATTTTTACTCTCTCTAGTTTTTTTACAATTTTTTTAGCTTTGTTAATTTCACCTGTTTTTAGATAAACTGATAAAATATCACTAAGATATCTGTTCTGACCATTTTTTGCATAGAGCTTTTTTAATATCTTAATACTCTCTTTTGGTCTTCCAACTTTATCATAAATATCACTCATCATTTCTATATCTTGATTGTTATAATCATTTTGTTCAAGTTTTTCTATTATAAATACAAGAGCTTTTTCATACTGATAACTTGCAGTTAGCCGTTTTATTATTTCATCTGAGAGCAATGGGTCTTGGTCTATTTCATAGATAAACATTAAGTGTTTTATAGATTTATTATGTCTTCCTGTCCATAAAGCTATCTCACTCATCTTTTGATTCCAAAAATATGAGTCAGGCTCTTTCTCTAATGCACTCTTGGCTACCTTGTAAGCATTTTCTAAATCTTTTGAAAATATAAATGAGTCATACATAAGAGAAAACTGCTCAGATTCTGTTTGTGTTGCATTAGAAAAAGTAGATAAAGATAACAAAATGCATATCAATAAAACTCTTTTTTTCATTTTATCCCCTTTTGTTTTATGATTTTTAAAGATAAGTTTTTGGCAAAATCAGCACGGTTTGCTTCAAGGTATAGTTTTAATAATCTACTCATCATTTTAGATTTTTTTAAATACTCATTTTCATAAGTTTTGGCAAACTTTGCAGCACTTGGAGTATTATTGCTAGCTCTATATATATCTATTAATTTTATAAAAAGTTCTTCTCTTTTTTTTAGGTTTTTTTCATCATAATGTAACTGTTTATAAATTAAAATAGCTCTATTCTTTCTGTTTTTTAAGATGTATAAATTTGCTAAAGAATTTTTATCTAAGTTTAACTCTTTAGCTAAATTTTCCAAATCAGCATTTGCATCTAATAGAGGAATAAGAGTGTTTAACCAAGTTTCACTCTCGTCTTTATCCTCTTTTGTTAATACTTTTAGAGCATATATATCTTCTTTTACTTCGCTTAAATCACTTGCAAGATAGTGATATTTTTTAAACCATTTTATTCTCTCCTCCTCTTTTACAAACTCTAAGATATTTTTATTAAATACTAAAGCTGTGGCTTTATCTCCACTTGTAATAGCTGCATAGTAGAGGGTCTTACTACTGTTTTCATCTTTATGTTGATTGTAAATCACTGATTTTAAAAGTTTTATGTTTTCATCTTTAATTTTTTGTAAAATTAACTCATTTTTCTCTTTTTCTAATCTTACATTATTGATTTGAAGATGTAAAATTGTTGCATCTTGACTTGTTTTTTTATCTGGATTTTCGTTTAGAATTTTTAATAAATTGACTGCTAAATCATATTTTTCTTGTTGATATAGAGTTTTTGCCATTACTAAAATTAGCTCTGAATCTTTGGGGTTTAGTCTCATTAAATTTTGAAGATAAATTGCGGTTAGGTCAAAATTACTCTTTTCTGCCAATACCTGTTTTTGTAAACTCTCTTTTGGAAATAGTAGAAAAAGTATGCCTAAAAATGAGAAAAATAGTAGAAAAATCTCTAAGTTTGTGACTACAGATTCTCTTTTTTTAATTTTTGCAATTTGGAGTAACATAAACTTCCTTTGTATTTTTGAGTTTTAATGTAACTTTTCTGCCTTTTTTTATAATTGTCTTATTCGCTAATTTAATACTTAATTCACACCCCTTTTTTAACTTATAAGTAAAAGTTATTGGCATGGTAGATTTAAGATGCAGAGTATTTTTGTTTTTTGATATAACTCTTGCATTTGACTCTATAAGATAGTTTTCATTTTTTTCATTTTTGCCTAAGGTTAGAAATTTACTCTTTTTTGAATCTAAATGGACATATGTATCAGCACCTGCATTTTTATAGCCGGCAATTCCAAAACTTTTATTTAACCTTGGGTAGCCTAAGGTTTTAGGTACTCTTAGAGTTCTTAAATCATTAAAACCTTTTAAGAACCAAGTATTGTTTTTTTGTGCAAGAGATACATTATAAAAATCTGTTACTTTAGCAGGATAGGTGCTTGTAAATATATGCATAACATCTTGTTTTTGGGACCAATTATAAATCTCTTTAAGTGCAACATAGGAGGCTCTTTTAGATGCAGAGTAAAAATGGTAGTAGATATTTATCGGTTTTAATCTCCTTGGTTCATTAGTTAAATTAAAAGTTTGAATCACCTTTTTAAATCCCCAAAATGGTCCAAGCCAATCATTTGTATAGACATTTTCATTTTGTTGACCAGTATAGACTTGATAATAATCCCCAAGTCTCAAACCCAAAGGCTGGATTAGAGATAACCAAGGGCGGTCATTTGTTATTGTTGTATCTCCTCCGTTTATATTTATTATATCATTCGCATATATATATTCTAGTACATGCTCACTAGGAGAGCAATCTCCTGTCCAAAAGACTGTATTTATTTTTGGTTTATTTTTTGGCATTAATCTACTGTTTATATAATCTATTGAACCTCCAATTTCTCTATCGGTTGAGTATGTATAATCTTTTATTGCGATATTGTAATTTTCCTTATTTGGATTTTTTTCAAGTTTTTGCCAGTAAAAAGGGTGTGTAAATGTATGAGTTGCACCTTCAATGTGAGGAAGTTTAAACATATCTCTCGCAGCTTTTTCTAATCTCTTTGATAGTTTTGGATAAAGTCCATGAGGGGCTGTTTCAGACTCAACTATCGAGACAGATTGAGGAAAGGTATATGGTTTTATGAAATCTTCTAGTATTAATTCTATAGAGAGTTGTTTTGGGTTATTTTCAACTCTATTCATTGAACCATCTCCATCAATATGAACAAACATGAGTCTTTTTCCGCTCTCTGTTGTGGTGTCTGGAATTGGAAGAGGAGCTAGGTTTAAAGAGAGAGCAAATAGTTCAAATGGATTAACAACCCATAAGATATTTTTATTAAAGTAACTTGTAATTAAATCATTTTGTATATATCCTCCCCAAGGCATAAGAGCGGCTATTGTAGATATCTGTTTTTTTTGATTTTTATAAGAGAAAAGATTTTTTGCACTCTTTGGTGTAACCATATATGAGTGGTGAGTTATGTGAGGTTTAATTTCAAA
>VAPK010678240.1_pt1 | contig 11178 bp, 9 predicted proteins | sample 3395031 | NCBI WGS metagenome assembly VAPK01 (sample SAMN08290443, study PRJNA428436) | hydrothermal vent metagenome | isolation source: Deep-sea hydrothermal vent chimney 1 | place: Pacific Ocean: Juan De Fuca Ridge
AATTGGGGATTTGGGTAGCACACGGCGAGGGTAAATTTTACCTTCCGTTTAATGAGCAGCGGTACAATATCCCAATGAAATACAGCTACGACGAATACCCTTTAAATCCAAACGGTTCGCATTTTTCAACTGCCTCGCTTTGCTCCGATAATGGCCGCCACCTGGTAATGATGCCCCACCTTGAAAGAGGATTTAAACCGTGGCACTGGGCATTTTATCCATCAGAAAGAAAAATGGATGAAGTTGCGCCGTGGATCCAGGCATTTGTAAATGCTAAAAATTGGATTGTTGAAAGACAAAATAGTTGAAAGGATGCCATCTTTTTAATTTGAAAATAAAAAGATGGCATCCTTGTTTTGATCGAAAGAACCGTTCCTTCTATTTTAAATAAAGAGGGAACGGTTCTCTATTCTATAATCATTTTCTCCGCTAATTCATCTGCTAATTCTTTTCCCTTAAACATTTCGACAATTTTAAGTGCAAATTCAATGGCAACTCCAGCACTCTTCCCAGTAATAATTTGACCTGAAAGTTCAATATTTTTCCCAGTTGTTTGTGCTCCAACTAATTCGTTTTCAAACCCGGGATAGCAGGTTGCGTTTTTATTGGCAAGAATTCCCAAATTTCCAAATACCAGTGGCGCAGCGCAAATTGCCCCGAGTGGTTTTTTGTTTTTATAAAAATCAAAAATCAGTTCCCGAAGCTTCGAATGCTTATTTAAATTGGTAGCACCTGGCATTCCGCCTGGCAAAACAATCATATCAATTAATTCATAATCTACATTTTCGAAAAGCTGGTCGGTAATAATTTTTATGTTGTGCGAGCCAATAACTTCTAAATTTTTTGTGATAGAAACAACTGTTACTTCAAATTCTGCCCTTCGTAAAACATCTATAATACTAACGGCCTCAATTTCTTCAAATCCGTTGGCAAGTTGAACTGCAATTTTTGTCATGTTGAATATTTTTCTGTAAAATAAAAAAAGATCCTCAAACTGAGAATCTTTTTATTCAACAAAATGTGAATATATTATTTTTAGGAACTGTTATGTAATAAGATGAACAATTTGAACGAAGGTATTTTGTACTTTAACAACTTGAAAAATTAGCGAATAGCCGTGCTATTTAAGGATTTTTCCAAGGAAGTTAAAGGGCGAAAGAACAAGCACAAATGGTCAGGTTATTACTTAACTGTTCCTTAGTTATTGGAATATTCGTGCAACGATTTTTCCAATTTTTTGCGTGTAAAAAATATCCTGCTTTTTACAGTTCCCAACGGTAATTCCAGTTTTTCAGCTATTTCTTTGTATTTGTACCCATCTAAAAACATTGTAAATGGCACTTTATATTCTTTTTCCAACACATCAATGCTTTTGTTAATTTCTTTGGTACTGTAAAAAGAATCAGGAGCCGGGTAAACTTTGTCTTTTGAAAATATCAAGTGAAAATCATTATTCGAGCTGTCGAATGTATTTCGTGTTTTTACATTTCTACGATAATCATTAATAAATGTATTTTTCATGATAGTGTAAATCCACGCTTTGAAATTTGTATTCTGCCTGAATTTATCACGATAAGTTAATGCCTTTAAAAAAGTTTCCTGTAAAAGGTCATCTGCCCTTTCGGAATTTGATGTTAAGCTCAACGCATAGTAATGCAATTTGTCGCTTAATCCGAGAAGTGCGGTGTTAAATTGAACTTGAGTCATGGTGTCTTATTTTTAATTTGTCTAAACAAATATAAATATAGAAAATGGATTTAAAAGGTTTTTATATCTTTTATTAGTTAATTTTTCTCTATGCTGTATAAATAATATTTATGTGGCAGTGAACAAAACTCGTAGTGAGATGTTTACAACGCTTGCAAAATCAAATACTCCCTTTCAAATGTATAACAAGCGGTAGTTTTACTTTCACTTAAATTTTGAATAAAATATTTTGCGTTTTTTTTTTTGAGGATTATTTGAACGAACAGGTATTTTGTTCTATTAAAATTTTATTTTCATTTGGATTAAGGGTTTGTGAAGAATATAACATGACTGGAATTGACGAAGTTAGCGTGCAAAAGAACGAGTTAAAACGCTTAGGTTATTTCATTACAATCCCTAAACACTGTGGTACAATGAAAAATATGGAGATAAAAAATTATTGTTTATATCGAAGAGCACTAATTAGTCTGTCCGTAAATTAAAGTGTTTGGAATAGAAAGTTCGAATTCGAGGCTTGCAAAGTCAGGAAATAAAGGAGTCCCGACTTTTTCGGGATGACTATTTTCCTGACAAGCATAACCAAGAAGTCGGAATTTATAGATGGACACTAATTATTATTATCAAAAGAAAGGGAAAGAAGAATTGTTTTCATGAGAGCTTGATTTAAATATCAAATTGTATATTTGCCGCTCAATTTTTAAAATGAAAAAGAAAAGTTTAAGAAAATGTGCGCAACATGTTTTAATTTTCAGTAAATGGAGCAGGAAAAGTTATTCATTGTTTCAAACTCTGAATAGAATAGTAGTAATTTCCGTTTTAACGGTTAGCTACCTTCTTTCTGTACCGGCGGTTTCTTCGGCAGCCGATCAGGATACAACTGAAGTTAAAATCCAGTACGACCTTGATGAGATCGAGGTCAGCGCACAAAGAGCACCTGCCATATATTCGCAGGTGGCACGGATTGTTTCCGTGATTGAGCGTAAAGAAATTGAGTCTTCGCCGGCTCAAAGTGTTCAGGAATTGCTCGGATATGTTGCAGGAGTTGATGTGCGGCAGCGGGGAGCAGAAGGTGTTCAAGCCGATGTGAGTATTCGCGGAGGCACTTTCGACCAAACGTTAATTCTTTTAAATGGCATTAATATTACCGACCCTCAAACCGGCCATCACAATTTAAACCTTCCGCTTAGTTTAAGCCAGATCGATCATATAGAAGTTCTTGAAGGACCGGCTGCAAGAATTTATGGACCGAACGCTTTTTCGGGTGCTATTAATATTGTTAGTAAACAGTTTGATTTCAATTCAATAAAATTGTATTTGGGAGGAGGTAGTTTTGGATTTTTTAATTCCAATCTATCAGGCTCTTTTAAAACCGGAAAATTGAAACATTCGGTTGCTTTAAACCGGAAAAGTTCAAATGGTTACATTAATAACACCGACTTTGGAATTTCAAATCTCTTCTATTCAAATCAATTAAATGTTGAAAAAGGAAAATTGAATTTTCAGCTTGGTGCTTCACAAAAAGGTTTTGGCGCCAACAGCTTTTACACACCTAAATATCCCAATCAGTACGAAGAAACCAAAACACTCTTTTCATCTATAAAATGGGAATCAAATTCAAAAATACATTTAACGCCTGTAATTTATTGGCGTCGTAATCAAGACCGGTTCGAGTTGTTTCGTAATAACCCTGCACCGTGGTACAAAATTCATAACTATCATTTAACAAATGTTTATGGTGGAAACCTAAATTCATGGATTCAGTGGAAACTTGGAAAAACAGCTTTTGGAGTTGAACTCCGTTCCGAAAATATTTTAAGTAATGTTTTGGGTGAAGCGATGGATTCGCCAAAAAAAGTCCCGGGAGAAAATGCTGAATTTACAAAATTGGCTTCGCGAAATACAACTTCAGGTTTTTTAGAACACTCTGTATATTTATATAACTGGAGTTTAACCGCCGGGTTATTGAGTAACTTTATTTTGGGAAGTGATTTAGGTGTAAACGTATTCCCCGGAATAGATGTAAGTTATAATATAACCCAGGCAATAAAACTTTACTCATCATATAATACATCATTGCGAATGCCAACTTTTACTGATTTATATTATTCCGGACCAACAAATATTGGAAATCCCAATTTGGCTCCAGAAAAATCAGCTACGTTGGAGGGAGGTTTAAAATTGAATAAGAAATTGTTACAAGGACATATTGTTGTGTTCTATCGGCAAGGGAAAGACATTATCGATTGGGTAAAAATGGAGGGCGATGACGTTTGGCAAGCTCAAAATTTAACACGTTTAGTTAGTTTGGGAACCGAAGTTCAAGTTCAATTTAATCTTCAAGAACAGTTTGGTAGGCCATTCCCGAATAAAATAAATTTAAGCTATTTCAATAATAATTTGAAAAAAGAAAACTTTGATTATATTTCGAATTATGTTTTAGACAACCTGAAAAATAAATTGATTGGGTCAATTAATCAAAAGATTGCAAAAAATTTATGGATTGATTTTAAAGTTTCGTTTCAGGATAGGGAAGGAACTTACACCGAATTTGTAGATGGTGGTTGGGGCAGTGAGGTGGAATACAAACCATTCTGGATGTTTGATGCAAAATTAAATTACAATTGGACGGGGCTAAATATTTTTATTTCGGCAAATAATATTTTCAATGTAGCCTACAATGATTTAGGAAATGTTGTCCAGCCCGGCAGATGGATAAAAGCAGGTATTTCTTATCAAATGAAATTTGATTGATTGTTCTGCTTTCCAAAAATCACAAAAATTGTATCTTCGCAAAAAAAATCAAAGACATGTTAAAAGGGATATTATCAATTTCAGGACAATCGGGACTATTTAAATTAGTAGCCGAGTCGAAAAATAACATAATTGTTGAATCGTTGGATACACACAAAAGAATACCGGTTTATTCCACGTCAAAGGTTTCGGCTTTAGAAGATATAGCCATTTACACAGAAACCGGTGATGTTCCGTTAAAAGAAATCTTTAAAGCTATTTCTGAAAAAGAAGCTGGGGGAAGTGCGCTTTCGCATAAAGCACCTGCAAACGAATTAAAAGTATATTTTGAAGAAGTGGTACCTGATTTCGACAAAGATCGAGTTTATGCTTCTGATATTAAAAAGGTGTTGTTGTGGTATAATTCGCTTCAAGAAAAAGAAATGTTGGATTTTTCTGAAACGGAGGAAGAGCTTAAAGAAGAGATTAACAAAGAGCTTAAAGAAGAGACGGACGAACCCGCTGCAACAGAGGAATAGAAAGCAATAGAATTTGAAAAGTTTGTAATTATTTATTGCTTTAGAATCGTCCAAAGGGTTTGTGAAAAAATAAAATGACTGGAATTGACGAAGTTATTTTGTGCGATAACAAGGCAAAAAACGTAGCTATAGCCATAGTTACAGCGAGGCTTTTAAACGAAGTTAGCGTGCAAAAGAACGAGTTAAAACGCTTAGGTTATTTCATTACAACCCCAAAGTTTTATTTTTCTCTATAAGAATTTCAAAAAGTTTTACAGTGGCAAGTGCATCGCCAGCCGCGCGGTGCGTGCCATTGATTTCAATACCCAAATCGGAACACAGTTTCCCGAGAGAATAAGAGCGATGCCCCGGCAATAGTTTTTTGGAAAGTTTTACTGTACACAATGTTTTTTTTCTGTACTCGTACCCCAGTCTTTTATACTCTTCTTGAATAAATTTATAGTAGAAGCTAACATTGTGGGCAATAAAAGTACGCCCGTTTGTCAATTCAATAATCTTTTTCGCAACTTCATAAAACTTAGGGGCATTTTGAACCATTTTATTACTGATGCCAGTTAAACGAGTGATAAATAAAGGTATGTCCATTTCAGGATTTATCAAGGTTGAATACGATCCGGATATTTCTTGTCCGTTATGTTGAAATATTGCGATTTCGGTTATCTTTCCAGAATTATACTTGTTTCCTGTTGTTTCTATGTCAATTATCGCAAACAAAATTTCAATTATTATAAATCATTAAAAAATAAATGTTTAAATTTGTTACATAATCTATGAAAGTTTTAAATTTTTTATAATTATACACGTTTTGATAGGTGAGAATTAATGTTTAAATTGCTTTTAAAATTAAAAAATAAAATAAATCTTAAGATTATGAAAAAATTTACTTTCTTATTTTTTGCTTTAATATTTGTGATGGGCGCAGTTATAGCTCAAAATGCAGATAAAAAATGGGCTGTGGGTTTAGGCGCCGGTGTTGATGGGAACTTAGATGAAAGTTATTTAGGATTTGTTCCTGAATTTTATTTAAGTAGGTATTTAAGTCCATCACTAGATTTAATGCTTAAAAATGACATGGGTTTACAAACCGGTAATTTAGATTTCAATGATATATTATTGAACCTGAGATATAAACTTGCTAACGGAACAATCATGGCCGAGGATGCAGCTTTTCAACCATATCTGTTTGGTGGTGCAGGCCTCATGTCAGACAATGAGGTTAATGGTTTAAATTTTAATGGTGGTGTGGGAGCTAAAATACCAATTTCCCCAAATACTTCAATTTACTTGGAAGGTGCATATTTAAGTGGGGTTGACGCAGTATTTCATAGTAAAAATGTTAAACATGATTTCTGGAAAGTAACTGCTGGATTAGAATTTGCATTAGCTGCAGCAAAAGATTCAGATGGCGATGGAGTAAGTGATAAAAAAGATAAATGCCCAGGTACACCTGCGGGAGTAAAAGTTGATGAAAACGGTTGTCCGCTTGACCGTGATGGCGATGGAGTCCCGGATTACAAAGATGATTGCCCGGATGAAGTTGGAGCTGCCCAATTTAATGGTTGCCCTGATACTGACGGTGATGGTATTCGTGACAAAGATGATGATTGCCCTAATGTAGCCGGGTTGGCAAAATTCAATGGTTGCCCTGATACTGATGAAGATGGTGTTATAGATTCAAAAGATAAATGTCCAAATACTCCAAAAGGTTGTGCTGTAGATGCTGATGGTTGTCCATTAGATTCTGACGGCGACGGAGTAATTGATTGTGAAGACAAATGTCCTACTGAAGTTGGCCCTGCAAGTAATAATGGTTGTCCTGATTGGGTAGAAAAGCAAATTCCAACAATATATTTCGACTTTGATAAATCGGATTTAAAAGAAGAAGGAAAAGCTGAATTGGATAAATTGGCATCTCAATTGAATTCAAGTAAAGAATATGATATTGTAATAGGAGGACATACAGATAGCACTGGACCAGAGGCTTACAATATGAAACTTTCGGAACGAAGGGCGCAGGCAGTTGTAAAATATCTTTTAATGAAAGGTGTTAACAATGCTTACGTTGGATCGCATAATTATGGAGAAAGTAAACCGGCAGTTGATAATAATACAAGAAGCAACAGAGCGAAAAATCGCAGGGCCGTATTCGAAGTAGCAAAAATTAGAAAATAGATCAATTATTAAATATTATAATAAAGCTCTGTCTGTTGGCAGGGCTTTTTTTTATTCTTCTTATTCTAAATCTGTAAAATGTTATCTTTGCCGCTCTAAAAAATAGATTAAAATGATGATCGAAAAGATTTTACAAGATACGGTAAAAATTGCCTTAGCTGAATTATACGGTTTTACGCCCGGTGAAAATCAAATTCAAATTCAAAATACCCGAAAAGATCTAAAAGGAGATATAACTTTAGTTATGTTTCCATTCCTTCGATATTCAAAAAAATCGCCGGAACTAACAGGGGAAGATATCGGTAAATTTATTCAGGAGAACGTTGATGTGGTCGATTCGTTTAATGTTATAAAAGGATTTTTAAACCTCGAAATAAGCAAAAATTACTGGATCGAAAATCTGTTGCTGGCATTTAACGATAAAAAATTTGGAATAACCGGTTCAGATGAAAACTCAGAAACAGTAATGGTTGAGTATTCGTCACCAAATACAAATAAACCATTGCACCTTGGGCATATTCGAAATAACCTGCTCGGGTATTCCATCTCAGAAATATTAAAAGCAAGTGGTAAAAAGGTTGTTAAAACGAATATTGTTAACGACCGTGGAATTCATATCTGCAAGTCAATGTACGCGTGGCAAAAATGGGGCAATGGAAAAACTCCTGAAAACACGGGCATAAAAGGCGACCACCTTGTTGGTAATTATTATGTTGAGTTCGATAAACACTACAAAGCAGAAATTGCTGAGTTGATTGAAGAAGGGCTTTCTAAAGAAGAAGCCAAAAATCAGGCTCCATCAATATTGGCCGCTCGCGAACTGTTGTTGAAATGGGAGAATAAAGATGAAGAAACAATCACCCTTTGGAAAACAATGAACAAATGGGTTTACGATGGGTTTGATGTTACTTATAAAACCCTGGGTGTTGACTTTGATAAAATATATTACGAATCGGAAACCTATCTTATTGGAAAGAAGGAAGTTGTGCGTGGCCTCAAAGAAGGTGTTTTTTATCAAAAAGAAGACAATTCGGTTTGGGCTGATTTAACAAATGATAAGCTGGACCAAAAAATACTATTGCGCAGCGATGGGACTTCAGTATATATGACACAAGATATTGGAACAGCAAAAGTGCGGTTTGAAGACTATTCCATCGATGAAATGATATATGTGGTTGGCAACGAGCAAAATTACCATTTTCAGGTTTTAGCAATTTTGCTCGATAAACTGGGATTTGAATGGGGAAAAGGATTGTATCACTTTTCTTATGGGATGGTAGAATTACCCTCCGGCAAAATGAAATCGCGAGAAGGGACAGTTGTAGATGCAGATGATTTGATTGAAGGTATGGTGGATGTGGCCCGGAAAGTTTCTAAGGAATTGGGCAAATTAGGTGCTCTCTCGGAAAGTGAGGCCCTAAAAACTTACAAAATGATTGCTTTAGGTGCCCTTAAGTATTTTATTCTTAAAGTTGACCCAAAGAAAAATATGCTTTTTAACCCAGAGGAGTCGATTGATTTTAATGGAAATACCGGACCATTTATCCAATATACTTATGCCCGGATTCAATCTGTAATTCGCAAAGGAAAAGAAAATGGAATTGGATTTCGAAATGAGATAAACATTGAATCAATATCATTAAAAGAAAAGGATTTGTTGAAAAGAGTTTATTTGTTCCCTTCAATTGTTAGCGAATCAGCAAATAATTATAGTCCGGCAGTAATTGCAAATTACTGTTTCGAATTGGTAAAAGAGTACAATCAGTTTTATCACGATCATTTTATTTTAGGCGAGCCGAATGTGGAAATTAGAAATTTCAGGTTGATTTTGTCTTCAACGGTGGCAAGTGTGATTGAAAAAGGAATGAATTTATTGGGGATTGAAATGCCTGACAGGATGTAAAAATAAAAAAGGAGATAAATATCTCCGAAGTTCCTTTTCTTCTAATTAATTAATTGATTTAAATATTTTAAGGGTATAGCTTCTTTCCTATAAACATATTCCGGTTTTGGGCTAAGGGTTTGTAAAGAAATAACATGACTGGAATTGACGAAATTGTTTTGTGCGATAACAAGGTAAAAAACGTAGTTAGCGTGCAAGAGAACGAGTTAAAACGCTTAGGTTATTTCATTACAATCCCTAAGGTAACTTTGCTGAAAATTATTTGCCTGAATTAAATCTATGACAAATAAATACTGCAATAAAAAAGAGCTGGTGCGATAATAATCGCCAACTCTTTTTACAGTTTCAAGTATTATTGAATTGCAGTAAATTATGGTAATGAAAATAAATAAAATAATTTACAAGTCTAATTCCCATCCTTTTCGGGGTTTAAGATTGATGAGGCTTCGGGCATATTCCAAAGCATTTACAATTTCGTATTCCGATTTGTAACGTGAAACTTTACTGCTCGTATCTAATTTAACAGACTTGGGCAACCTTATTTTTTCATCAGCACCAATATTGGTAAATTTCATGTTCTCACCGTCCCAGGCCAGGATTCGCCTTAGTCCAGATAATCTGGCGGCAACGGTTCCCATTACAACTACTTCATTAAAAGGGCCGGCATATCCAAAATGAGATTTCGTTTTTACCCTTGTTGCCGGATCTTCTTTGCAAGCCCTAATCCAGTCTTTTTCGTGGCCGCCTATACCTCCCGGAACCAGTCGTTCATTAATAACTGGTGAATAATCCGCAAACTCTTCTGTTGGAAGGCGTCTTGGGTTTTTGCCATAACATCCACACATAATTTTCCCCTTGCTGCCAATAAAAAGTACGCCGCCATCATTGTCCCCCATCCTTTCGCCATCTTTCAGTTCCAATGGGCGATCGGGCATTAAACCACCATCGTACCAGGTTAATTTAACTTCGGGCATTTCTACATCTTTATAATTTTCCCTTTTGGGGAAATAGTAGGTTATTTTTTCTGCTTCCGGTGGCGATTCAATCGTCCATTTTGAAGAACTTGCCTGAATTCCGATTGGGTATTGAAGGCGTAAACTACGCATTGCAGGATCCAGGATATGGCAAGCCATATCTCCAAGCGCTCCAGTTCCAAAATCAAACCATCCACGCCAACTCCAGGGATGGTACTGTGGAGAATAAGGGCGTTGGGGTGCTGGGCCCAACCACGTATCCCAATCTAAACCAGACGGTACACGGGGAGTATCTTCCGGACGGTTTAAAGCTTGTGGCCAAATGGGCCGGTTAGTCCAGGCATGTACTTCTTTTATTTCACCAATGTCGCCATTCCAGATACTTTCGCAAATCCAGGCAGTATCATCCCCTGATGCCCCCTGGTTCCCCATCTGGGTTGCTACATTGTATTTTTCGGCTGCCCGGGTCAACATTCTTGATTCATATACAGAATGTGTCAAAGGTTTCTGGCAATAAACATGTTTGCCCAGTTTCATGGCAGATAATGTAACAATGGCATGTGAGTGGTCAGGTGTTGCTATAATAACTGCATCAATCTGATCCCCAATTTCCGCAAACATTTTTTTATAATCCTGAAAATTGTAAGGAACAACTTTATCCGGGTATTTTTCTTTGAAATTATCCAGCCTCACTGCCATTCTATCGTTGTCCACATCGCAAAGGGCAACAATGTTTTCATCCATACAATTGCCCATATTGCCAAAGCCCATTCCAAGCCCAATAACTGCAATATTTAATTTCCCTTCGGGCCATTCCTTTTTTTCTTGTTCTTGTTCGGAGCATCCTGTTGTTAGGTAAGCAGGAATTGCTGCCACAGATGCAATAATTGCAGTATTTTTGATGAAATCACGTCTGGGCAATTGTTTTTCTTGACTCATTACTTTTTATGTTATTAATTTGCGTAAAAATATGTGTATTACCGAATAAAATTACTTACACAAGAAGTTGAAATAAATAATTTTTCAAATTTACTTTTTATAATTAAAAATTCAAGAATATTTGTATTAATATGAATGAAAAGAGGCATCCCTTTTTTGAGAAAGCCTCGTTTTAGGTGTATCGTATTTTTTTTTAACCTCTTGTACCGTTTCT
>VAPK010047443.1_pt1 | contig 11176 bp, 8 predicted proteins | sample 3395031 | NCBI WGS metagenome assembly VAPK01 (sample SAMN08290443, study PRJNA428436) | hydrothermal vent metagenome | isolation source: Deep-sea hydrothermal vent chimney 1 | place: Pacific Ocean: Juan De Fuca Ridge
AATATATCCTTAGCCACACTTTTTGAAGCATAAAAAGCCCCAAACCCTTATGACTATTAACAAAGATTTGTGTTTATGCTGATTACAGAAGGGAAGTTCCGCTGAATGGTTCGTGTTGAGCATTTATACTTTTACGCTAATTGAAAATATGTCTGTTTCCCTTTTTGATATTCTTCCCAAATTAGAGCCGGATCAATCCTGTTCCCTCCTATAAATTGTTTGCCACATACATGACATTTATACATTTGATGACTCCGTCGAACTCCGTTCTTCTTAATAATTGTACTTCCACAGTAAAAGTATTTTTTTTATTCATGACCTTTCATTTGCCACAAAGTTAATGATAACACGGATTTCCTGAAATTTTAGCCTCAATTTTGTCCAGTAAGCCCAATTTTTATAATGCATACCTAAATTCTTGTTTTTCAGTTTACCTGAAAAGATCAAGTTTTAAAAAAGTTAAAGTTTTTTCTAAGAAAAGTAATGATACGTGGCAGTGGTCGATTCGTCATCGATGCATTTAAAAATGATCGCCTGTGCTATCATCAGGAGCCGACTTTTTATGCGTCTTATCATACTTTTTGCAGTCGAATTCGACATCAATATTCTTCAATGGCTTTGGGAAATCATCACTCAAACTGATTCCCAGTGACGGATCAGCATAAATCTTTTTCATATATAATGCCCAGATTGGCAATGCCATATTCGCACCTTGCCCAAGCCTTATCGAATGGAAATGTACCGACCTGTCTTCAGCACCGACCCAAACGCCGGTCGTCAGTTTTGGTACGATACCCATAAACCAGCCGTCAGACTGGTTTTGCGTTGTTCCAGTCTTCCCTGCAATGGGATTTCTATATCCATACTTCCATCCCAACCTAACACCGGTTCCGGTTTCAACAACACCTTCCAGCAATCTAATCATTTTATAAGCAGTTACCTCACTCATTGCCTCTTTTTTTTGCGATGAATAGCGATAGAGTACATTACCGTTTTCATCTTCAATCTTAGTTATGAAAACCGGTTTGATGTAAACCCCTTTGTCGGCAAATGTATTCATGGCACCAGTCATTTCATAAAGTGAAATATCCGGCGTTCCGAGAGCAATGGAAGGAACAGCGGGAATGGGGGAAGTTACGCCCATATTGCGGGCCATTTGGATCACAGATTGCGGTGAAAATTGCCTGATCAACCAGGCTGAGATCCAGTTGTTCGAATTAGCCAATGCCCATTTCAGCGTCACTTCCTGGCCAATCATTTTAGAATCGGCATTTTCAGGCGTCCAATACTTTCCATCCCAGGGCACACTATACTGTATATTCGGTACTTTATAGCACGGACTGTACTGGCCTTCCTGCATGGCAAGTGTATAAAGAAACGGTTTAAATGTTGAACCTACCTGACGCCTTGCCTGTGTAACATGATCGTACTTGAAATATTTAAAATCAATACCTCCCACATAGGCACGCACAAAACCGGTATTCGTTTCCATAGACATCAAACCTGTTTGCAGAAAATATTTATAATATCGGATGGAATCCATAGGAGTCATAACGGTATCTATATCTCCGTTCCAGGAAAATACTTTCATTCTAACAGGTTTATTGAAAGCCTTCTGGATAGAATCCATTGAATAACCGTCTTCTTTCATTACCCGGTATCTTACTGTACGTTTCATTGCCTGTTCCATGATCTGTTGAACTTCTGCTTGTACCTGATCCGGGGTACCATCTAAAGTAAAAGGGGCGTTTGGAATGCCTTTCCAGACTTTATAAAATTCAGGTTGAAGGTCATTAGCAAGATGCTCTTTGACTGCTTCTTCGGCATATTCCTGCATACGGGAATTTATGGTGGTATATATTTTAAGACCGTCTTTGTAAAGATTATACGGTTTCCCATTGCTTTTAAAATGCGTTGCACACCATTTGTTCATCTTGTTGCGAAGGAATTCCCGGAAATAACGCGCTACACCTGTGTTATGATTTTGTAATCCAAAATTCTCGACCCCCAACGGAAGTTCCACCACCGAATCATAAACCTGTTGCGTTATTTTGTTATATTTCAGCATCTGAGCCAAAACCAGATTCCTCCTTTGAAGCGCAGCTTCAGGATGAAGAATGGGACTAAAATGTGTTGGGCGGTTCACTACACCTGCCATGAGGGCCGACTCCTGAAGGTTTAATGAGTCGGGTATTTTGTCGAAAAAAGTCTTGGCAGCCGCTTTGATGCCATAAGCATTATGACCGAAAAACACGGTATTCAGGTACATGGTAATGATCTCTTCTTTGGAATAATATCGTTCCAGCTTCACAGCTGTTACCCATTCCTGAAATTTACGGATAACCAACTGTAAAGTATTGAGATTGCCACGTGGAAAAAGGTTCTTTGCCAATTGCTGGGTAATAGTACTTCCGCCGCCCTTATAATGTCCTGAAATCAAGCCATATACTACACGCAAAATAGCGCGATCGTCAATTCCTGAATGTTTCTCAAAGCGGACATCTTCCACATCGATCAGGGCATTGATCAGGTCGGGAGAAATTTGTCTGTAACTTACATTCGACCGGTTTTCAATGTAATAGGTTCCCAGGATTTTCCCGTCGGAAGAAAAGACCTCAGAAGCTAGGCTACTTTTCGGGTTTTCCAACTCCTTAAAGCTGGGCATGGGGCCGAAAAACTGCGTCACAATTCCATAAAAAAACAAAACCAGTAATGACAATCCTAAAAGATAGATCAGCCAGAACTTGGTGATATAATTAAAGAATTTATTCTTAGGCTTCTGCCTTTTCTCTTTTTCCATGAACCTTAATTCCTATTAATTTTTTGTTTCTAATTCGTACGTTCAATCCGCAAACCGATATCCTTTATCCCTTTTAAAGTATCCACCCGCATAGCCTGCCATATAGAAAACTTATAGTTACCTTTTAGCGGAAACCGTAAATTATGCTTTAATAATATTTGATCTTCTTTTACTGAACCCCAGCCTTTTCCCAGCCATCTACCATCGTTATTAGCCAAAATCAATTGAAGCGTATCGCGTGTAAAATTGCCATTGGGAAAACGGGTTTGTAAAAATAAATATAAATTGCTGTAACGGTAATCTATAGTGTGCCTGACATTCAAATAAAAATTATAGGTCGTCAGGCTGTCAGGAACTGTTACTTCAAACTCCTTTGGGTTGTCCTTGTACCAATGTCCGTTTACATTGGCTGTTTGATCTAAAAGAGCACCTCTGGAACAGGAAATCAGCAACATAGCCAGCAAAATGGTGATTAGATGAAAAGGTTTGATGATTTTCTTCAACTTCATGAGTTTACATTAAAATATTTGCATCCCTTTTGCTTTGACATCATATATAAGAAATATATTCATCATGTTCCGTTGCGGTTTCATCTCCCATAATCTGCTGCGTTTGCTGCGCAAAAATTTCAATTTCTTCCGGGAGTTTTCCTTTTTGATTCATTTCAATAATTTTCTTTACCTGGTCGACAGGGATTACAAGCATACTGTTCGGGTCATTTACGTATGAATAGAGCATCGCTTTTTTAAAAATGTCGCTTTTTTGATGAATGGCATTTCCCTTTTTTGATTTAAGAACGATTTTTGGATCCGAAAATTCTTCCAGTATTTCAAGATAATGATCCAGCTCATAATTGAGACAGCACTTTAGTTTGCCGCACTGACCAGCCAGCTTTTGCGGATTGAGTGATAACTGCTGTACACGGGCAGAGTTGGTAGAAACACTTTTAAAAGTGTTCATGTGTGATGAGCAGCAAAGTTCTCTTCCGCACGATCCGATACCGCCCAATTTGGAAGCCTCCTGCCGGGCACCTATCTGTCGCATTTCAATACGAACTTTAAACTCTTCAGCAAGACGCCTGATCAAAATCCGGAAGTCAACGCGCTCATTGGCCGTGTAATAAAATACGGCTTTGGTTTTATCACCTTGGTATTCAACATCATTCAGTTTCATGTCCAGACCCAGTTCGTCGGCAATTTTTCTGGTTTTGAAAAGTGCCTTGTCTTCCAAAGCGATAGATTCAAACCATTTTTCAATATCGGCACTGCGGGCATGGCGGTAAATCTTCTTTAGTTTTGCTTTTTCAGGATCAACCTTCTTTCGCCTCATTTGAAGTTGAACGACTTCTCCCGTAAGGGAAACTATTCCGATTTCATGACCGGGATTGGCTTCAACTGCAACAATTTCACCCTCTATTAAGGTTAATTCGGAAGGGCAAAGAAAAAAATCCTTTCTTCCGTTTTTAAAACGGATTTCTACACACCGTTCTTTATTTTCAGTATTAGGATTTTGATAATCCTTCAGCCAGTTAAAAGATTTTAGTTTACAACATCTTGATTTGTCAAGAGTAACACCTTCTGGCAACTCAACGCCCGAAAGGCAACACTCTTCTCCAGTCACAGAATTATTTTGATGATTTATATCGATGGGATTCTCCATTTTTTTCAAATTAGAAACACGAGTACAAAGGTAGAAAATTTATATATGGGTGTTATGAAGAACATAGGTTTAGGCTTGAAAACCACAACCTGATGAAAGAATATGCAAAAATCTAGTTAGCGTTTGCAGCGAAAATACGTCCTTTTTTCAAAAGGTAAATGAACCGGAAGCTTAAGTCGGTAAATAAAATTCCAGGATTGGCGTTTCTCCCAACATGAAAAATAGCGCCGTTCAGCAATTCATATATCTCTTTCTGGTTAGCCCCGTTCACAAACGGACCGAAATTCTTAAAATAATCCTTTTCATTTGAGCCTGCAATAAGTTTTGCATCTAAATTCTGGTTAACAAGCAAAGAACTGTGTATCACATTTAGACCATAAGTCAAAAAACCTTTTTGCTTCTCTCTTCCCAAACGGGAAAGCTCCTGTATTAGTGTGTTCAGTTTAAAATAGTCACCGGGTTTAAAGCACAGCCGCATCCATTCGCGGAAAGTCAAGAAATTATATTCACTCTCACCGGAATTCTCCAAGGTGTCAAGTGCCAGATTCCAGTTTCCCTGGGCCAAAGCCACAATGTCCTCAGCCTGGGGTTCATTCAAAGAATCCGGAAACCGTTGCAACAATGACTGCATCATTACTTTATCAGGAATTCTGGGGATTTTTACCAGTTGTGCCCTCGATCTGATGGTTGGAATAATCATCTCGTAACGTTCTGCAATGAGAATAATGAGTGTTTTGTCCGGAGGTTCTTCCAGACTTTTCAGCAACTTGTTGGATGCCTGGTCCAATAGTTTCTCCGCAAGGTAAATAATCACAACTTTGTATTCTGCCTCATAAGGTTTCAATCCTAAAATTTTAACCACATCGTCGGCATCACGCGTGTAAATGGTTCCCTGTTTATTGCCAATGGCAAGTTTTTCATACCACTGGTTCTGATCAGCGTATCCTTTAGTTTCATTAAGATGTTCCCGCCATTCTTCACTAAAAAGTAATGATTTGGGATCTTTCTTTATCTTCTCATTGGTATTGGTTGGGAATATAAAATGCAGGTCAGGATGGGCAAATTTCTGGTATTTAATACAGGATGGGCAAGTTCCGCAACTGTCGCCATTTTGTTTGTTATGACAGTTTATATATTGGGCAAATGCTACGGCCAATGGAAATGCACCCGAACCCTCCGGCCCTAAAAACAGCTGTGTATGAGCCATTCTGTTCTCATTCACACTGGTAATCAACTTCTCTTTTACAGCATCTTGTCCGATGACCAAACTAAATTGCATAAGCTTTTATTCAGATTTCAAAAGTAAAAAAATAGCTTCTTATCTGAGAAAGCAATCTTTCAAAAAAAGATAAAGTGATAAGATATAAAATGCAGATTCAAATTTTGGACCTTCACACCTCCAACCCCTGAAGGGGAGTGCTAACACACAAATCTTTCAAGATAAAGAATTTGCGGATGGATTTTCCCCTTTAGGGGGCCAGGGGGTAGAAAAGCCATTTTTCATAACTCCATGAGATTCAAATCAAAATTATCAAAAAATAAAAGAGACTGCCTTTTGAGACAGCCCCAATATTTTAAAAACAGTTTCACTCATCAGCCCAGCTTGGCAGCAATAAACTGACGATTCATGCGGGCAATGTTAGTAATTGAAATTTCTTTAGGACACTCGGCTTCACAGGCATACGTATTGGTACAGTTGCCAAATCCGAGTTCATCCATCTTGGCTACCATCTTTTTAACGCGCTCTTTGGTTTCCACTTTTCCTTGCGGCAACAATGCAAACTGGGAAACTTTCGCTGAAACAAACAACATGGCAGAAGCGTTTTTACAAGCGGCAACACAAGCACCGCAACCAATGCAGGCTGCAGCATCCATGGCAAGGTCGGCGTTTTCTTTATTAATCGGGATGGCATTGGCATCTGGAACCCCACCGGTTACAGCGGAAACATAACCGCTTTCCTGAATGATCAGATCGAAAGCGGAACGGTCCACGATCAGGTCTTTGATCACCGGAAAAGGTTTAGCCCTCCAGGGTTCCACCACGATGGTATCGCCGTCCTTGAATTTTCTCATATGAAGTTGGCAGGTGGTTGTTGCCGCTTCCGGGCCATGAGGATGTCCGTTAATAAACATACTGCACATGCCACAAATTCCTTCACGGCAATCGTGGTCAAATGCCACCGGATCTTCTCCTTTCTCAACAAGTTCGTCATTCAAAATATCGAACATTTCCAAAAAAGAAGTATTGGGTGATATATTGTGAACTTGGTAATCTACAAACTGGCCCTTATCTTTGGGTGAGGTCTGACGCCATACTTTTAATTTTAAATCCATTGTTCTGTGTTTTTAATGTTATTAAAATCTGTTAACCCCTGTCAGGCGGTTTTATAGTTGCGTGTTTTCACTTCAATATTTTCATATTTAAGCACTTCCTTATTGAGAACAGGTTCCTTATCATCACCGGCATATTCCCAGGCAGCAACATACATAAAGTCTTTATCGTTACGCATGGCTTCTCCTTCAGGAGTCTGGTACTCTTCACGGAAGTGGCCTCCGGCAGATTCATTACGGTGCAGGGCATCGCGTGCCAGTAATTCGCCTAATTCCAGAAAATCAGCGAGACGTAAGGCTTTTTCGAGCTCAATGTTTATCCCTTTTTTGGTACCAGGCACCTTAACATTAGCCCAGAATTCTTTACGTAATTCCTGAATTAATTTTATACCATCTTCAAGGCCTTCCTTTGTACGGGCCATGCCTGCATGATTCCACATAATAAGGCCAAGTCGTCTATGAATAGAATCTACCGTTTCAGCACCATTGATAGATAGTAGTTTCTCAATTCTATCATTTACTGCCTTTTCAGCTTCATCAAATTCAGGGGAATCCGCTGAGATTGAGCCCACCGTAATCTGGTCTGCGAGGTAATTCTGCATGGTGTAAGGCAATACAAAATAGCCATCCGACAATCCCTGCATAATAGCAGAAGCGCCCAACCGGTTGGCCCCGTGGTCGGAGAAATTAGCCTCGCCGCCCACAAACAATCCGGGGATGTTGCTTTGCAGTTCATAGTCAACCCAAAGCCCCCCCATAGTATAATGGACTGCCGGATAAATCATCATAGGCGTTTCATATGCATTATCATCAACAATTTTTTCATACATATCAATCAGGTTTCCATAACGTGCTTTGATGACTTCTTTTCCGAGACGTTTTATAGAATCTTTTAAATCGAGAAATACGGCCAATCCGGTAGGGCCGACACCATAGCCAGCATCGCAACGCTCCTTGGCAGCCCGTGAAGACACATCACGTGGCGCCAAATTCCCAAAAGCAGGATATCTTCTTTCGAGATAATAATCGCGGTCTTCCTCGGTAATGTCCTTCGGCTTTAATTCTCCCTTTCTAACACGTTCGGCATCTTCCTTTTTCCTGGGAACCCAGATGCGGCCATCATTCCTGAGACTTTCACTCATCAATGTCAGTTTTGACTGATAATCACCGTGAACTGGAATACAGGTAGGATGAATTTGCACATAGCAAGGATTTGCAAAATAAGCACCACGTTTGTAAGCCCGCCAGGCAGCACTTCCGTTTGACGTCATAGCGTTGGTAGAAAGGAAGAATAAATTACCATAACCGCCAGATGCCAGCAAAACAGCATGGGCACTATAGCGTTCAATTTCTCCGGTAAACAAATTTCTTACAATGATACCGCGGGCACGCCCGTCTTTCATCACAACCAAATCCATCATCTCACGACGGGTGAAGAGTTCCACAGAACCTCTTTTAATCTCTTTACTTAAAGCACCATAAGCGCCCAAAAGCAACTGCTGTCCGGTTTGACCGCGTGCATAGAAAGTACGCGAAACCTGAGCCCCGCCAAAAGAACGGGTTGCCAGGTAACCGCTATATTCACGGGCAAAAGGCACACCCTGTGCCACGCACTGGTCAATAATATTATTACTTACTTCAGCCAGTCGATAGGTATTGGCTTCACGGCCCCGGTAATCGCCGCCTTTCACAGTATCATAAAACAAACGGTAGATAGTATCACCATCGTTGGGGTAATTTTTTGCAGCATTGATACCACCCTGAGCAGCAATACTGTGCGCTCTTCTTGGGCTATCCTGGATACAGAATACTTTCACATTAAAACCCAGTTCACCTAAACTGGCAGCAGCAGCGCCTCCGGCAAGACCGGTACCTACTACAATTATGTCAATTTTTCGCTTGTTAGCCGGGTTTACTAGTTTTTGATGTTCCTTATATGCGGTCCATTTTCTGGCCAAAGGACCTTCAGGAATTTTTGAATCTATCTTAGTCATAAGGCTGTACTATTTAAAATAAATGAACAAAGGAATAATTGCAAAACCTACTGTAACAACAATGGCATACACACGGCTTAGCCCCTTAATAAAACCCCAGTAAGTAGGGTGATTCAATCCCAATGACTGAAAAGCTGAATGCAGAGCGTGGTCGAGATGAAATCCCATGAGCAGAATGAGAACCACATAGATGATTACATAAGTCCCATTTTGGAACAAGTTAATTACCAGTTGCCCCATATCTTCTTCTCCGTTTGGAGTAAGTGACATTCCATGTCCAACCCATCCCATTTTCACAAAGAAGAAATTATTAAGGTGCATGATCAGGAAAATAAGAATTACGATTCCCGTATAGATCATATACTTCGAGAATGGTGATTGTTCCATGGCAGCCCTTCTTTTATAGCCTTTTGGACGGGACATCCAGTTTTGAATTTGAAGAACAATTCCGTAAAAAATATGAATCGCAAATCCCGCAAATAAAACCCACTGGAAAACCTGAATAAAAGGATTAGTTCCCATGAAATGGGCACCTTCATTAAATAAATCTTTGTTGAAGAGCAAAAACGAATTAAGGGCTAAATGTACCACCAAAAAGGTAAGTAAAAACAGCCCCATCAACGACATTAGAATCTTCTTGGTGATCGAAGAATAGTAAGATTTGTTACTCATAATTAAATATTTTTACTAACATATACTCGAATAATTTAATTTTGTTGAAAATTGAACGGACAAAGGTATTAAAGTATCTAGAAAATCCAATATGAGCTAAACAATTTATATCAAGTTTAAATATTTTTGAGATGCGCTACAAAACCATTAACAGCAGATTTTTTACACGGAATAGAAGAAACTTCTCCGGGCAGCTGGGAGAAAATTCTTTTGCCGTTATTTTTTCTAATGATCAAAGCCCGAGAAACGGCGATCAGTATCATCCTTTCAGGCAAAGTTCCGATTTCTTTTACCTCACAGGTATTGAGCAAGAAAAAAGTATTCTCTTAATTGCCCCGCATTGCCCAAACAAAAACCTGAAGGAAGCTTTGTTTCTACTGGAAAGTAATGAGGTACTTGAAACCTGGGAAGGACACAAATACACCAAAGCAGAAGCGTCAGCAATTTCGGGGATCGAAAATGTCTTTTGGATTGAAGATTTTGATGCTCACCTGAAAGAAGTAATGGCCTATTACAATGATGTGTATCTAAACAGCAATGAATACCCCAAATTTTTCCCGGATGTGGAAACCAGGGAAATGAGGCTGGGAAAACAGATAAAAGCTCAGTTCCCCTGGCATCAGTATCACAGGGCAGCACCACTGCTGACCAGCCAAAGGCTGATTAAAAGCAAGGAAGAAATTGAGCTGATGCAGAAAGCCTGTGAAATCACCAACAAAGGATTTAAGCGCGTTTTAAGGACAATAAAGCCGGGTATGTGGGAATATGAAGTGGAAGCAGAAATAACTTACGAATTTATCAGGGATGGCGCTAATGGACACGGATACGCTCCTATCGTGGCTGGTGGAAAAAATGCCTGCTTCCTTCATTATATAGAAAATGATAATAAATGCAGGAAAGCAGATTTACTGCTGATGGATATCGGCGCTGAATATGCAAATTATTCGGCCGATCTAAGCCGGACTATCCCAATCAGCGGGAAATTTACCAGATGGCAAAAGCAGTTATACAATTCTGTTTTGAGTGTGATGAAAGAAATTAAAAAGATGTATATCCCGGGACGTACCATTAACGACATCAACGATGTCGCTAACCAGCTCATGGAAGCAGAAATGATAAAGCTGGGGCTTTTCACTGCCGATGATGTAGAAAATCAAAATCCTGATAAACCTTTGTACAAGAAATATTTCATGCACGGGGTTGCCCATTTTCTGGGTTTGGACGTGCATGATGTAGGGCTTAAAACCGTTCCGTTTGAACCGGGCATGGTGCTTACCTGCGAACCGGGGATCTATTTTTCAGAAGAAGGAACAGGGATCCGCATTGAAAACGACATCTTAATTACAGAAAAAGACTCCATCGATTTAATGGCTGATTTTCCCACGGAAGTGGAAGAGATTGAAGCTTTGATGAATGAATAACCAAGACGTTAGATAATTCCTAATAACCAAAAAAGTTGCTCAAGAATTTTGAGTAACTTTTTTGGTACATACTTGATTTTCTTTTTTTTCTTTGCACCATCAAATTCTCTCGGAAACTCATTTTGTAACATGTTTTCTCCCCTAATTTTTCGGCTTTTATCTTACCCGGAAGAAATTTTTCCTTAAATCAAATCTAAATAAATAATGACTTATCATATATTGAAATAATAAACTCTAAATCAATAAATATGAAAAAAATAGGAATTATCGTCATTTTTTTGTTCCTGACTCAGGCAGTA
>VAPK010136051.1_pt1 | contig 11176 bp, 6 predicted proteins | sample 3395031 | NCBI WGS metagenome assembly VAPK01 (sample SAMN08290443, study PRJNA428436) | hydrothermal vent metagenome | isolation source: Deep-sea hydrothermal vent chimney 1 | place: Pacific Ocean: Juan De Fuca Ridge
ATTCCCTGGTCATTAGGCTGGATGGATACCATAGACCCCGGACTAGCGCGAACCCTGTTTGCTTGGACCTTACATCCCATAGTCTATTTCTGGTTGATACCGGCTTATATCGCTTTTTATGTTTTCGCGCCAAAACAAGCCGGTGGCTATTTATTCAGTGATGAAATGGCAAGGGCAGCCTTTATTGTTCTGGTAGTTTTTAGTTTGCCAATTGGTATGCACCACCTTTATATGGATCCCGAACAGGCCGCAGGCTGGAAAATGCTCCATGGTTTGGGTACTTTCGTAGTTACCTTGCCCACTTTCCTCACCGGTTTTACAGTCATTGCCTCTTTGGAAATTGCGGCCCGCCTTCGCGGAGGAACCGGCATGCTCAGCTGGATAGGCTCGCTACCCTGGACCAACCCAATGGTGCTTTCAGTCATCCTGTCGTTATTAATGCTGATCTTTGGTGGCTTTGGGGGGATCGTCAATGCTAGTTATGCCATGAATGCGATGATTCATAACACCGCCTGGGTGCCTGGACATTTTCACCTTATTTTTGCTGGTACAACCGTCATTATGTATTTTGCGATTGCCTATTATTTATGGCCTATTTTGACGGGTAAAGCCTTATTTTCAAAACAAATGGCGTTGCTACAATTGTGGACCTGGTTTATCGGCATGTCTATTATGACCACACCCTGGCATATTTTAGGACTGCTCGGTCAACCTCGCCGAATTTCAGCAGTTGAATACAATAGCGTCCTTACCCTGTCGTGGACACCTTATGAATTAGCCATGATTGTCGGTGGTCTAGTCCTGCTTGGCTCCGCCTGCCTGTTTATCTACAATCTATTTATGACTCAGTTTAAAGTCACTGAAACTCATACCGAAGAAGTAGAATATGCAGCTACCTATTATCCGGTTAAGAATCTGCCAGAATTTTTAAATGACTTTACCCTTTGGAACAAAGTCATCGCCGCCTTGATGACTTTAAGTTTTGCCATTCCGATTCTACAATTCTTTTTTATGGATACACATGGCTCAAGCCCATGGGGGTATTAAATATGAAACGGTTAACTTTATTCGCGATATTACTTACACCCACTTTAGTTATAGCCGAACCGGCATCACAAGTAGCATGGACACCTGAGATGCTGGAATTTGTTAAACAAGGCAACGCAGCGAAAGGCAAAGAACTGGCGGCAACCTGTACAGGTTGCCATGGTGAAAAGGGGGTAAGCCCCATGCCTGGCTATCCTTCATTAGCGGGCCAATTAGCAACGTATACCTACAAACAACTGCGCGATTATGCAGACAATAGCCGGCCGCATACACTGATGTCTTCCATTGCTACTGGCCTGAGTGAACAAGACAGCGCAGACTTGGCTGTATGGTTCAACACCTTAGCGCTTCCTCCTCAGAAAAAGGCAGATCCTCAATCTATTAAACGGGCAAAAAAACTAGCTACTCGAGGCGAAGGAAAAAGAATTTTACCCCCGTGTTCTGCTTGTCACGGCACTGAGGGTCAAGGGGAAAAAATGGATATTCCAGCGTTGGCAGGACAACAAGCCGAGTATTTTGAAGCAACGCTCAAAGAGTATAAAACTGGCGATCGTCATAATGATATCTATAGCCGGATGCGTCTGATAGCCAAGCAATTAACGGAAGAAGAAATAAAGGATCTGGCTCAGTATTATTTACAATTAAAATAAACTCGTCACTTTGTATTGCCACTGGTTAAGTATTGGGATATAAATGGACATATGTAGGAGTTGATAATGACAATTGATCGCTGGGTGCTAGCCATAGCCGGAACATTTATATTGTTAAGTGTAGGTTTGGCTGTATGGCATTCTCTTAACTGGTTATGGTTTACAGCTTTTGTTGGTGCAAATTTACTGCAATCATCATTGTCAGGTTTTTGCCCATTAGCCATAGTATTAAAAAAATTTGGCGTGAAATCTGGGACTGCTTTCTAAAAATATACACATTACCTATGGATGAGAAAATGAAAAAAATTCATGTTTTTTGTATTTACTTTCTTCTGCTGAGTGCTTTCATTGTCCCTCAGGTATCAGCAAGATTTATACCCTTCCAGCCCGAAGCCCCAAAAAATTCGGCTAATAAAACCACCAAAAAGCTCCAAATATTTGATAAACAAAAACCTAAAAATGATTACAACATCACTATAAATTATGAGCTGGGCATGCACTGTACCGGCTTTGATTTTTCCTACTGCTGCATCCTGCCACCCTACAATTCAATTCAAAGCCAAGTCATTAAAACAGCAACAGGTCCCTATCAGTTTCCACAATTATTACAAGCTGATCCCAATGACCCAACCGTTCTGGTTGATGGCAACAAACGCATGAAACTGGAGTATGGCCATATTGACAACACCTTCTCAGAAGGCACAAAATTGGCTTATTGGAATATCCCCTATGATGTCAACAAAGATGGCAAATATGGCAAAAATGAAAATGTTGGCAACGCTTATTTCACCCATCTCTATATTTATAAAGACCTGAAAGGCAGTAATCCGGAACAAACCAGCTTGGATAGCAAGAAAAAACGGATTGGCATCGAGATCCCCATACCACGGGATGCAGGCCCTGCAGGAGCACCACTCAAAAACGGGCACCTCCATTACACGGGTGAAACTGGGACTGTTGTCTATACCAAATCACCGGTTTTAGATAATGTACCCATTGTATTAACTAACCCTGGTATTTGGGATGCTCTGGGCTTACCGCTCACGCCTTTTTATGACGAGCTAATGAAAAAAAGCCCGCTTGAGATCGTAGAAAGTGACATCAGACCCTACCAGGAAGCATGGGTTGCATTAGTAGATGCCAAAACCGGCAAACCGGTCATAGACAGCCATTCTGGAAACCCTGTGAAATTCATCGGCACCAACCCCATAGATGTCCCTAATTGTTCCAACTGTCACGCCAACGAAAATGCCAATGGTGAAAACTTCACCTTATACAAACAGGAAAAAGCATTCTGGAAAGGACTAGGTGCTACGGACTACATGGCTGATTTAAAAGCCACTTCCATTTCTATTTTACAAATACACGATGCCAGACATGGCACTCAATTTATAGCTAATTATGACCCATCCAGCCGCGCCACACAGAATCGCTTAGGCAGTGATCCTGTTTTATGTCAACAATGTCATGCCGATAATGTGATTGGTGTTTTGCAATCAAAAGGTGTTGTTGAAGCCATTAGCGGTGGTCAAAAAATTCCCAATGACACCCCTATTCCAGCACTCTCTGAAGCATTGCATCGGGTTCACCAGACTATCCGTCCATTACCTGACTCGGAAGACCGTAGCGGAACATGTGCCGGCTGCCACCCAGCACATAGGCAAGATGGCTCTATGGATGGCTACCCCATTACTCCAGATGGTAAGAATTTTTATGCAAGCTCTGATAATCGAGACACCAAGGGAGGCTGCTTTGCTGGGCGAGATGTCCATTCCAACCCGAATAAAGACAACGATGGCGTTGGCACACCAGAATACCTCAATGCAATAGGCAAATGGCAACAAGAGAATGTTTCTAAAATTGGTAACGGTAAACAAGGAAAAGGCCTCTGGTGTACCAATTGCCACAACCAACTCTCCCGGGAATTATATCAACGTGATGACCTGAAAAATGCCTTCAAACAAACCGGCAAAACTATTCGTAATAAATCACTTGATGAGATCGCGCAGGCAATAGGTGTTGACCGTAAAACACTTGAACAGAAATATCTTGACCCAAAAGTGGTTGCTGATAAAAATGGTCATGATACCCCAGGAAAATCAGGCATTTTACTCACCTGGGCCAAGGATAGAATGGTACCTGATATCGGTATCATTGCCATGCAGAATACCAGCCCTTTGATTACCAAAGATGAAGATGGGGATATTAATGTATCTTTATTATCAGCTAATCCTTCTGTAAAACCGGCCTCTTTAAAACTCCCAGAAGGAGCAACAGGTGCCTCTCCTGTTCCTTATGATGCTGCCAGCCATGGCCGTGATTATTGGCTATCGCCAGGGGTACCGCATTGTGCGGATTGTCATGCACCACCGTATGTCGAAGGACAAGGCGGCGTTGCTTTTCCTATCAATCAACCAGGAAAGTACAGCTTGATGCGTTATTCCAAAGGACATGCAGGAATAGCTTGCCAGGCTTGTCATGAATCAATCCACGGTCTGTATCCGGTAACGCCGATTATAGATCCGACCACCTATAAGCAGGCCACACAATACAATCCAGATGGCAGCCACGGCCCATTACTTTGTGCTTCATGCCATGAAACCAACAAATCCGGAGTACCAATTGTTGCAGAAGCATTAACCTGGAAAGGCAAGAAAATCAAAAACAACCTGGATGCGGCCATTAGCTGGATTCATTCTAATGCCCCTGATTTAGGTGGCAAAATTCCGAAATAGGTTATTTCAAGACTTTAAATTAAGCCCTCTCTTGATGGAGAGGGTTGGGTGAGGAGATAATAAATTAAGTATTTTGTCCTCTTTTAATTAAACTGTAGCTGATATAATTTCTTCCAGCTTTTGGCTATTAATACAAACTTGGTGACGGTCTTCCTTGATAATACCTTCGCGTTTAAACTCAGCCGTTACCCGACTGGCCGTCTCTGTAGTAATACCTAGCAAAGCACCCATATCTTCTCGTCCAAGCAAAAAAGAACAGTCCCCCTCAGTTTCGCTTTTTGTTGCTAAATAAAGCAATAAACTGGCGACACGTTTTTTTGCTGAACCTACAGTAAAATGGCCCAGCCAGATATCAGCATCAGAAATAACCTTCTGCCATCGTGCGGTTAATTGTTTAAACAGTCTTGGTGATTTTTGATTCAAATACTCAATTTCAGCCGTTGGAATACGGCAGACTGAAGTGTTTTCCAGGGCAATGGCATGATGCAGATAAGGCGTACCATTTAATGCTTCCATGCCACCGACATCACCCTGTTTTAATAATCTTACAATTCGATAATTACCATTGGGTAAATAATGAACCAGCTTAACCAAACCGGAGCGTATGGTATAAATGAATTGGGGCGAGCTGGATTCTTGATATAAAGTTTCTCCAACATCAAGCTCATAGTCATCAATCGGTGAATGAATTAGATTAAAATCCTCCTGAGTTAAATCTGCAAACAAAACAAGATGGCGAATCCCACAATCCCGACATTTGTCGGCGCCTTCCCAGGCAGCGGTCACTAGTGCTAATTTCATATTCTGAAATTGATAATTATCAATGATTAATGGCTATTGAGAATGGTAGCATATCAATAGAGGAAGGGACGAAGTTTCAAAAGGAATCAGTTATGAAAAAAAATCTAGTAAAGTTAGTAACAGTAGGGTTGGGTATCATAGGTGTTATGCCTTGTTTCGCAGAAGATCAGAATGATCCTGAAACAGAATACTTGCCAAATATGCTGGTTGAAGGACAGATCCTCAAACCGGGAACGGTTGGCATTTTGCCAAACCAGGGTGGCATCAATGATGCAGCCGCATTGCTTAAACGAGTGCCGGGTGCAAACGTCAACTCTAATGGTCCATTATCTGGTATAGCGCAATATCGGGGGTTGTTTGGTGACCGGGTTAATGTTACTGCCGATGGCGCCAATTATAAATCGGCCTGTGCTAATGCCATGGATGCACCATTAAGCCATGTACCAACCTCATTAACGGAAGTGTTAAAAATTCAGCGCGGTATTGCATCAGTCAGTAGCGGGATTGAAACCTTGGGCGGCACGATTGAGCAGCAAACTCGACGAGGTGATTTTGCCGAAGATGATAATATTCTGTTTCAAGGTAAATTTAACAGCGGCTACAACAGTGTTAATCAGGGCCGTTATTACAGTCTATTTGCCAATGTTGCCAATCAAAACCACAAATTCCGGGTAGGTGGAAGTCATGAAAAAGGCAATAGCTACGAGTGGAACGGTGGTCATAACATTGATACCCGGCATGATCGAAATGCAGCAACGGTTGGCTATGGTTTTCGCAACGACAACCACGAATTTGATGCTGGCTATAATTATAATGATACCAATTTAACCGGGACACCTTCCTTGCCTATGGATATTATTTATTCCAGAGGCGGCGTTCCTAGTTTAAGTTACAAAGGTTTTTTTGCTGACAAATATGAGGTAACAGGAAAACTCCAGTTTCAGGATATCCAACATCGGATGGATAATTTCACCCTGAGAGGTGTAGGTGAAAAGCCTCGTCAATCCGACAATACCGCTCGGGGATTCGGCTATAAATTTACAGTTGCATTTCCAATGTTGGATGGCACATTAATGCTGGGAGCTGATGGCGATAATATTGAACATGATGCCATCATTACCAACCCTTTTGATGCGCGCTTCCGGGTTCGTAATTTTGATGATGTCACGCGTGATCGATACGGTTTTTTTGCGGAATGGAAAGGTGATCTGGCAGAAGACTGGGAACTGGAATTAGGTACCCGTTTAAACTGGATACGCATGGGTGCTGGAAGTGTATTTGCCACTACCTCCAAGTTTAATCTGGCTGGTAATTCAATGAATGCACCAGCCAAGCTGCAAGCAGCCTTTAATACCGCTGACCGCCGTCAGGAGGATGTCAATTTTGATATCGTTGCCATTGTTCGACATAGTTTACTGCCAACCTTAGATGTCGAAGTAGGCTTCGGTCGAAAAACCCGTTCACCCAGCTATCAGGAACGCTACATCTGGTTGCCCCTATCTGCAACCGGCGGTTTGGCAGATGGACGAAATTACATAGGCGATATCAACCTTAAGCCTGAAGTTTCTTATCAAGCAGAGCTGGGGTTTGATTGGCAAAAAGATGACTTTTATTTTGCGCCCCGGCTTTTTTACCGTTATGTAGAAGATTATATCCAGGGTGTGCCAACAACAAACAAAGCCGCATTAGCCATTGATGCTAATACCCTGCAATTTAGCAATATTGATGCCTATTTGTTTGGCGTTGATGCAGAAGCTGGATATCATTTTTGGGATGACTGGAAACTGAGCGGTATTATCAGCTACGTTCATGGCAGGCGGGCCGATAGTCCTGACTATCTCTACCGCATGGCGCCATTAAATGGTCGCGTTGAATTAACTTATGACACCACACAATGGCTGGCTAGCGCCGAAGTAGTCGCTTATGCAGAACAGGATGATGTATCGAGTTTTAATGATGAGGTGCCTACATCAGGCTATGCAATTCTAAGTCTGCGCGGGCAATATCGTCCACAGTGGCAGAATTTAAAAGGTATGGAAATAGGTTTCGGTATTGAAAATGTATTTGACAACAGTTACCGTGTGCATTTAAGCGGTCTTAATCGTAACCCACTTAATGACGGCACAGCTACAGGTGAACATTTGCCCGGGCCTGGCCGAAATTTTTATGCAACCTTGAGTTATGACTGGTAATAGGAGTAATAGATGACTATCAACATTTCTGACCTGCAAGTCGGTGAGTACGGAAAGGTTACAGGCTTTGAAAAAGACTTTACCATCCATCGCCAAAAACTATTGGCTATGGGTTTAACACCCGGCACCGAGTTTCAAATTATTCGTGTTGCGCCCTTGGGTAATCCAGTTGAAATCAGGGTGCGTGGCAATGATCTCAGTTTGAGGAAAAACGAAGTGACGGCACTTAATATAGAACGTCTTGAGGTTAAATCTGAGCAACCAGCAGAACCACACTCATTACAACCTCATGTGATTGGCATTATCGGTAATCCAAATTGCGGAAAAACCACATTATTTAACGGTTTGACCGGAGCCAGACAGCATGTAGGTAATTGGGCAGGGGTTACTGTTGAGAGAAAAACAGGGCAATATCAACATCACAATGATATTGTTCAAGTAGTGGATTTGCCAGGTATATATTCGTTGGATGTGCATGATTCGGCTTCATCTTTGGATGAGAAGGTCGCCCTGGATTATATTTTGTCACGGGAAGCTGACTTGATAATTAATGTTATTGACAGCACCCATCTTGAACGCAGTCTATATTTGACGCTACAACTCCTGGAAATGCACTTGCCGGTTCTGGTTGTTCTAAACATTATGGAAGATGCTTCCGGGCAAGGTATTCATCTTGATGTTGATGAAATTGCAAAGCGTCTTAACTGCCCTTTAATGGCTGTAATCGCTACGCAAAGAAGTGAGGTTAAATCGCTGCAAACAGTCATTGCGCAGCAAATAGATAAAAGACAGCTTTTATACTCTCCGGTAAGTTATGGAACAGAAATTCAGACCGCTATTGATGAATTGCTGCCATTGATAGAAAACCAAATTACAGATCACACTATAGAACCTCGCTGGCTGGCTTTGAAATTACTCGAAGGTGATGATTTAGCTAAACAGTATGTCAATGAAGAACTTGATGCCCTGGTAAATCAACAGCGGCAGAGGATTAATCAGAAAACTAATAATGAAATCGATATTCTGGTCGCTGATAGTCGCTATGTGTTCATCAATAAACTGACACAAGATACACTCACCCAGGCAGCCAATATTGGACAAAAAATTTCAGATGGCATTGACCGGATTGTATTAAACCGATTTCTCGGAATACCGATATTTTTTGCGGTGATGTACTTTATGTTCACCTTTACCATTCATCTAGGCCGAGCCTTTAAACCCTTTTTTAAAAACAGTGCTCAAGCCTTGTTTGTGGACGGGCCAAGTTATTGGCTTGGTTTGCTTGACACCCCGCAATGGTTAATCTCAATTGTAGCAGGGGGCATCGGTAAAGGTATTATGGAAGTAATAGCTTTTGTGCCTATTTTAGGGTTTTTGTACTTATTCATTTCAGTATTGGAAGAATCAGGATACATGGCGCGTGCGACTTTTGTTATGGATCGTTTTATGCAATCCATAGGACTGCCTGGGAAAGCCTTTGTACCAATGATTTTGGGATTCGGCTGTAATGTTCCAGCGATGATGGCTACCCGAACCATGGAACGCCCCCGTGATCGGCTGTTGACCATCTTGCTCAATCCGTTTATGACATGCGGTGCAAGGCTGGCGGTTTTTACTTTATTCGCGGCAGCATTTTTCCCTGAAAATGGCCAGGTGGTGGTTTTCTCACTGTATCTGATTGGTGTCGTCTTCGCCGTTTTAACTGCGTTGTTGATGAAGAATACTGTACTAAAAGAAGAATTCTCGCTAGTGGTTATGGAAATTCCCAACTACCACATTCCTAAATTAAAAAATGTGCTAATAAATAGCTGGACCCGCGTCAAAGGCTTTATAGTTCGAGTCGGGAAAATTATTATTACCATGGTGCTGGTATTAAATATTTTAAGTTCTCTGGGCACCGATGGTTCTTTCGGTAAAAATGGTATTGAAAACTCAGTGTTGAGTGCCGCAGGTAAGGCAATAACCCCGGTGCTTGCGCCAATGGGAATCAGGCAGGATAACTGGCCGGCTACAGTTGCCGTTTTTACTGGCGTTTTACATAAAGTGGTGGTCATTAGTACTTTAAAAACCATTTATGCGGAAACGGGCGGTATGAAAAAAGGTGAACCTGAAACTTTCAATTTATTGAGTTCTCTTAAGCAGGCTGTCATGACCATTCCAATGGGACTTAAAAAAATGCTCGGCTTGGGGAGTGGAAAAAAATCTGCAGATAGCGCGTTTTTTTTCGCATTACATAGCAATTTTCAAGGCCAGATTGGCGCTTTTGCCTATCTGTTATTCGTACTGCTTTATTTCCCCTGTATTGCCACCACATCGACAGCTTATAAGGAATCTCATCTGGCCTGGGCAACATTTATGGTTGGCTGGTCAACAGGGTTAGCTTATTTAACTGCAACACTGTTTTATCAGATTGCGACTTTTTCAAATCATCCTGGCACAACCATCATTTGGGTGGGTATAGCAACCGCGTTGATAATATCGGTTATTGTAGCTCTCAGGTTTATCGGTTCCAAACAAGCTCTGATATTACTGGGAAATGGGGTATATTCTTCGTCTTGTGCACAAAATTGTCAGCAGACTTGTTCACACAGAAAATAGCCTCTGGCACAACGTAGAGGGATCATCTTATCCAGACTCGTAGAGTACAAACCTTCACTTACCTATCCAAAGGAATGGTGAATTTAAAAATAGTACCGCCATGAGCACCATGTTTAGCCCATATCTTGCCATGATGAGAACTTATGATTTCTTTACAAATAGATAAACCAAGCCCGGTACCCCCAGCGCTGGTTTTTGTTTTGCTACTTTGAATAAACTTATCAAAAACTTCCTCCAACTCACCTTCAGGAATGCCAATTCCTTCATCTTCAATACTAAAACAAAGCGTGGGTCGATCGGCTAATTTATCTGTCGTTATTGTAATGGAAATCGACTTTCCGTCAGGAGTGAATTTAATCGCATTGGATAACAAATTAGTAATGACTTGATTAATACGAACCGTATCAAACGTGCCGATACAATCCCTATCAAATGATGTTGTAATCCGTAGTTTTTGATCAGCAATTTGTGATTCTTGCTCATTTAAACAGGATTCTAAAGTCAACTGTAAATTAGCTGTTTTTAACTCTAGATCCATGCGCCCAGATTCAAGTTTTGAAAGATCTAGTAAATCATTTAATAATACTAATAAACGTTCTCCACTTGTCTCAATGCGGTTAAAATATTTGAGTAATTTCTCTTTATCAGCTGATTCTATTTTTTTTAGACCTAATTGAGAAAAGCTTAAAATACTGTGCATAGGCGTACGTAGTTCATGACTCATATTTGCAAGGAATTCTGACTTAGAACGTTGTGCTTCGATTTGTTTTGTTATATCTCGCGCTGCCGCAAAAACGCCCACAACATTACCATTAAGGTCTGTATAGAGTGAGGCATTGTAGGATACGGATTTTACAGTTCCATCTTTATGTTTTAATTCTAATAAATGATCACGAATTCTTTTATTTTCAAATACTTCCTCATATATAATTTTGGCTTGGGCAGGATCAGTAAAATAATTTGAGAAATCAGTTCCCATTAATTCATTTCGATCATGCCCCGTTTTTTGCTCCGTTGCATTGTTAACATCCGTAATTAATCCTTCAGGAGAGATCGTGATTAAAGGATCTAGGCTGGTTTCAAATAAACTACGGGTGTAATGCTCTGCTATCTCCAATTCTACAGTTTTTTTATTGAGATCCCGGTTAAGTTG
>VAPK010280481.1_pt1 | contig 11175 bp, 11 predicted proteins | sample 3395031 | NCBI WGS metagenome assembly VAPK01 (sample SAMN08290443, study PRJNA428436) | hydrothermal vent metagenome | isolation source: Deep-sea hydrothermal vent chimney 1 | place: Pacific Ocean: Juan De Fuca Ridge
AATCTACAATTGACCAGCAATCAGTCATTAACCCATAAGTCCGCATGGACTGGAAATATTACTATACATGCAACAAAAAATGAACTTCCAAATGTTGTTACAGGAGGTTTTGCAACAACATCATCTGCCAATATTCTCTACAGACATGTAATGATGTTTAATGTGCCTCGATTGCATTTTATTTCAGATTTAAAATTTGATACAGAACTATCAAGACCAGTAGAAATAAACAGAGAAAAACAGGATAGAAGGATCTGGGAAAATAGACTTGATTATTCAGTCGGTCGTCTGCAAATGCGATTGAGTTTGCGAGTTTCAAAAATAAATAATATTTCTTATAATATTTTAATGTTCAGAATAAAACGGTTGTTTGGTAACTAAAAACTGGAATATATTGTTGCGTGCAGTTTTATCGGAGGAAATACTATGCAGGGTTATTTTTATAAGGAAAAAAAGGGGTGGTTGGGTTCTTTTTTACTATTAGTGATCTTTATTATTTGTACAGGAAATAGTACACCTACGCATGCAGAATATGGTGATCTTGTACTGAATGAAAATGCGGAAAAAGAAGGTATGCCACCTGCAATATTTCCGCACTGGTTTCATCGTATACGCTTTCGCTGCAAGGTATGTCACGCCGATCTTGGTTTTAAATTTAAAGCGGGTGGCAGTGGCATTAATATGCTAAAAATTATTGATGGCCAATATTGTGGTGCTTGCCATAATGGAGAGATCGCATGGTCAGTTGAAAACTGCAATCTTTGTCACTCAGGTAAGGATGGCTTGCCTACGCAAGTTCATGGTAGCACCTTGAACAAATTAGCGGTGCCAGTAAAGGCCAAAAACAATAAGAAAGCTAAATAGGGAGGGGTTAAAAAATGAAAACAGTATTCAAAAAAACCTCACGTCAGAATCTTCCAGTAGTTATTCTCGTGGGAATATTTGTTATTTTCTCAGCATCAGCGCAACTCTCATTCGCGGGTGATCCAAATTCATTTAATCGCTTAATGAAAACAAAAAAAGAAAAAAACCTTCCTCCAGGGCTGGATGGAATTCACGATCCTGAAGGTGAGGCAGCAAGCATGTTGCAGCCGCCGAAAGAAGCTTTTTCAGGCATGATAAAGGGCAAGGCTGGCAATTATGTGGATTGGGTACAATCTCTCAAACAAGGGAAAATAAATCCACGCTATGACAGATTAGATCCTGATGCTAAACCTATCATTATGGATTTAAATATTGTACGTGAAGTGAAAGGTTCAATGCCTGATGTGGTTTATCCGCATGCTCAGCATACTGAATGGCTTGATTGTTCTAATTGTCATCCGGCGATATTTATTCCCCAGAAGGGTGCTAACCAGATTAGTATGGCGTCGATTTTGCTTGGGCAAAAATGCGGTGTTTGTCATGGTAAGGTGGCCTTTCCTGTTACCGCAAAAACCTGTCGTGTTTGTCATTCAAAACCAAAAGTGAAAACAACAAAAAAACAGGCTAAAAAATAAGGTAAGGGTTGAGAGTGTTTACTATGCCGAGATTATCTATTAAGCCGAAATGGCGGAGTTTAGAAGTATATCTGTGGGTATATTTGTTTCTCGTGCAACTATCTTTTTCCTGTGCCTATGCAGATGAGCAGTCAGGATCAAGTTCGGATGCTTTAGAGCTTGAAAAGAATAACAAAGAGACTCTCAACAAACTTAACCTTCTTGGTTATATTTTAACGAAATCAAAACGTACAAAAGAAGTGAAAGCCAGCGGCAATGAGAAGGCGATTTCTATTCTGGAAGCGGCGAGCAAGCACTATGACGCAGCGAAAGAATTGTTGGGTGAGCAGGAATTTGACAGAAGCAATATTGAAATACAAAAAAGTTTACAGAATATATCAGTCGCTTTTCGGATGGTTGTAAATAAAGAACGAGAGATAGAGCTTGCACGTAAACAGTATGAGTTGCTTTATTCGAGAGTGAAAGACTTCAGCGATCTATTTAACCAGCTTCCAAAGGAAAAGATTAAAGGGATGCTTGATTCAAACAAACTGAATCAATTAATTAAAGATGCTGAAATGCTTTATAAGAAAAATGAACCGAAGCAAGCGCTGGTTCCTTTGTCTGCATCAGCAGACATGCTCGAACGGGCGCTGAGTGATGCAAGAAAAGATGAAACAGTTGTTTATGCTTTGGAGTTTGCTACCCCAAAGGATGAGTATAAATATGAGATGGATCGCAATGAAAACTATACGTTGCTGACCAGTATAATTTTAAGTACTAGTCCGCCTGAAAATAGAAAAAAAATTCCATTAATAAGGATGTTAATTGATAAGAATGAAGATCTAGTTATTGAGGCAGAAAAACTGTTTGAAACAGGATCTGTTGAAGAAGCGATTAAACTTCTTGAAAAGGGAAATAAAACGCTGGTCAGAGCATTGCGCATGGGTGGGCTAACGTTATGAGTAACGGTTATCAATGGAATAGAATGTTTTTTTATGCGTCATGGTATTGTAAACATACATTAGGCAAGTTGATTGTACAGTGAGGGCAAAATGAAAACGCCAAGAATTATTATTGTTGTTATATTTTCGATGTTGTATACAACAGGGATCTGTGCAACGCACAGTGACAGTCAGTTACATAAAACTAGAAAGCAAACGGAGCAACAGGCTAAGTTTGTTTATAAGTTACTCGAGGTTTCATCTGCGGCCAAAAAGGTTAAAGCAAGTAAAGATATTAATGTTAAATCATTATATCGTGCGGCTAATGATCTTTATCAAAATGCACTTATGTTTATAGATGACGAGAAGAGCGATGAGGCGGCAGAATCATTGTTTCATGCAACAGAAATGCTATTTCGAGCAGTAAAGTTGGCAGAAAAGCAGAGGATCGTAGGTGATGAGGATCGTCGTCAATTCGAATTGCGATTAAATAGTATAAATTCGCTGCTTAGTGCGTTGCAACGGATTGGTGAAGAAAAAGGCGTGACAGAAAAAACAGATAGAGTAAAAAGTATGGCAGATGCTGAAATTGCTAATGCTCAGGCCTTGATGAAAACCGGTCAACCTTTCAGTGCTCGCAAGGTGATAGATAGCGTTTATGTTGAAATAAAAACTGCCATCAGTGAGTTGCGAAATGGTGACACGCTAGTTAGAAGTTTACATTTTGAAACCAAGAAAGATGAGTATCTTTATGAGCTAGATCGGAATGATACACATATTATGTTGGTGACTCTCTTGTTAGAAGAGAAAATGGAAAATAAAAAAACCAGAGAACGAGCACAGAAATTCCTTAATAAGGCAGCCGTGCTGCGAAAAGAGGCAGAAGAATATGCAGAAAAGGGCGATTACCAAAAGGCAGTGGAAATTTGCGAGCAGTCCACTAAAGAAATTGTTCGAGCTATAAGAAGCGCAGGTTTGTTTATTCCGGGATAAGCGATGATGTTTGACGTGAAACGTTTGCAATGGTTTTATTTTGTTTTGTGTTTATTGGTACTGTTGCAGCCGGTGACATCTATGGCAGGGTCGAAGTGGCGTACTCTTTCAAATGACAGCATTCATGATCCAGAGGGAACGGCTATTGGCGTGTTGCAAGAACCAGAAGAGGCGCTGTCAAAGTTGCCACAGGACACAAGTGGCAATTTGGTTGACTGGGTGAAAGCGTTAGAAGATGGAGTGATTAATCCGCGCACTAATCTCTGGCCTGAAACAAAGGTACGGATTAAGAATAATGATATTTTCATGAAAAACACTGGCGAAATGCCAGTAGTGCTTTTCCCTCATCGGGCTCATACGCTTTGGCTCGATTGTAAAAACTGTCATGAAAAATATTTCATATCAAAAGAGGGTGCGAATCCGATTACAATGATGAAAATCCTTCAGGGTAATTATTGCGGACGTTGTCACGGTGCAGTGGCTTTCCCTTTAACAGAATGTAATCGTTGCCACAGTGTTCCATGGGGAAAATTGGAGCAATTTAAGGCGAAAAGCCGGAAAGACTAGAGGCAGGTCGCATGATACTAAAGTGTTTTGGTTTAATTATTGCGAGCGGTATTATATTTTGGACTTTCCCGCTGCAGGCTGAATATGGGGATGTGGTTCTAAACAAACGTGCGGGTATCGAGGGTATGCCGCCGGTGGTATTCCCTCACTGGTTTCATCGGATTCGGTTTCGCTGCAAGGTTTGTCATAGTGAGCTGGGGTTTGAAATGCGAGCAGGTGCTAATGACGTGACGATGCAGGAAATTATCGACGGAAAATTCTGTGGTATGTGCCACAATGATGAGATTGCCTGGGGTGTTGAAAATTGTGATATTTGCCACTCTGGACGTGAGGGCTTAAAAAGCAAGATTCATGGTGGCCATTCAACTGCTGGTCCTGGCCTCTGGTAAAAAGGTGTCTGTATGCAACATAATTGCTTTATAAATGGTTTGTTATCGCGGCCTGTTCAGGCTCAGACCGATGGATATAGATGCCGGTTTATATTTATTTTGGCACTGGTTTCAATATTGACTGCGTGTGCAGATATGTCTGACTCAACATTAGCCGCACGTACAGACTCTGCAAATAACCTGCTCTCATCATGGCGTAGTATAGAAAGTGGAGTGCAGGAATCTGGGAGTGCTACATCCGCAGTGGGTGAATATGTGCAGCTTGGACGCCCCGTTTCGGTTGCCGCCTGGGCAGATTATGTTTATATCGCGGATGCAGGTCGGCAGGCTATTTTGCGTTATGATTTGCGGCGAGAAGTGTTTTCTGTTTTCTATCGTTTGCAAGTTACGACGGCAACGCGAATTATTGTCACTGCTGGCGAGTATCTTTACGTGACTGATCCGGCGAAAAGTCGAATTCTATATCTGGATCGCAATGGTCGTCTTATCCGTGAGATCAAGGATTTTAATCTGAAGCAACCGCTTGCGATTGCCGAGGACTTTTCTCGTGGTCGGATTCTGGTTGCCGATGGTTTTTATAATCAGGTACTCGCCTTTAATAAACTAGGTCGCCTGATTCGAATTTTGCATCCTGTCGATGTCACCTCCGCGCCTATTAGCGGCCTCACGGCAATGACAGTGAAAGGCGAGAAAATATATTTTCTAGATCGCTCGCAACAGCAAATTGTAGTAACCGATCTGGATGGCAACCATTTACGAACCATTGCTAGAAACGGATTAAAGCAACCGGTTGCGATGAAGGTTGATGATGCTGGTCGAATTATAGTTGCCGATGCTTTTGATAATTCAATATTATTTTTCAGTGAAAATCGTGAGCATAAAATTTCAGCGTTAAGAACCTCGGTGATGACCATGCAACTGGCGGACATGGATTTGCATGAGAACTGGTTATATCTGGCAGATGTGGCAGCGGCAAGAGTAGAGATTATGAAGTTGCACTATCCTGAAGCTGAAGCAGCAGAAAAATGAATGTAACGCTGCGCAATTTTTATGACTGTATCGTGGGTCTTTGGCTTGCTTTATTGTGTCTATCGGCACTTAGTGCTTGTTCAAGCGCACCGACGCGGCTTGATTTCAGCATTCGGCCAACGGAAGTTGAACGCGTCTGGCCCGCATTGCCTCAGGTACCTCGCTATCGTTATGTGGGCGAACTTACTGGCGAGAGTAATTTTTCTTCGACTGAGACATCCCGCAATAGTTTTACTTCGGCCTTGCGTTGGTTAGCGGGAATGGGAGGCACACCGCGCAACCCAAAAGTTTTACAGCGGCCACAGGGTATTATGGTTGATCCTGCGGGTCGGATATTGGTGACGGATATTAGTCGGCAGGCAGTATTTAATTTTGATGTAAATCGTGGCGAGCTGGTTATCTGGGAGTGGGCGCGCCCCGGGGTTCGTTTTATCGCGCCGGTGGGCATTGCAGCAGGTGCTAACGGTGATGTACTGGTTGCCGATGCGGAATTAGCCCGGGTTTTGCGTTTTGATAAAGACGGTGAGTATTTGGGGGAAATGGGAGAAAACATCCTGCGCAGGCCAACAGGGCTGGCGCGTGATCCGGTACAGGGTCTAATCTATGTGGCCGATACCCGCGCTCATGACATTAAAGTATTTAACGATCAAGGTGAATTGGTCGATACATTAGGTAGGCGAGGAGATGCGGCGGGTGAATTTAATGCGCCCACGCATTTGAGTTTTGTCGGCAATAAACTGTATGTTTCTGATACGCTGAATTCTCGCATCCAGGTGTTTGATGCCAGTGGCATGTTGCTTAAACTATTTGGTGAACGTGGACTGTATGTCGGTAATTTTAATCGTCCCAAAGGCGTGACGGCTGATGATGAAGGTAATATATACATTGTTGAATCCTACCGGGATCATCTTCTAATTTTTAATGCCAATGGCGATTATTTATTGCCCATTGGCGGCAGCGGCAAAGGTGTAGGTGAGTTTTTTTTGCCCGCCGGTGTGTGTGTCGATCAGCATAATCGGATTTATGTTGCTGATATGTTTAATGGTCGAGTTGAAGTGTTTCAGTATCTTGGAGAGCGTGAATGAAGTTCTGCTATCGCTATCTGTTATTTATTTTTCTGTTTGTTTGTTCGACGCTACAGGCAGCAACGGTATCGGACATTGCCAATACCGTGCATAACCTTTCCAGCTCTGGAAGCGGGAATGTTAGTGCAACGACCGAATCGCAGATTTGCGTGTTTTGCCACACGCCGCACAATGCCGAGCAAGTTCCTGCTGCACCACTCTGGAACCGCACTCTATCGCTTGAGACCTACACAACCTACGAATCTTCATCAATGGATGCAGTGGGGCTGGATCAGCCGGGCGGCAGTTCCAAGTTATGCCTTTCCTGCCACGATGGCACTTTGGCGCTGGGCGCAGTCAATGTACTCGATGGGCAGAGCAATGTAACGATTGATTTATCGGGCACCTCGGTTAGCGGGGGTATGCCAGCGGGGAGTGGAACCCAGACCGGTTTTACCCGCGATCTCGGTACCAGCCTGAGTAACGATCACCCCATCTCTTTTTCCTATGATTCAGCGCTGGCTTCGGCTGATGGCGAGCTGCGCGATCCAGCCGTCGAGTCACATATCGCTGATCGGGTTGCTGGTGTGCGCCCGCCCCTGGTGCCGCTGGAAAATGGCCAGCTACAATGTGTGAGTTGTCACGATCCACATCTGCGTGATGCAAGCAGTGCGGTGAACATCAAGTTTTTACGTTTGAATCGCTTTCAGACGAGCAGTCCCTTAGGCGGTAATTTCGATCAGAACAACGATATGATCTGTCTGGCCTGCCATGACAAACTCGGGCAGGCCTGGGCGATGTCAGCCCATGCCGATCAAAATGTGGCGGATGAGATTTATACCGACACGGCAGCCGCTCGACGGGATTTCCCGGCGGGCGCGCAGGTTTGGGAAGTTGCTTGCCTGAACTGTCATGATACGCACACCGTACAGGGATCACGGCGCTTGTTGCGTGAAGGCACCGACAGTCTGACAATACCGAAAAGCGGCGGTAGCCCGGCAATAGAAGAAACCTGTTATCAGTGTCATTCAGTTGATGGCAGCGTGTTGTTGGGGCAGGGCGGGGCGGGCTTTCCGGTGCCGGATATAAAGACTGACTTTACCTCTATTCGGCGTATGCCCATTACCAATATGGATCAACCGGCCGGGGTGGAAGTGCATGATATTGTCGATGCTGATTTCAGCGAGCCGACGTTATTGCTGGGCAAGGGGGATGCACAGAACCGCCATGTCGAATGTACAGACTGCCACAACCCACACCGGCTGATGAAAAACCAATTGCTTAATGGCAGCGCAGGTAATTCGGTCGGCACCCATGAACATGACGTTACTGTTCAGCACAGTAATATTGCCTCCGGAGTGTTGCGTGGATCGCGTGGTGTGGATCCTGTCTATGGTTCCAGTACCTGGGGTAGCCTGCCCTCGAGTTATACGGTTAAACAGGGTGATGGTGGTTTGGGCGGCTCAACGGCGGTCAGTAGTGCCCATGTGACCCGCGAATACCAGGTTTGTCTCAAATGTCACTCGAATTATGCTTATGATATTCCGCCGACTCTCGGTGATTCAGGGGGGGGCACGCCTTCCGGCACCAACGGTTTATTGCAGTACACTAATCAGGCAATGGAGTTTCAGGCACCGTCGTCTGATCTGGGCGAGCCGGGTGGCAATCACCGAGGCTGGCATCCAGTGCTAGGGCCAACCGGTCGTACTGCAGCCGTTCGTGGCACCACACCGGCTGTTTTCCTGTCGCCCTTCAGCGACGGCAGCGGCACTAATATTGGGTTACAAACCATGTATTGCAGTGACTGTCATGGCTCGGCCACGGCGAATGGCACCTCCGAGCCACCGGGGGGGCCTGATGGTGCGGCCTGGGGGCCACATGGTTCGACCAAGGATTTCATTCTCAAGGGCGACTGGAACAATGAAACTGGTACCGGACAGCAGGATGACCTGTGCTTTAAGTGTCACAATTATAGTGATTATGCCGATCCGGCTAATGGGGCACCGAATACCAGCGGTTTTCGGGGAACGGGGGGCATGGGTGGTTGCCGACTTTCATTCCGTTCAACCAACATGCATATCGGCCATGCCGGGCGTATCGGCCGTCTGGAATGTTCCTGGTGCCATACTGCTGTCCCCCACGGCTGGAAGAACAAGGCGCTGCTGGTGGATATTAGTCAGGAAGGCGGGCGCTCACCCTATAGTAGCGCACCCTATTACATGCAGGCCATGCTCGGGGGTGGTGGTCCGGTTAACTGGAAAAGTAGCGGTAACTGGACTTCCAGTGACTGTGGTGGCCGGTCATGGATGAATCGTAGTTGTCGTAACCCTCCCTGAGTAGTAGTGCATGCTGGATAATTATTGTTGATTATACATTCATGGTTACTGCGCTTGGCGTCGCTAAAACTGACCTTGGCGATATTCATACTCTTTTGCGCCAGCGTGGTGCTGGCTTATTTTAGCCGCTGGTCGCCCGCCTGGATTCTTGCCCTGCCGTTTTCTTTGTTTGCGCTGAATCTTAGTGCCGCTATCCTCAGCAACCGTGCTTTTTTGCGCCAGCCGGGATTGCTGATTTTTCACCTGGCGTTACTGGGATTGGTCGTCCTGTTAACAGTGAGTCGCCTGACCTATCTCAAAGGCCATCTGGAAGTCAGTGTCGGTGAAGTTTTCACTGGTGAGCTGACGGGATCAGAGAGTGGTCCTTTGCATCCCTGGCATCTCGAACAAGCTCATTTTCGGCAACAGAACTTTACTATCGACTATGCCCCGGGGCTGAACCGTGACCGTACCCGTAGCGAGGTACTCTGGCAGAATGAGGATGGCGAGTTTCAGCGAGCGACCATTGGCGACCACTACCCCCTTATTTTGGCGGGTTATCGGTTTTATACCACGCACAACAAGGGGTTTGCTCCATCCTTTACCTGGTATCCCACCGATGGCGGTAAGCCGCAGCAGGGTACGATCCATTTACCCAGTTACCCGGCGCACGAATATCAGCAGGCTTTGAGCTGGAATATTCCGGGAACGAAACATGAAATCTGGACGTTGCTTGAACTCGATGAGGTAGTGCTAGATGAATATCGCGATTCGAAATTTAAGGCACCGGAGAAACACCGGCTGGTGATCCGTTACAATAGTGAGCGCCGGGAATTGCGTCCGGGTGCCTCGGTGTTGTTTGATGATGGACGTCTCAAGTATGAAGGACTGCGGGTGTGGATGGGCTATGCCGTCTTCTATGACTGGACCATCCCCTGGCTGCTGGGAGCCTGCGTGCTGACTGTGCTGGGCATGGGCTGGCATTTCTGGGCTAAATTTGCCGCGCGCCCCTGGCGGGCGGAAGACTGAGGTAGACGTATGGAAGGTGAAATCCAGTTACTCTGGCTGGCAGTGGTGATGTATGTGATAGCTGGTTCGCTGTCGATTTTTGCGGTGGTGCTGGACAAACGCCCGGAAAAAACCATTCTTGGCCTGCTCCTGTTTGCCCTGCTGGCACATGGGTTCTCGATTGGTCTACGCTGGGTACGACTGGATCATGGCCCTTATCTGACCATGTTTGAAATTCTCTCCAGTAATGTTTTCAGCCTGTTGTTTGTCTTTGCCCTGGCCTACTGGCGCTATCGTGCCATTCGTCCAGTCGCCGCTATCGTCCTGCCGCTGATGTTTATTATGATGGGCTGGCTGATGCTCTCCAACCCGAATCCCGGCCATCTGCCACCGACTTACGATACCACCTGGCTGGTGATCCACATTATGTTCGGCAAGGTGTTTCTGGGCGGGGTGCTGGTAGCGGTGGGCATGGCCGGGGTGGTGCTATTACGCGCGGCGGGTCTTGGTGAGCAGAAATTTGCGCGCCTGCCGGATGACAGGCGACTGGATGATCTGGCTTACCGGTTTATGGCGCTGGGCTTTATTTTTGAATCACTAATGCTTATCGCCGGGGCGATCTGGGCGCAGGACGCCTGGGGACGCTACTGGGCCTGGGATCCATTGGAAACCTGGTCGTTCATTAACTGGATTGTGCTGGGCTTTGCCCTGCATCTGCGTGTAACCCTGAAGCCCGCGCCCGTGTGGGGTGCGTTGTTGATTATGACGGTCTTTGTTCTGGCTTTTTTAACCTTTTTCGGTGTGCCCTTTATTAGCCAGACACCACATCAGGGTGCGATTTAATTTATGAGTAGTACGGATTTTTCTTTCCAGGATAACGGGCGTTCGCGTCTAGCTGGCGGCTGGTTGTTGCTGGCCTTGCTGGCGATGGGGATTTCTACCCTGTTTGCTTTTCTGTTGGTAATGCTGCGCACCCCTTTCATCAATCCGGGCTGGGTTGATGTGCGCTTTTTTACTCGCGCATTGGTGCTGCATGTGGATTTTGCTGTGATCATCTGGTTTCTGTCTTTTGCCGGAGTGCTCTGGAGCCTGTTTTCTTCGCGTGAGCGTGGCATCCAGTTCGGTTGGCTGGCCTTGTTACTGGCGCTGGCCGGGGTGGGCATGTTGCTGGTAGCAGCACTTGGTTCGCAGTCTGAGGCAATGTTGAGCAACTACATACCGGTATTGAAAACGCCGCTATTTTTATGGGGACTGGGCAGCTTTGCAGGCGCTATCGTCATACTGATTCTGGGCATCTTGCGAGGCACACAGGCCAGCGTGTCTGCTTTTGCTGTTCGTTGCGCGGGTATGGCCGTTCTGGTTGCGCTGCTGGTGCTATTTGTAAATGT